>Ga0210384_10003356_pt1 | contig 18608 bp, 21 predicted proteins | sample IncBWH2MmetaG_FD_160574 | JGI IMG/M metagenome (GOLD analysis project Ga0210384, IMG submission 160574) | Forest soil microbial communities from Barre Woods Harvard Forest LTER site, Petersham, Massachusetts, United States - Inc-BW-H-2-M | ecosystem: Environmental > Terrestrial > Soil >...
CCCGATCACGTTGGTGTCCATGCCGGAACCCGAGATGTTCTTGCCGATCTCCTCGACCACCAGGACGTCGATCGGCGAGAAGGGCAGCCGGGCCATCCAGGCTCGCGCGTCCTTCAGGAGCCGGCGCTCCCCCGCCTCGAGATCCTCCGGGTTGAAGGCTTCCACGGAGGCCGTCTCGTCGTAGCCGTTCTCCACGATGCCGAGCCCGAAGCCGATGCGGGCTCGGGCCAACATTTCTCTCCCCACCGCGGTGATGACCGTCTCGTAGCCGTGATTGACGTTGGCCCGGTGGTACTGGGTGGCGCCCTGGTACTTGCCGAGCCCGATCGTCATCATCTTGAAGAGGCCGGACTCGATCGAGCCCTTGAAATCGGTATGCGGCTTGATCCGGTTGACCACCCCGATCCAGTCGGCCTCGGCGGCGATCCGATCGAGCCACACCGGCAACCCCAGCGCCTCCCCCACCTGGACCACGTCCATGCCGGCCCGGACCTCGCAGCCCATGGTGGCCTCGGTGATGCCGTAGTGCTCCAGTACCGCGCGCTGGCCGAGGGCCGTGGCCCCGCCGTGGCTGCCCATGGCCGGGAAGACGAACGGCCGGGCGCCCAGGGCCTTGAGCCAGTCGACGGTGGCCCGGACGATGACGTCGATATTGGCGATACCCCGGCTGCCCGCCCCGACCGCCACCGTATCCCCCCGTTTGATGGGCAGATGGGCCGCGGCCAGGGTCTCGCGGACGCCGCCGGGGATATCTTCCAGGCGGGTCCGGGGGAAGGTCTGTCGTACCCTGAACATGGTCGGGAGCCTGACCGGTTCCAGGGGTGACATGGCCGGATCATATGCAGGGCTCCCGGACCTGTCAATGAACCCGTCAACGTCCTTGACTTTCAAGACTTCCACCCTTACAACTGGGGGCCAATCGATGGCCGACCTCTGGCCGATGCGTCTCAAATTCCTCTGGGTTTCCGCGACGCTGGCGAGTCTGCTCCTGCTGCAGAGCGGGTGCACGACCATTACGGATTGGTTTCGCCAGCGACCGCAGGCCCTCCCGCCCGCGTCCGAGCTCTACGCCGAAGGAGAGACCCAGCTCGGCAAGAGCCGCTACGAGGACGCGCGCGTCGCGTTTCGCAAAGTCGTGGAGCGCCACCCGCAGTCGGGCTACGCGCCGCGGGCGCGCTTCCTGATCGGGGAGGCGTTCTACCGCGAGGGGCAGTACGACAAGGCCATCAAGGAGTTCGAGGCCTTCATGTCATTCTATCCCCGCCACTCGATCGCGGATTTGGTGCAGTTCCGGCTCTCGATGAGCTACTACGACCAGATGAAGCCGGTGGAACAGGACCAGGAAATCACCCGCAAGGCGATGGAGCAGTTCAAGAAGCTGGTCCGCGAGTACCCGGAGAGCCGCTACGCGGCCGACGCCCTGGCCAAGATCGACGTCTGCCGGGGCCGCATGGCCCAGAAGGAGCTGTGGATCGCCGCGTACTACATCAATCAGGGCAACCCGGCCGCGGCCCGCCCGCGGCTCGAAAAGGTCGTCAAGGAATATCCGCGCACCCTCGTGATCCCGGAGGCGCTGTTCCGGCTCGGCGAGGTGTACTCGGGCGACGGCCGCACCGAGGATTCCCAGCGGCTGTTCCGGCAGCTCGCCGACGAGTACGCGTACACCGAGTGGGGCAAGCGCGCCGCGCAACGCCTCCAGACCGCCACGAGGTAATCCCATGCACGACGTCGTCGATCTCCGGTCGGACACCTTGACGCTCCCCACCCAGGCCATGCGGGACGCGATGGCCCGCGCCGAGGTGGGGGACGACGTCTGGGAGGAGGATCCAACCGTCCGGCGACTGGAAGAGACGGCGGCCCGTCGGACCGGCAAGGAGGCGGCCCTGTTCGTCTCCTCGGGCACGCAGGGCAATCTGATCTCGGTACTCGCGCAGACGCGCGCCGGGCAAGAGGTCATCCTGGACGCCGACTCCCACGTCTTCAACTACGAAGGCGCGGGCGCGGCGGTGTTCGGGGGCGTGCAGACGCTCCCGGTGAAGACCCAGCGCGGCTTCCTCACCCCCGAGCAGGTGCGCGAGCACATCCGGCCCAACAACATCCACATCCCGATGACCGGCCTGGTGTGCCTCGAGAACACCCACAATCGCCACGGCGGCACGTGCTGCACGCCGGAGGAGATCGAGGCGGTGGCCGCCGCGGCCCACGCCGCGGGGGTGCCGGTGCACCTCGACGGCGCGCGCCTCTTCAATGCGGCGGTCGCGCTGAAACGGCCGGCCTCCGATTTCGTGCGGCCGGTCGACTCGATCACCTTCTGCCTGTCCAAGGGCCTGGGCGCCCCGGTCGGGTCGCTCGTGTGCGGCTCGCGGGAATTCGTGGCCCGGGCCCGGCGGGTCCGCAAGATGCTCGGCGGCGGCATGCGTCAGGTGGGCATCCTGGCCGCCGCGGGCCAGGTGGCCCTGGATCAGATGGTGGAGCGGCTCGCCGAGGACCACGTCAACTGCCGCCGGCTCGCCGAAGGCGTGAGCCGCCTGCCCCGGATCACTTTGGATCTGGCCACCGTGCAGACCAACATCGTCATCTTCCGGGTGGACCGCGACGGCGGCGCCGCCGAGCTGGTCACCGGCTGCTTGGCCCGGAAGGTGAAGATCCACCAGACCGGTCCCGGCACCATCCGCTGCGTCACCCACAAGGACGTCGACGCCGACGACATCGGGCGGGCCCTCGAGGCCTTCCGCGAGATCACGGCGGCCTGGTAGCCGCCCGCACCCCTGCGAGAGGAGGCCGCACCCAATGGCCGAGCGCCTGCTGGACGTCAAGAATCTCAAGACCTATTTCTTCACCGACGAGGGCGTGGTGCGGGCCGTCGACGGCGTGGACCTCTACATCGAGAAGGGCGAGACTCTGGGCGTCGTCGGCGAATCCGGCTGCGGCAAGTCGGTGACCGCGCTCAGCATCATGAAGCTGATCCCCCAGCCGCCCGGCCGCATCGTCGAGGGCCAGATCAACTACAACGGGGTCGACCTGGTGACCTTGCCCCCCAACCGGATGCGCAAGATCCGGGGCAAGGAGATCTCGATGATCTTCCAGGAGCCCATGACCTCGCTCAACCCCGTGTTCACGGTGGGTGAGCAGATCGCGGAGGCGATCCGGCTCCACGAGGGGCTCGGCCGGCGCGACGCGATGGCCAAGACGGTGGAGATGCTCAAGGTGGTGCACATCCCCAACGCGGAGCGCCGCGTGAAGGAGTATCCCCACCAGCTCTCGGGTGGCATGCGGCAGCGCATCATGATCGCGATGGCGCTGTCCTGCAATCCCAACCTGCTCATCGCGGACGAGCCGACCACCGCGCTCGACGTGACGATCCAGGCGCAGATCCTCGATCTGCTCAACGAGCTCAAGTCCAAGCTGCGCATGGCGGTGTTGCTGATCACCCACGACATGGGCGTCATCGCGGAGACCGCCCAGCGGGTGGTCGTCATGTACGCGGCCAAGGTGGCGGAGGAAGCGCCGGTAGCCGACCTCTTCAAGGAGCCCCTGCACCCGTACACGCAGGGCCTGCTCCGCTCGATTCCGCGCATCGACCTGGCCGCCACCTCCCGGCGGCGCCTCGAGACCATCCCGGGCACGGTGCCCACGCTCCGAGGCGACATCGCGCCCGGCTGCCGCTTCGCGCCGCGCTGCCCGTTCGTGAAATCGGTGTGCACCGAGAAGGACCCCGTGCTCAAGGAAGTCAAGCCGGGACACAAAGTGTCCTGCTGGCTCTACTAGAGGCCGCCAATGGCTGAGACCCCACTCCTCCGGATCAGCAACCTCAAGAAGTACTTCCCGATCAGAGGCGGACTCTTCTCCCGAGAAGTCGCACGGGTGCACGCGGTCGACGACGTGAGCTTCAGTCTTCTAAAGGGCGAGACGCTCGGGCTGGTGGGCGAGTCGGGCTGCGGCAAGTCCACCACCGGCCGCTGTATCCTGCGCCTGATCGAGCCCACCGCGGGCGAGGTGTGGTTCGAGGACAAGAACGTGACCACGCTCGACAAGCGGTCCCTCCGTCACCTGCGGCGGGACATGCAGATCATCTTCCAGGACCCGTACGCGTCGCTGAACCCGCGCATGACGGTGGGCTCGATCATCGGCGAGGCGCTGGTGATCCACAAGCTCGCCAAGGGCAAGCGCGAGCGCGAGGAGCGCGTCGTACACCTGCTCGAGACGGTGGGCCTGAACGCCGACCACCTGCGCCGGTACCCGCACGAGTTCTCGGGCGGCCAGCGCCAGCGCATCGGCATCGCCCGCGCGCTCGCGGTGAGCCCGAAGCTGATCGTGGCCGACGAGCCGGTGTCCGCGCTGGACGTGTCCATCCAGGCCCAGGTCATCAACCTGCTGGAGGACCTCCAGAAGCAGTTCAACCTGACCTATCTCTTCATCGCCCACGACCTCTCGGTGGTCGAGCACATCTCCACCCGCGTGGCCGTGATGTACCTCGGCAAGATCGTGGAGATCGCTCCCGCCAAGGAGCTGTACAACAACCCGAAGCATCCCTACACCGAAGCGCTCCTCTCCGCGGTGCCGATCCCGGACCCCGCGGTCAAGCGCAAGCGTATCCTGCTGGAGGGCGACGTGCCGAGCCCGATCAAGCCGCCCTCCGGCTGCCGCTTCCACACCCGCTGCCCCATCCGCATCCCATCGTGCTCCGAGAACGAGCAGGTGCTGAAGGAGATCTCGCCCGGCCACTGGGTGGCCTGCCAGGTGAGAGCCTGAGCCGACGGGGAGCGTCGCCCCGTTCACGCTCCGGGCTGCCCGCGCATGATTGAGTGGTCCGGCATCTTCCACATCCTCGCCACGCCCTTCCGCGAGGGCGGCGCGCTCGACAGTGAGGGGCTGCCGCGCCTGCTCGAGTCCGCCCTCGCCACCGGCATCACCGGGTTCACCATCCTCGGCATCGCGGGCGAGGCGCACCGCCTCACCGACGAGGAGCGCCGCCGGGTGGTGGAGACCGTGGTCAAGGAGGTGCGCGGGCGCGTGCCGGTCGTGGTGGGCGTCTCGGCCTCCGGCACCCACCTGGCCACCGCATTCGCGCGCGTGGCGCATGAGCACGGCGCCGACGGGCTCATGGTGGCGCCGCCCGCGGGCCTCAAGAACCTGGACGCGGTGCTCGAATACTACCGCGCCGTCGCCGCGGCCACCCCGCTACCCATCGTGCTCCAGGACGAGCCGGTCACCACCCAGGTGATGATGCCGGCGCCGTTCATCGCGCAGGTGTGCGCCGAGATCTCACGGATCGAGGCGGTGAAGCTGGAGGAGCCGCCCACCCTGCCGAAGATCACGCGCCTGCGCGCCCTCTTCGGCCGCCGGGTGGCGATCTTCGGCGGACTAGGCGGAGTGTATTTCTTCGAGGAGCTCTCGCGCGGGGCCGACGGAGCCATGACCGGCTTCCCCTACCCCGAGGCCCTCCGAGCCATCCGCGACCACTTCGTGGCCGGCCGGAGGGACGACGCGCGTGCACTCTTCTATCGGTGGCTGCCCCTCATCCGCTACGAGAGCCAGCCCGGCGCCACCCCGGGGACCGCGGTGGGCATCCGGAAGGAGATCCTCCGGCGTCGCGGGTGGATCGGGTCCGCGCTGGTGAGGCCGCCCGCCCCGGAGCTCGACGCCGGCACGCACGCCGAGATCGGCGAGATCCTGGCCGCGGTCGCCTCCTGACCTCCGTGGCCACCGTCACCGTCGGCGGCGTCCGTCTCTTCTACGAGGAGACCGGCGCGCCCGACGCCCCACCGGTGATGCTGATCATGGGCTGGGGCGGTGACCACACCGCGTGGGCGCTCCAGGCCGCCGCCTTCGCGGCGGACCACCGGGTCATCGCGCTCGACAACCGCGGCGCGGGCCAGAGCGCGGTGCCCGACGGGCCCTACTCGATCGCCGGCATGGCCGCGGACGTCGTGGGGCTGATGGATGCGCTTGGAGTCGGACGGGCCCACATCTGTGGCGCCTCGATGGGTGGGATGATCGCGCAGGAGCTGACCCTGCGGCACCCCGACCACGTGCGGACGCTGCAGCTGCATTGCACGGCTCCCACCATCGACGCCTACGGTCGCTTCTGGATGGACACGCTGCTCGCGGTCAAGGCCCGCGGCGACCGCGAGGAGAACGTGCGGGCGATCATGCCCTGGATCCTCTGCCGGAAGACCATGGCGGAGCGGCCGGACTTCATCCACTTCTGGATCGACCGGGCGCTCACCTATCCGTACCCGATCGGGCTCGACGGCCTGTCCCGGCAGGCGGAAGCCATCCGCGGTCACGACACGGTCGCCCGCCTCGGTCAGATCCGCGTGCCGACGCTGATCACGACGGGCGCGGAAGATATCCTGGTGCCGCCGGCCTCCTCGGTCGCCCTGCACGCGCTCATCTCCGGCTCGGAGATCGTGACGATCCCGGACGCGGGGCACCTGCACTTCATCGAGCAGGCGCAGCTGTTCAACGAGGTCTGCCTCGGATTTCTGCAGAAGCACCGCGGCGCCTAGACGGCCCGCGGCCCGTCGTCAGTGGGAACCCGACCTGGCGGCGACCGGCCCCGACTCCTCCCAGATGTAGCTGTGGGGGTTCACCGGCTGGCCCTTGACCTGGATCTCGTAGTGCAGATGGGGTCCGGACGAGCGGCCCGTGTTGCCCGTGAACGCCACCGTCTCGCCCCGCTGGATCTGCTGGTCGACCGCGGCGTTGAGCTTCGACAAGTGGCCGTAGAGCGACTTGGTATCGTTGCCGTGATCGATGATCAGCGTGACCCCGTACTCCGGGTGCTGACCAGCGAAGACCACGACGCCGGGAGCGGGCGCGCGCACGGGGGTTCCGATCGGGGCGCCGATGTCGATGCCGCTGTGGAATTCGGAGTTGGGCGCCCAGGGTGAGCGCCGCTGACCGAAGTCGGAGTTGACCGGACCGCGCACCGGCCAGCGGGACGGCAGCGAGGCGAGCACCCGGCTGGCCCGCCCGAGGAAGCGCTCGAGCGACCGGATCGACTCGCCCTCGTCCTTGACGACGCCGAGCAGCCGGTCCATCTCTTCCTTCACCGCGGGCCGCTCGGCCTCGCGCGAGGTCCCGGTGGAGCCGGTCCCCCCGCCGATACCGGTCTCACGCCCCTTGGGCCCGGCCTCCGGCCCGAACGGCTCCCAGATCTTCGTGTGGAGGTCGCGCCAGCTGTTGATCTCGCCGCGGATCTCGCGCATGCGGGACTCCGAGGCGTCCAGGAGCTGCTGCTGGGCGTGGAGCCGCGCGCTGAGCGCCGACAGGGCCCCCCGCTGATGGCGGAGCGAGACGTAGTCGGGATAGATGAAGGCCAGCCCGATGATGGTCAGGGCCAGGGCCGCCGAGACGGAGACGACCGCCCAGCCCGGCACGGACAGCCGCAGGACGCGGCTGCCGTCGTCCCGCACCATCAACAGGTTGAACTGCTTGGTCTTGGCCATCGGCTCGATCAGCGCTTGAGCGGCACGACCGCCAGGTCCCGGGTCGGCGCCACCTCCACCACCGGGCTCGGCTTGGCCATCCGGCAGTGCCCCTCGAACAGGACCCCCTCCTCCACCACGATCACCGGGGCCTCGACGTCGCCGTAGACCCGGGCGGTCCGCTTGAGCTCGATCCGCTCGGTCGCGCGCAGGTTACCGGTGACCTCACCGCTGACGGTCACCCGCCCGGCTCGGACGTCGGCGTGAAGGACGCCCCGCTCCCCGATGATCAGGGTGTCGTCGGAGCTGATCTCGCCCTTGAATTTGCCGTTGAGCATCACGGTGCCACGGAAGGTATACCGCCCCTCCATCTCGGATCCTTCGTCGATGAAGGCCGTCAACTCACTTCGCCGCGGCCCCTTGCCCCGTCGCCTGAACATAGGACTCGTCCCCCTGCGAACTCAGGACTGCGTCCTGCCGGACCCTCTGAGTGGCCCTCTCGGGGGCCTGGAACACGCCTGACTGCTCGGACCGTACTGGAAGGGTGGGTGCTGGTTACGGTTTCGCCCGGTATGGCTCTTCTAACATGCCAATTCGAAGGGTGTCAACCCCCACTCCCGGCGACAGGGCAGCGCGCCCATAATGCGCTCTATGTGCCCGCCACACAGGGTTTCGTTGACACTCGCAAGACCTGCGCAGTATGATCGAAATCCCTGGGAGAAGACCAATGGATGAGTTCTACCGGATCAAGCGGCTCCCGCCCTACGTCTTCGCGATCGTCAACGATCTGAAGTCGAAGGCGCGCGCCCGGGGCGAGGACATCATCGACCTCGGGATGGGCAACCCCGACCAGGAGACGCCCAAGCACATCGTCGACAAGCTGGTGGAGGCGGCCCGCAACCCCCGCAACCACCGCTACTCGGCGTCCAAGGGCATCACCCGCCTGCGCAAGGCAGTCACCACCTGGTACCGCACTCGCTACGGGGTGGAGCTGGACCCGGAGACCGAGGCCATCGCCACGATCGGGGCCAAGGAGGGCATGGCCCACCTGGCTCTGGCGGTGCTCCAGCCGGGCGACGGGGCCCTGGTCCCGAGCCCGACCTACCCCATCCACTCCTACTCGGTGGTCATCGCAGACGGGGACCTGCGCTCGGTCCCGCTCGTCCCGGGCGACGACTTCTTCGCCCGGCTCCAGGAGACGGCTCGCCTGGCCTGGCCCAAGGCCAAGCTGCTGATCCTGTCCTTCCCCCACAACCCGACCACGGCCTGCGTGGACCGGGACTTCTTCGTGAAGGTCGTGGACTTCGCCCGGGAGCACCACCTGATGGTGGTCCACGACTTCGCCTACGCCGACTTCACCTTCGACGGATACAAGGCTCCGTCCTTCCTGGAGGTGCCCGGCGCCAAGGAGGTGGGGGTCGAGATCTTCTCGCTGTCGAAGTCCTACAACATGCCCGGGTGGCGCGTCGGGTTCGTGTGCGGCAACTCGAGGATGATCCATGCCCTGGCCCGCATCAAGTCCTACCTCGACTACGGCGCCTTCCAGCCCATCCAGATCGCGGCGATCATCGCGCTCGAGGGCGAGCAGGGCTGCGTCGAGGACATCGTCGAGCTGCATCGCAAGCGCCGGGACGTGCTGGTCAACGGCCTCAACAAGATCGGCTGGTGCGTGGCCAAGCCCAAGGGCACGATGTTCGTCTGGGCGCCCATCCCCGAGGAGTTCCGCAGCATGGGCTCGCTCGAGTTCTCCAAGCTGCTCATCCAGGAGTGCAAGGTGGCGGTCTCCCCCGGCATCGGCTTCGGCGAGTACGGCGACGGCCACGTCCGCTTCGCCCTGGTCGAGAACGAGCAGCGTATCCGGCAGGCCCTCCGCGGCCTCAAGACCTTGACCGCGCGCTAGTGCGCGGCCACGCCCCCGCACCCGCCGTGCGACCGCCGCTCCGCGAGGGATCCAACCGATGAGCGAGATCAAGATCGCCCTGCTGGGCCTGGGCACGGTCGGCTGCGGCGTGGTCAAGGTGCTCCAGAGCCACGGCGCGGAGCTCGCCGAGCGCGCGGGCTGCCAGCTCGGCTTCGGACGCGTGGCCGACGCGGACCTTACCCGGCCCCGGGAGGGCATCGACCTGGCGCGGCTGCCGCTGACCACCGACGCCAACCAGGCGATCGACGATCCGGCGGTGCGGATCGTCATCGAGCTGATCGGCGGGCTCGAGCCGGCGCGTACCTTCATCCTCAAGGCCCTGCAGGCCGGCAAGCACGTGGTCACCGCCAACAAGGCGCTGCTCGCCCATCATGGCCCCGAGCTCTTCGAGGAGGCGCGACGCAATCGGGTGATGCTCGGCTTCGAGGCCGCGGTGGCGGGTGGCATCCCGCTGATCCGGGCCGTGAAGGACGGCCTGGCCGCCAACCGCATCCTGTCCGCCTTCGGCATCGTCAACGGGACCTGCAACTACATCTTGTCGAAGATGACCGACGAGGGCCGCGACTTCAGCGAGGTGCTCAAGGAGGCGCAGGGCCAGGGCTACGCGGAGGCGGATCCCACTCTCGACATCGAGGGCCTCGATTCGGCCCACAAGCTGCAGATCCTGGCCACGCTCGCCTTTCGCACCGCGGTGGATCTCAAGGACATCTACACCGAGGGCATCACCGGCGTCACCCAGCAGGACGTGGTCAACGCCACCGAGCTGGGCTACCGGATCAAGCTGCTCGCGATCGCCAAGGCCTTCGAGGGATCCCTGGAAGCCCGCGTCCACCCCACGCTGATCCCGGCCGGCTCTCCGCTCGCCGCCGTCTCCGGCGTGTTCAACGCCGTGTTCATCACCGGCGACAACGTGGGCAACCTCATGTTCTACGGCCGCGGCGCCGGCCAGCTCCCCACCGCCTCGGCGGTCTGGTCCGACACGCTCGAGATCGCGCGGCGGGTGGCCCACGGCATCCCGGCGCTCGACGCGGACCTGCCCTCGCTGAGCCGGACCCCGCTCCCGCTGCGCCCGGTCGACGAGATCCGCTCCGCCTACTACCTGCGCGTGATGGCCCTGGACCGCCCCGGTGTCCTCGCCCAGGTGGCGGGCATCCTGGGTCGCCACGACATCTCGCTCGTCTCGGTGCTCCAGAAGGAGCGCGCCCGCAACGAAGCGGTCCCGGTCGTGATGATGACGCACGAGGCGCGTGAGCGGGACATGCGCGCCGCCCTCGCCGCCATCGACAAGCTGCCGGTCGTGGCCGCACGCACCACCATGATCCGGGTGGAGGCATGACCGCGACCGCCCGGCCCCGGCCCGGGCGCTGAGCGACTCGCGAATGCCGTCGCCCGGACGGCTGGGGAAGATCTTCCTCGGCCTCGCGGTGAGCGTTGGGCTCCTGCTGTACTTCTTCTGGAACGTCGATCTCCACGCGGTCGCGGCCCGCCTCCGCGAGACCCTGTGGACCTTCCTGGCGCTGAGCGTGGCGCTCAATTTCCTGTCGCTCTGGGTCCGCGCCCGGCGCTGGTACTATCTGTTCCCGCCGCGCACGCATCCGACCCACCTGTTCCGCTCGCTGCTCATCGGCTACATGGGCAACAACCTGCTGCCGCTCCGGGCCGGCGAGCTGGTCCGCGTCTACGTGGCCTCCCGCCACGGCCCGCGCTTCTGGTCGACGTTCGCCACCGTGGTGGTGGAGCGGGTCCTCGACGGCCTGGCGATCGGCCTGATCGTGGCCGGCGTCCTGTGGGCGGTGGCGGTGCCGACCGAGCTCCGCTGGTCCATCGTGGTCTTCCTGGTGGTGGACCTGATCGGCATCCTGGTGCTGGCCGCGATCGCGGTGGCGCCCGCCGCCTGCCGTACGGTGATCGAGACCCTCTTCCGCCGGGTGGGCCGACTCGAGCGGCGGCTTCTCAGCATGCTCGAGACGATGACCGAAGGGCTTCAGGGCGTGCGGACCGCCGGTCATGCCATCCCCATTACCCTGTGCTCGGTGGGGATCTGGCTCTTCTTCGCGCTATCGATCTGGACCGCACTGCATTCGGCCCACCTCGACCTGCCGCTGGCCGCGGCCTGGACCGTGCTCGCCTTCCTTGGCCTGGGCGTGAGCCTCCCGTCGAGTCCAGGCTTCGTGGGCGTCGTTCAGGCCGCGACGGTGTTGGCTCTGGCGCTCTTCTCGGTGCCCCGGCTGGAGGCGCTATCGTTCTCGGTGCTGATTCACGCCTCGCAGTTCATCCCCGTCACCGTCGGCGGTCTGCTCTGTCTGCTCGTCGAGCACGTGAGCTTGACCGACGCGGCCCGGGTGGGCGGCTCCCAGGTCGCGGAGCGCTGACGTCGCCCGGGGCTAGTTGCTGCGACGGCTAGCGCCGCCTCCCCCACCGCCTCCGCTCGACCCACTCCGCGAGTCGATCCGTGAGATCGATGAGCACGACGAGCGCCCCGGCCAGCACGATCAGCCAGCCGACGCCGCGTAGGCTGGTCGAGGGACCGACGAGGAAGAGTGCAGGCACGATGGCGATGACGAGCAGTGCGAGCATGCTCAATACGTATCGCATGGCTGAAGCCTAGAGACGAACCCTCGCAAATACCAAGAAAGAAAGGCTCTGCCCGCTTTCTGAAGGCCCCCCTGTAAACACCCGGTTGGACCGCCTCGTCGTACCCAGTGAAGCAGCACCCCGGGGAGTAGTGCAAATTATTCGCATGATTTCAGGAGGATACGATGACCACGCACTCATATTGGAAGGTAGGGGCTCTGGCCATGGTGGCCACCGGGCTGGCGGTCGGAGTGATGTCGATGCCGACCGCGGCTACGGCGCAGGAGATCGGCAACGACGTCCGGGATGTGCGGCAGGACCGCCGCGATATCCGCCAGGACACCCGCGACATCCGGGAGGACCGTGGCGACCTCCGGAATGACAACCAGGACATCCGGACGGACCGGCGGGATATCGCCACCGACCGGCAGGATCTGCGTCAGGCCGAGAAGTCTGGCAATCAGCAGGAGATCAAGAGCGACCGGCAGGATCTCCACAACGACCGGAAGGACCTGCGGGGTGATCTGAAGGACCGGCGCGAGGATCGACGGGACCTCCACGCGGACAAGCGTGACCGCCGGCAGGACGTGCGCGATCTGCAGCACGACCGGCGCACGCTGCACCGGGACGTGGCGGAGAAGACCGGCAAGTAGACGGCAAACATGCGCGCGGCGACCGGGGGCGGTATCCGCCGCTCCCGGTTGCCGCGCGACAAGGTACGGGATCTTGGTGCGAGCTGAGCGCGTGTGGGAAGATCGGGGCGAGAGACGCCCGTGGAGTCGAGCGATGAGCAGCTGTGTCGCGACGTGGCAGAGCGGAAGCCAGGAGCTTTCGATCTCCTGGTCGGACGGTACCAGGAGCGAGCCTATCGGATCGCCTGGTCCATCGTCCGGGACCGCGAAGAAGCCAAGGATTGCTCGCAAGACGCATTCCTGCGGTTGCACGAAGCGGCCGGCTCGTTCGCGGGCCAGTCGAAGTTCTCGACCTGGTTCTATCGCATCCTGGTCAACTGCTGCCTCGACCAGCAGCGTCGCCGGCGTGGCTGGCGGCGGCTGGTGGGCTGGCGCGACCGGCGCGCCGACGGTGAGGACGAGCCGGATCCGGTGGAGCAGGCGCCCGCGCCGCTCACCGATCCGCTGGAGCACGTGGATGCGGAGCGGCGCATGAGCCGGGTGTGGGAGCTGGTGGAAGAGCTCTCCCCCCAGCAACGCGCGGCGGTGACGCTGCAGTGCCGGGAAGGGCTGGCGACGAAGGAGATCGCCGTGGTCCTGAAGCTGTCGGAGGCGACCGTGCGGGTCCACCTGCATCGGGCGCTCTCCACGCTCAGGAAGCGGTTGGGAGACGAGGGATGAGCGGCGTACACGTAGACGAGCTGCTGAGCGACCACGTCCGCGGCGAGCTCACGGACGCGGAACGGACGCAGGTGGAGGCCCACCTGGTCGAGTGCGCGGCCTGTCGGAGCGCGCGCGAAGGGATCGCGCACCTGATGTCGGAGCTGGCGCGCACCGCGCCCGTCCCGCCGCCGATTCACTGGGGCGCCTATCGCGCGGAGCTGCGGGAGCGGATCGAGCGGCGCGGCTCGCAACCGGGCGCGCTCTGGTCGTGGCTGGTGCGCCCGGCGCCGGCTCTGGTGGCCGCGGGCCTGGTGGCCGCGCTCGTCTACGTGGGGCTTCCGGGAACGGCGCCGGGACCCGGCGCCCCCGATCCGCTCGCCCTCGACAGCACGATCCTGGCGAGCCGGCTCGATCTGCTCGCTCGGCTCGACGTGGTGCAGCACCTCGACCTGCTCGAGGATTTCAACGTGATCGGCGAGCTGGACGAGCTGCCGGAGCCGAGCAAGAGCTGATCCGTGCGCGTGTGGATCTGGCCCGCCGGCTTCGTGCTGCTGGCGCTGGCGGGCACGCCCGACGTGGGCGCGGCCGAGGGCGGAGCGGCTCCGCCGCGCGCGGGTTCGCCGGAGGTGGTCGACGCAGAGATGCTGAGAGATCTGGACCTGCTGAGTAGTCCCGACTACCAGCGTGAGCGGGAGGTGGCCCGGCGCATGGGCTTCTTCCAGCGCATGCGGATGCTGGACTATCACCAGGCTCAGGAGGCGGCGGGGCCGGACCCCAACACGGCCGCGCCGACAAAGGATGCGAAGTGAGATGAGACGACTGGTCACGCTCGGCGGAATGCTGGCGCTGCTGTGGGCCCTGCCCGCGGCGGCCCAGACTCCCCCGCCTCCCCCGCCCGCCGCGGGGGCGCCGGGGGCTCCGGGCGCCTCCATCCAGGGGCTGGAGCGGCTCTCGCCGGAGGAGCGCGCCATCGCGGAGCGCAACCTCGAGCGCTGGCGCAGCATGACCCCCGAGCAGCAGCAGCGCGCGATGGAGAACTATCGCCAGTGGCGGAGCCTCTCGCCGGAGGAGCGCCAGAGCGCGCGTCAGAACCTGCAGCGCTTCCGCCAGATGCCGCCCAGCGATCGCGCGCGGATCATGCAGGACTTCCAGCGCTGGAACCAGCTCCCCGACGACCGCAAGCGGGAGCTCGAGCGCGCCTACGAGCGGTATCAGCAGCTCCCGCCGGAGCGGCAGAAGCAGATCCAGCAGCGCTTCGAGCGCTACCAGCAGCTCACTCCCGAGCAGCGGCAGCGGGTGGATCGCAACCTGGAGCGCTGGCGCAACATGACGCCGGAGCAGCGCCAGCAGGCGCGTGAGCAGATCCGGCAGCGGCGGCAGGAGCGGCCGCGCGAGATCCGCCCGCAGGCGCAGAGCTTCGAGCGACGCCCGCGCTGAGGCGCGCAACTTTACACTGCGCGCGGCCGTCGTGTACGATGGCCCCCTCATGGGTCAGTTGATCGTGCAGAAGTACGGCGGCTCCTCCGTCGCCGATCCCGAGAAGATCAAGAATGTGGCTCGGCGCGTGGCGGACTCCGCCCGGCTCGGCCACCGGATGGTCGTGGTCGTCTCCGCGATGGGGAAGACCACCGACGGGCTCGTCGCGCTCGCGGCCGCGATCACCCCGAATCCGGACCCGCGCGAGATGGACATGCTGCTCGCCACCGGCGAGCAGGTGACGATCGGACTCCTGGCCATGGCCTTGCAGTCGCTCGGCCATCCCGCCTCCTCGTTCACCGGCGCCCAGGTCGGTCTCGTCACCGACCAGGCGCACACCCGCGCGCGCATCAAGCGCATCACCGCCGAGCGCATCCACGCAGCGCTCGACGGCGGCCGGGTGGCGGTGGTGGCGGGCTTCCAGGGCGCCACCGAGGACGGCGACATCACCACGCTCGGCCGTGGCGGCTCCGATCTCACCGGGGTGGCCCTGGCCGCGGCCCTGAAGGCCGATGTATGCGAGATCTTCACGGACGTCGACGGGGTCTACACCGCCGACCCCAACGTGGTGCCGGACGCGCGCAAGCTGCCCCGCATCTCCTACGACGAGATGCTGGAGATGGCCGCGCTGGGCGCGAAGGTGCTGCAGGCCCGCTCGGTGGAGTTCGCCAAGAAGTACGGGGTGCCGGTTCACGTCCGCTCGACGTTCAAGCCGGATCCGGGCACGCTCGTGACCAGGGAGGATCACAGCATGGAAGACGTGGTGGTCACCGGCATCACCCACGACCGGGGCCAGGCCAAGGTCTCGATCCTGCGCGTGCCAGACCGGCCCGGCATCGCCTCCCGCCTGTTCGGCACCCTGGGCGCCCAGAACATCGTGGTAGACATGATCGTGCAGAACATCAGCCGCGACGGGCTCACCGACATCTCGTTCACGCTGCCGCGAGCGGACCGGGTGCGCGCGGAGGCGGTGCTCGCGGCCATCGCCCGCGAGATCGGCGCGGAGGGCATCACCGCGGACGATCGGGTGGCCAAGATCTCCATCGTGGGCGTCGGCATGCGGAGCCACGCGGGGGTGGCCGCGCGCATGTTCGAGACCCTGTCGGACGAGGGCGTGAACATCCAGATGATCTCCACGTCCGAGATCGCGGTCTCGTGCGTGATCGAGGACAAGTACACCGAGCTGGCGGTCCGCGCGCTGCACGACGTCTTCGGCCTCGGACTGGACCGGAGCGCCTGACGTGGCCACCACCGCTCGCGCCGCCGTCTTCTTCGGTCCCGGTAAGCCGTTCCAGATCCAGCAGGTCCCGATCCCCGAGGTGGAGCCCGAGGGCGTGCTGATCCGGGTGACCCACGCCAACATCTGCGGCTCCGATCTCCACTTCTGGCGCGGCGACGCCCCGCTGCGGCTGCCCGACGACGGCTGGATCTTCGGGCACGAGATGACCGGGAGGGTGGCCCGACTCGGCTCCAGGGTGAAGAGCGACTCGCTCGGCCGGCCACTCAAGGAAGGCGACCGCGTCGCCTACACCTACTTCTATCCGTGCGGGCGCTGCTACGCGTGCCTGCACAAGGAGCCGGCCGCCTGTCCCAACAAGCTCGAGCGGCCGCTCGGCCCGAGCGCGTTCCCGCACCTGCACGGGGCCTTCGCCGACCACTACTACCTCCGGCCGGGCGGATCGCTCTTCGCGGTGCCCGACGCCCTCTCCGACGAGGCGGTGGCCGGCGTGAACTGCGCGCTCTCCCAGGTCTTCTACGGCCTGCACGTGGTCGGCCTGCGGCAGGGCGATCGCGTGGTGATCCAGGGCGCGGGCGGCCTCGGCATCCAGGCCGCGGCGGTGGCCAAGGACATGGGAGCCGAAACCGTGATCGTGGTGGACCAGATCCCGGGCCGCCTCGAGCTGGCGAAGGCCTTCGGGGCCGACCACACGATCAACGTGAAGGAGGTGACGGACCGCCGCGAGCGCGTGAAGCTGGTGCGGCAGTGGACGGGCGGCGTGGGCGCCGACGTCGCGTGCGACCTCGTGGGGTTCCCGGCGGTCATCCCCGAGGGCATCGAGATGCTGCGCTCGGGCGGGACCTATCTCGAGATCGGCACGATCAGCCGCGGGGCCAAAGTGGAGCTCGAGCCCTCGCTGCTGGTCTGGGGCTCCAAGAAGATCGTGGGCGTGATCCAGTACGACCCGTGGGTGATCCCGCGCGCGCTCGACTTCCTCGTCCGCACCCGCGAGCGCTGGCCGTGGCAGCGCATCCTCTCGCACCAGTATCCGCTCGAACGGATCAACGAGGCCTTCGCGGCCTCGGAGTGGCACAACCGCGAGACGACCACGATCACGCGGGCGGCGCTCACCCCGTGACCAGGACGATCGCCGATCTGATCCGCGACCGATTCGGGCTGCCCACCGAGGCCGGCCGCGACCGGCCCGCGGAGGGCCCGCTCGCCCTGCTGCTCTCGCACCGAACCCAGCGCCGCTACAAGCCAGACGCGATCCCCGACGACGTGCTGGAGATGGCGCTGGCCGCGGCGCTGTCGGCGCCGTCGAAGTCGGACCTGCAGCAGGTCGGGATCGTGCTCGTCCGGGATCGGGCGAAGCAGACCACCATCGGCGGCTGGATCCCCGACATGCCGTGGATCGCCCAGGCCCCGCTCTTCATGGTCTTCTGCGGCGACAACCGGCGCATCCGCCGGGTGTCCGAGCTCCGCGGGCGTCCTTTCCCCAACGACACGCTCGATATGTTCATGAACGCGGCGGTGGACGCGGGCCTGGTGCTCCAGGCTTTCGTCACCGGGGCGGAAGCGCTCGGGCTCGGCTGCTGCCCGATCAGCGTGGTCCGCAACCACGTCGAGAAGCTCGCCGCGCTGCTCGAGCTGCCCGCGGGCGTCTTCCCGGTGGCCGGCCTCTGCGTGGGTTATCCGATCCAGCCCGGCTGGACCAGCATGCGTCTGCCGCCGGCGGTGACCGTACACACCGACCGCTACGACGACGCCGACCTGCCCACGCAGCTGGAGGCCTACGACACCCGGCGCGAGGCGCGCCACGCCACCCCGCGGGAGAGCCAGCGCTTCGCGGATCGCTTCGGCTACACCGAGCCTTACGGCTGGTCGGAGGACAAGGCCCGGCAGTACTCGGTCCCGGAGCGCCACAACTTCGGTCCGTTCATCCGGCGGCACGGCTTCGGCCTGGCCTGAGCGGCGCGGCCCGCGCGCCGCGCGCTAGCGGCCGGGATCGAAGCAGACGCCTCGGCGTCCCTCCTCGCACGTGCACTCGATCGGGGCGCCATGCGGGCCCGCCATGATCAGGACCTTACCGGTGCACGGCGGTCGCCGCAGGAAGTAGATCGACAGCAGGATCGCCGCCACGACAACGACCATCGCGCAGAGGGTCACGAACACCCGCCGCTCCACCCGCGGGTTCGTACGCTTCCACGGCGCGCGGCGCTGAGCCCGCCACAGGACGTTCAGCAAGACGAGCCAGAACGTGCCGCCAACGATGGCGACGACCATCAAGATGACGAGGCTCTCGATCTTCACGGGATCCGGTCGGGTACAGGGACATCGTCGACGTCAAGGGAGACACGCGGCGCACGCCAGCGACGCACAAGGGACGACTCTAGCATGTCCGCCAAATGTGGCCAAGGCGGCGGGCGGGAATCGCGTGGATCACCCACACGATCGCGAACCTGACCAACACCCAGTGGCGGGAGGCCCAGCTCCTCTTCACCTCGCGTCTGGCCGGCGAGCCAGCGGGCCGGGTTCCCGACATCCACTTCACCCCGGGCGCGCCCCGGTCCTTCCTCGGAGGCCTCGCGCTTCGCTTTTGACGGAGGCGTTGTGCTATTCTCGACCTATGCCTCGAATTAGTCCGTCAG
>Ga0210384_10003357_pt1 | contig 18608 bp, 15 predicted proteins | sample IncBWH2MmetaG_FD_160574 | JGI IMG/M metagenome (GOLD analysis project Ga0210384, IMG submission 160574) | Forest soil microbial communities from Barre Woods Harvard Forest LTER site, Petersham, Massachusetts, United States - Inc-BW-H-2-M | ecosystem: Environmental > Terrestrial > Soil >...
CGCCTTTCTTCTCGGCTCCCTGCCTCTCGCCGCACTCTACCTCATCGCGGTCGTAGCCTATCTTTTCGCGCTCGGACCGGTAGCCGCCACCGCCAGCGATGCCATCGCCGCCACGGCTGTAGCCGTCGTGCTCGGCCCATGGGCCGGCAAAGTCGTCGCGGTCACCATTCTTATCTCGACCTTCAGCGCCACCAACAGCGTAGTCCTCACCGCTCCCCGCGTCTTCTACGCCATGGCCAACGACAATCTTTTCTTCAAAAAGCTAGCCGAAGTTCACCCGCGTTTCCGTACCCCCGCAGCCGCCATCGTCACACTCGGCGTGTGGTCCGCCGTACTCGCCTGCGCCGGAAAATTCGCCGAACTCATCGGCGGCGTAATATTCATCGGCTGGATTTTCTACGGCCTGGGCGCCGCCGCCATCTTCCCCCTGCGCCGCGCCTCCCGCGACCGCCCGCTTCCCTACCGCGTCCCCGGCTACCCGTGGACTCCGATGGTCTTCGTGCTAGCCGCGGGTGCGCTAGTCGCCAATGCCATCTTCCTCGCCTTCCGCGATCCCACCCAATTCCGCAATCTCGCCGCCGCCATCTTCCTCCTGCTCCTGGGCCTCCCCGCCTACTTCTTCTGGCGCAAGCGCGCCACGCCCTGACGTTTCATGTTCAGACACCGCACGGAGCGGCATGTATAATCGGCCCGCCATCAATCCGATCGGAGAGAAAAGTAAATGCCATTTGCGCCCGTGCGAGTCGGTCTGATCGTTCCATCTTCCAACACCGTGATGGAGTCGGACTTTCATCAGCATCTCCCAGGGACCATCGTGAGCACCACACGCATCCTGCTTGAGCAGGTGACCCGTGACGCCGAGTTCCGCATGCTGGAAGAAGATTTGCCCAGGGCTGCGCAACTCATCAAGACGACAGCGCCCGATATCGTCGTCTTTGGCTGCACATCCGCAGGTTCGCTCGATGGCTTGGCTTATGATGACGGAGTTGGAAAGATGCTCGAACAACGAACGGGCGCCAAAGCTGTCACCGTGATCCAGACAGTCTTGACGCAGTTGCGCAAAAACGCCCCCCGCAAGGTTGCGGTATTTACGCCTTATCTGGAAGATCTGACGAGCAGCGTCACGCGGTGCGTCGAAGAAGCCGGATACGCGATTGCGAAGGCAAAGGGCATGGGCATTCGCGAAAATCTGGCGATCGGCACGGTCACCCCGGCGGAGATTATTCGTTTCGTCGAATCGCAAATGGAAGGGAACACCGCCGACTGCGTCTTTCTATCCTGCACGAACTGGCAAGCGGTTGAGGCCATCGAACCGCTGGGAAGAAAACTAGGAATTCCAGTCATCTCCAGCAATCAAGCGGCGATCGACACAGTTCGACAGATCGCTGCCCGCGAAACGCACTAAGCGGATCTTTCAATCGAGTCGAATTCACATGAGGTGCGTATGGGCAACGGACCGGCAAGCGCTCCAGCCTCCGTCGAGACCAAAACGATTCGCAAGGTACAGGCCAGGGTCATTCCACTTCTCTTTCTCTTGTACATCGTCGCCTATCTCGACCGCATTAATATCGGCTTCGCTGCGTTGACGATGAACAAGGAGCTGGCCATCTCCAGCCAACAATTTGGATTGCTCGTGGGAGTTTTCTTTTTCGGTTATTTCCTGTTTGAGATTCCCAGCAATCTGCTGCTGCACAAGATCGGCGCCCGCATCTGGATCGGACGCATACTGATGACTTGGGGGATCATGGCGATGCTGACCGGCCTCGTGCGCAACGTTTCCCAGTTGTACGCCGCGCGCTTTCTTCTCGGCGTCGCGGAGGCCGGCTTTTTTCCAGGAATCGTCTTGTACCTGACCTACTGGTTTCGCCAGCGAGAACAAGCCCAGACCATTGCGCTATTCATGATCGGATTGCCGGTCACCAGCATCCTCGGGGCGCCGCTTTCGGGGCTCATTCTGGATCACGCCCACTGGCTGGGAGTCAGCAGTTGGCGATGGCTCCTGATTTTGGAGGGATTGCCGGCCATCGGTTGCGGCATCCTCACGTACCTCTTGCTACCGAACCGTCCCGCGGAAGCCAGTTTTCTGACGCCAAGCGAAAAGGACTGGCTCACTGGGGAATTAGCCCGCGAAGAAGCCCAAAAGCGAAAAAAATACCCCATCTCCGCAATGCAAGCGTTGGCCGATGGTCGGGTCTGGCATCTGGCGGCGATCGATTTCGCGATGGCCATCGGTTTGTATTCCATGAGTTTCTGGATGCCACAGTTTGTGAAGTCGTTTTCCAGCGGATATTCCAACACCGTGGTCGGATTGCTGGTCATGATTCCGCACCTCGTGGGACTTGTCGCCATGATCCTGGTGTCGCGGAGTTCCGATCGCAAGCTGGAACGTCGATACCATATCGTGATTCCGACCTGCCTTGGAGGGACGGCCCTGCTATTGCTCGGCACAACGCACTCGCCATTTTTTTCGGTCGCTTTTCTGTCGTTGATGGCCCTGGGCATCTATGCTTTCTATCCCATTTTCTTTTCGCTCCCCAGCGAGTTCCTAACCGGCTTCTCCGCAGCTTCCGGTATCGCCCTCATCAACTCGGTCGCCAACCTTGGCGGGTTTGTCGGGCCCTACGCGATTGGAGCGATTGGCGGCAAAACGGGCAGTTTGTACGGGGGGCTAGCTGCTGTCGGAGTTTCCTTGTTCGCGTCCGCGGCGCTCGTCTTACTTCTGCCCAGAGAACGACGCCCACTAACGGACTGATCTGTGAGCAGCCTTCCTTATCGCGCCGCGTTTGTCCCTCCGCGTTCTCTCGGCTACAATTCCGCACGACGCCGCGACTAACATTTTCCCGGCTGCCTATGGCGGTACGAAACCGCGACTGCCCCCTGAACCGTCCAACCACACGGAGATCATATGAACCTAAGAAATGCAGTAGCTCTAGTCACCGGCGGCAGCAGCGGCATCGGCCGCTCCATCGCCCGAGCCCTGGCCGCTAGTGGTGGCCGCGTGGCCATCACCGGACGCGACAAGAAGCGCCTGACAGAAGCCGCGAGCGAACTAGGCGTGCACGCTATCCACGCCGACGTGGCTAACGAAGCCGACGTTAAGCGCACTCACCAGGAAGTCCTGCAAAAATTCGGCGACCTGGACATCCTGGTCAATAACGCCGGCAGCGGCGTCTTCAAGAATCTAGTCGACATGGATTTAAAAGGCTTCGAGGCCACCTTCGCTACCAACGTCACCGGCGCCATGCTCATGGCCCGCGAATCGGCCAAACACTTCGTCTCCCGCAAGCGCGGCAACATCGTCAACATCTCTTCCACCGCCGGCCTGCGCGGCGCTCCCAACGGCACTGCCTACTACGCCAGCAAGTTCGCCCTCCGCGGCATGACCGAATGCTGGCGCGCCGAACTCCGCAAATTCAACATCCGCGTCATCCTCATCAACCCCAGCGAAGTGGTCACCAACTTCTTCGCCGTAGCCAACATCCCGCAAAAGGTCAACGACACCAAGCTCCGCCCCGAAGACATCGCCTTCGCCGTAAAAACCGCCCTGGAAATGGACGACCGCGGCTTCATCCCCGAACTCTCCGTGTTCGCCACCAACCCGGTGGACTGACCTTCGCGGCCCGCGGCAAAGCTCGCGTAGGCACGGCACGCCGTGCCCGCAACACGTGTGCATGCCTTGGTTCACTCTGAAGTCCATCCCTAGTTTCCGGTGATCCGAATTACCTGGGCTTCCTTCTGAGCCATGGATGCTGCTTCGCCCAGGCCAGCCGTTCTGAGATAGAATCCGTACACTCAGGAGGCTTCCGCACGCGTGGGGCAAAATCGTCGCGCATTTTTGCAGACTATCGGTGCTGGTGGCGTTGGCGCGGCTCTCACAAAGGTCGTGAAAGCGACCGAGGACTCGAGAGAAGGCAGCCGCCGGTTCCCTTACGTTCAAATTGACGTATTCACATCCCAGCGATTACAGGGTAATCCTCTCGCAGTGTTCCCTGATGCCCGATGCTTAAGCGGCGAAGAAATGCAAGACCTGGCTCGCGAGACAAATCTCCAGGAAACGACGTTTGTATTTCCTCGAGACCCAGCCATCGAGCGGGAGCGTGGCGTAAAAGTACGAATTTACGTTCCCTACGAGGAGATTCCATTCGGAGGACATCCGACGCTGGGTACAGCAATGGTGCTTCGCAACCTTCGCCTCAGATCGGAAAAATCGAGATCGGCTCAGAGCAGAGATCTTGCCGAAATTTCCCTTGACCTGAAAGTCGGCAAAGTTCTTGTTGGGTTTCGCAAAGATTCCTCTGGCAATATTTTTGGAGAAATGCACCAGGTAGACCCCGTATTTGGCCCGGTCCACGATCGCGACACTATCGCGGCACTCCTTGACCTGCAGCCCAGCGACATTTCCAGCGATGCACCGATGCAGTCTCTCTCTACAGGCCTGCATTTCATCATCGTGCCGATCAAAAATCTGGCCACACTTCAGCGCTTAACCGTGGCGCCCAAGAAGGCCTATGACTACCTGCGCCGCCAAAACCTGCCAGGACTTGTTGACTACTATTACGTCACGCGCGACACCGGCGACCCCGCCATCGGACTCCGCTCAAGGGGAATCTTTGCCGATGGCGAAGACCCCGCTACGGGCTCGGCCGCAGGATGCACCGCGGCCTGGATGGTGCGCTATGGTATCGCCCCGCCCGAACAAACCGTTCACATGCTCCAGGGCGTGGAGATAAAACGTCCGAGCCACATCTTCGTCCGCGCCAGCAAGGACGGCGACAAAATCGACAATGTCCGTGTTGGCGGTCACGCCGTTCCGATTATGGAAGGTACCCTGAGTCTCTGAGTTGAGGTGAATATGACCTTGAAACCTTGGCCTTCTGTAACTCTGTGCTCTCTGCACACTCGATGTTAAATTCCGGTTCCCACACGAGCCACAGCTAACTCCTTTAAAGTCCACCCTTACAGGATTTGTCACATCGATTATCAAAACAAGAGACTTTAACCCTTTCAGAATCCACTGTTAGCAAAAACCCCTGGGGGAGGTGGATGTCGGATATAACGCCACGTCATTCCATCCTCGCGGCACAGACTCTCTCGTTTGCCCGGAGCATCGCGACACGCCTGCCACCGCGCCGATGGCCGCTCGGCCTGCTGGTACACTACACGCCGAGATGAGTGTCCCCTTCTGCAACGTCGCCCTGCCAGTACCGCTACGCACGACCTTCACCTATGCCGTTCCGGATGCGTTGCGCGAAACGGTACAGCCGGGCAGCCGCGTCCTGGTGCCCTTTCGCAAGAAATCCATGGTCGGTGTCGTGGTCGACCTCGCGGAACGCCTCCCCGAAGGCACCCCGGCGGGCGCCAAGATCCGCGAAGTCACCAAGGCCCTGGAGCCAGGCCCAGCGCTCACGCCTAAGCTCATCGAACTGGCCCACTGGATCGCCGGCTACTACCTCGCCCCCGTCGGCGAGGTCTTTCGTGCCATGCTCCCTCCGGTTACCGAGCTGCGCACACAGCGCCAGATGGTTCTGACGGACGCGGGACGCGCCGCGTTGGCAACTCCCGAGCTGACGCCGGAAGAAAACGCCTTCCTCGCAAGGCTCAAAGACAAAAACGGCCAGATCCAATTTGGCCCGAGCGCCAAGCTGGGCGTCGACAGCGCCACGCTGGAACGTCTCCGCCGCCGCGGCCTGATCGAAATCCGCGAAACCGTCCTTGGGCGCAAAGCCAGAACGCAACGCGTCATTGCCTGGAAAGGCACGGGCGGCTGCCCGGATTCCGAACGGGAGGGCACGGCTTTAGTTCGCCCTGAGGGAGGGAGGGCCGTGCCGCAAAGTGGGTCTGATCCCCGGGCTTTAGCCCCTGAGGGTGCTGCTAATGCAAGCAACCTCCGCTCGGACCGCGAAAAACGCATCCGCGAAATCCAGCAAGCCGAGCGCGGCCCGCTGCCATTGCCGCTGCTGCTGAAGCTGGCGAATGTCTCGCGCACCGTAGTCGAGCGCATGCTGCACGACGGCCTGCTGGAAAGCTGGGAAGAGCGCATCGATCCGGCGGAAGACCCGTTCGACGTCGGCTACGCCCCGCCCGCCCACGAACTAAACGCCGAGCAAGACAGCGCGCTGAAATCCATCCGCGCCCGCTTCGAGCTCGGCGAATTCGGTGTGCTCCTGCTCCACGGCGTAACCGGCAGCGGCAAAACCGAAGTCTACATGCGCGCCGTCCAGGAAACCCTGGCGCGCGGCAAGACCGCCATCATCCTGGTCCCGGAAATCGCGCTCACTTTGTGGATCGGCCGGCAATGCCGCGCCTGGTTCGGCGCACGCTTTGAAGGCGTCGCCGTTCTGCATTCGGCGCTCAGCGATGTCGAACGCGCCCACGAGTGGTGGCGCGTGCGCCACGGCGAAGCGCGCGTGGTGGTCGGAACACGTTCGGCCGTCTTTGCGCCGCTCGAAAACGTCGGGCTAATCATCGTCGATGAAGAACAAGAGAACAGCTACAAGCAGGAAGAAACCCCGCGCTACCACGGCCGCGACGTAGCCATCGTGCGCGCCAAAATGGAAGGCGCAGTGGCCGTCCTGGGCTCGGCCACGCCCTCGCTAGAAACCTATCACCACGCGCGAAATGGAAAATACGAACTGCTCACGCTGGCTTCCCGCGTGGAGAACCGGTCGCTCGCCAGCGTCGAGGTTGTCGACCTGCGCGAAGATTTCAAGCAGACCCACCAGACCAGCCCGATCAGCGCCGCCCTACACGCCGGCATTCAGGAATGTCTCGCGCTGAAGACGCAAGTGCTGGTGCTGATCAACCGGCGCGGCTACGCCTGGTCCGCGCTATGCCGCAGTTGCGGCACGTCGCTGCAGTGCGTGAATTGCAGTATCTCGATGACCTATCACAAACACCGCAACCGCATGGAGTGCCACTACTGCGGCTCCATTCAAGCGGTGCCCAAGCAATGCGCGAAGTGCGAATCCAAATACGTCTACTTCTTCGGCGAAGGTTCGGAGCACCTCGAAGAACGCCTGCGCAAGGAATTCCCCGGCGCCCGCATCGCCCGCCTCGATCGCGACACTGCCCGCACGAAGCGCCAATATCAGGAAACGCTGGGCGCCTTCGCCGGCGGCGCGCTGGATATTCTGGTCGGCACGCAAATGCTCGCCAAAGGACACGATTTTCAGCGCGTAACCCTGGTCGGCGTGGTCAGCGCCGACTCCTCGCTAAGCCTTCCGGATTTTCGCGCCGCCGAGCGCACGTTCCAGCTGCTCACGCAAGTGGCCGGCCGCGCCGGCCGCGGAGAATTGCCGGGTCGCGTCCTCATCCAGACTTTTTACCCCGAGCACTACGCAGTTCAGGATGCCGTGCGCCAGGACTACGCCTCTTTCTTCGAGCGCGAGATGCATTTCCGCCGCCTGATGGCCTACCCGCCGTTCACATCGCTGGCCAACGTAATCGTCCGCGACACCAGCCTGGAGAAAGCCATCCGCTTCTCCCGCCAACTCTCCGAATATTTCTCCCCGCACGACGGAAAAGGCGCTCGCATCCTGGGCCCCGCGACCGCGCCTCTGGCGCGTCTAAAAAAAGAACACAGATTCCAGTTCCTGCTGAAATCCCCAAAGCGCTCGGTGCTGACGAAACTCCTCAGCGGCGCCGTGGATTACTGCGACGCCAAAGAGATTCCACAAACCGCCGTCCTGGTCGACATGGATCCGCTGAGCTTGCTGTGACGCTTGAGGATTCTATGCAGGCGCTGGGCATCAGGCCGGCGAGCGACTCTGGAATTTCTGGCAATTGGATTCGCTGCAGGTTCCGTTTCATCGGCTGATCAAATAGATTCCGCCGAAGATCAGGACGATCCCGGCCCACTGCCAGCGCGCCAGTCGTTCGCGCAGAAAGACCGCCGCCAGCGTGACCGTGACCGCGCCGTACAGCGACGCCAGAACCCCCATGATGGAGACTTGCTCGATCAGCATGCCGCGATTGTTCAAGACGAACGCGCCGGTATCGAGCAAACCCATTCCAAGAAGCCAACTGTTCACCGAGCCTTCGCGAGGTGGCGCGATCGGTTGCCGCGACACAAGAATGACGATAACCGTGAGCAGAGAAGACGACAGCCGGATCATCCACACCGTTGCGGCCGTGCCCACTTTCGGCACGATCCAGGTGCCCAGCAGCCAAAACAGCACGCCAAAACCGGCCCCCGAGAAAATCGCCCAACCAATCCCTCTTCCAGCTTTGTCGCCGAACGCTGCTGGCGATGGGCTGCCGTTTTCGTCTGGCGGAGTTTCTCCGCGCACCACGAGCACTGCGCCGGCTAGAGTGAACGCAATTCCAGCGACGCGAATCGCCGTCAGGTGTTCGCCAGTGAGCAAGGACAACAGTACGGTCAGCGCCGGATAGCTCGCGGACAGCGGCGCGACCACCGCCATCTTGCCGATTTCAAACGAACGGTACAGCGCGAGCGTCGAGACGCCGTTCACGACGCCGGCCAGCGCGCCCCATGCCCACGGCCGCCATCCCGAGCCATCCGTCAGGTGCCCCCATCCGCCGACGTGTGGCAAGAAGACGGTGAGCAGCACGAATCCCGCGAGCTGCATGTACAGAGTGGTGCGCAACGCGCCGATGCGGCGGGAGGCGAAGCGCGCGCAGAAGTCCGAGCCTCCCCACGCGACCGCCGTCAGGAGGCCCAGCAAAATTCCCATGGGAGACTAGGAGGACTTGCCTTTCTTTACTTCCAGGCCCAGGACGGCCATCACTTTTTGCAGATCCTTCCAGACATCAGCCTTGGCGGCCGGATTGCGCAGCAAATACGCGGGGTGATAGGTGGCCAGCAAACGCGTGCCGCGAAATTCCAACCACTCGCCACGGAAATGCGAGATGCCGCGATTGGTTTCGAGCAGAGTTTGGGCGGCGCACGCGCCCAGGCACACGATCACCTTGGGCGCAATGGCATCAAGCTGCCGCAGCAAAAACGGCGAACATGTCTTGATCTCGTCTGGCTCGGGCAGGCGATTTTCCGGCGGGCGGCATTTCACCACATTGCAGATGTAGGTGTCTTTGCGCTGCAAGCCCATGGCTTCGATCATCTGGGTGAGCAATTTTCCGGCGCGGCCAACAAAGGGCAGACCTTGCGCGTCTTCGTCCCGGCCGGGTCCTTCACCAACGAAAACCAGCTGGGCCTTGGGATTGCCGTCGCCGAAGACGATTTTGTTGCGAACGCTGTGCAGCTTGCAGCGGGTACACTCGCCGAGGTCGGCGCGAATCTTCAGCAGCGAGTCGTCCGCGATTTTGTTGAGCGCGTCGAACAGCGATACCTTGGGCGCTAGCGGCAAAACGCTGATCTTCTGCGTCGCGGGTGCAACGATGGAAGGCGCCGGCGGCAGGACCGGCTTGGGCGAAGGCTTCGGCAAAGTTTCCTCTCGGGCAATGGGAATCGGCGCAGGCGTTGACGCAAGCTCTTCGGGAGCGCGGACGACAAAGCGGTCGCGATAAAAAAGGCGGATGCCGATGTCCTGGTAGTAGCTCAGCCGTTTGGAGAGTTTGTCCTGGAGGGCTTCGGAAAATCGCTCGGGCATGATCAAGTCGCGGATCGCTGCGGGGAGTGTAACACGGAGCGGAGGCGAACGACTTCGTCGAGAATGCGCTGCGCCACTTCGCTCTTGTTCATTTTCGGGAGAGCCAGATCGCGCCCATCGCGCGCAAACAGCGTCACGACATTCGTCTCGTGGTCGAAGCCGGCGCCTTCGGCAGTAACGTCGTTGGCAACGATCAGGTCGGCGTTTTTCGCGGCAAGCTTCTTCCGGGCGTTTTCCGCGACGTGATCGGTCTCCGCCGCAAAGCCGACGACCAGCCGCTCGCCTTTATTCTTGGCTACGCTCGCAAGAATATCCGGCGTCGGCTCCAGCGAAATCGTCAGGGGTTCCTTGCTGCGCTTCATCTTTCGATCTAGCGTTTCGGCCGGGCGATAATCCGCGACAGCCGCTGCGAGGATCGCCACTGAGCACGCCGAAAATCTTTCGACAACGGCGTTGTACATTTCTTGCGCGGTCCGCACATCGATGCGCTCAACACTGGTAGGCGCTTCCAACGCTGTTGGCCCGCTCACCAGCATCACCCGCGCCCCGCGCCGCGCGGCGGCTTCGGCGACGGCATAACCCATTTTGCCCGACGATCGATTCGTCAAATAGCGGACGGGATCCAGATCTTCGCAGGTTGGCCCGGCCGTGACCAGCACGGTCTGGCCTTCCAAGTCGCGCTGCGCGTGAAGCGTCTGGCGAACCGCGGCCACAATCGCTTCTTGCCCGGCGAGGCGGCCGGCGCCGGTCATCCCGCAAGCGAGATAACCTTCGTCGGGATCGACAACCTTTACGCCGCGGGCCCGCAGCGTCTCAACATTTTCTTGCGTGGCGGCGTGGTTCCACATATTGACGTTCATGGCCGGCGCGACTACCACGGGCGCGGTGCTGGCCAGGTACAGCGTGGTCAGAAAATCGTCGGCAATGCCACGTGCGAATTTGGCGAGTATGTCTGCGGTCGCTGGAGCCACCAGCAACAGATCCGTGCGCTGCGCGACGGCAATGTGTTCGATGGCGCTCTCGAGGTTGGCTTCGCCGCCCGACTCCGCGAACAAATCTGTGATCACTTTCTGGCCGCTGAGCGCCGCAAAGGTCAGAGGAGTGACAAACTCGCGCGCACCGCGGGTCATGACCACCTGTACGCCGAAACCATCTTGTTGCAGACGGCGCACCAGCTCCGCGGCCTTGTAGGCCGCCACACCGCCGGTTACTCCTAGGGTAATTCGCATCGGTTCGATTGCATCCCTGCAGGACTCGCCGGTCTAAAGACCGGCCCCTACATTTTTGCGCCAAATTGTTTGCGCCCAGTTTGCATCATGGGACTTACTTGCGGCGCTTGTTGCCGTCTTTGTCTTCGTCGATCGAATCCGGCTCGACGAAGTCGTATTCGATCAAGCTGTTTTCCAGTTCTTCGCACGCGATGCGCGTGGCTTTCAGGGTTCTTGGGTTTTCCACCAGCGGCGGCGCCCCGGCCATGATTTGCCGCGCGCGCCTGGCCGCCAGCACCACATACGCAAACTGGCTCTCCGGAGCTTTTGTCAGCACAGTCATATTCAGTCTTTTCCTCCAAACGATGCCAGAAGTTGTTCGACTCGTGCGCGGCGCCGCGCACTGGTACAGCGCAACGCTGTCACAATGGCCTGCGCCTCGCGTCCCGCGCGTTCCACATCTTCATTCACCACGCAATAATCGTAGTATTTGCCAAAAGCTGCAATTTCGTCCCGGGCCTTGGCCAGCCGCCGCGAGATTTCTTCGTCCGAATCCTGCCCGCGGCCACGCAGCCGGCGTTCCAATTCTTCCCTAGATGGCGGCAAAATAAAAATCGCCACCGACTCCGGAAGCTTCTCCTTCACCTGAGCCGCGCCCTGCACGTCGATTTCGAGAACCAGGTCGAGTCCCTTGCCGCGCGCTTCCTCCAGCCATTTCTTGGGCGTGCCGTAAGAATGCTTGCCGAAAACCCGCGCGTATTCTAGAAATTCGCCGCGCGCCACCATGGCGTCGAATTCGGCTTCCGAGACGTAAGCATAGCATTTCCCGCTGGCCTCGGTCGCGCGGCGGGGCCGAGTAGTACACGACACCGAGGGCATAGTGCCCGGCAGTTCCAGAATTCTTTGTACCAGCGTCGATTTTCCCGATCCTGACGGACCCGACACGATCAGTACGAGCGGCGCGCTCTCTTTCCCGGTGATCATTCGATGTTCTGTACTTGTTCGCGCAATTTTTCGATCTCCGCTCTAATTTCCAAGGAGAGTCCGGTGATGGCCAGGGCCTCGCTCTCCACGCCAGGAGTCTTCGACAACATGGTGTTGGCTTCGCGATGCATCTCTTGGAGCAGAAAATCCAATTTCTTGCCGAGCTCGCCCGCGCCATCCAGCAGCTTCTCGAATTGCTGCACGTGACTGCGCAGGCGGTCCAATTCTTCACTGATATCGCTGCGTTCCGCAAGCAGGGCGGCCTCCTGCGCCAGCCGGGCGGGCTCAATCCCGGTGCCTTCCAACAATTCCTTGAGGCGCGATTGGAGGCGCCGCGCAAACGCGGGCGTCAGCGCCACGGCGAGTTTTCGCACCTGTTCGGTCTGCTCGCCGATGCGCCCGAGGCGGGAGCGCAACTCCTCCGCCAAATGGCGGCCTTCGGCGGTGCGCATTTCGTCGAGCTTGGTCAGAGCTTCGCGCAAGCAAGCGTCGAGCGCCTGCCCCAACTGGTCTTGCTCTTCATCGGTTTCCGGCAATGGCGGCGCCAAGCCGCCGATCACGCCGGGTAGCCGCAAAAGCGATACAACATCCAGGTCGGCTGAGGTACCCATCTTTTTCTGCAATTCCTCGGCGGCGTTCAAGTAAGCCTGCAGTAGTTCGCGATTTACTTGTACCGGCGCGGCCGTCCCGGGTTGCACGTTCACATTGATGTCGATATGTCCGCGATGCAGCTTCTCTCGCACGATCTGGCGGAGGCGCTGCTCGTAGACATCAAACCCTTCCGGCAAGCGGAACCTTACATCCAGGAATCTGTGGTTGACGCTCTTCACGCTGACGCGAAGGCCCCAGCCGTTTTGTTCGCCGCGAGCCTGCGCGTAGCCGGTCATCGACAAACATGCGGGCTTCTTGGCTTGCGTCGTCGAGGTTACGTGCTGCGTCGTCTTCCCGCTCATAGCGTGCTGCCCGGGGCGGCGAGATCGGGCGCCGAGGCTTGCGCCGGCGCCAGCATGTCATCGTCGGCGAACTGCAAATCGTGGAGGCGGGCGTAGGTGCCGCCGCGGGCCATCAACTCCGTGTGCGTTCCGCTTTCACGGATTTGCCCTTCTTCCAGTACGAGGATCTTGTCGGCACGGCGGATGGTGGCGAGGCGATGGGCGATCACAAATGTGGTGCGGCCAATCATCAAGTTGCTCAGTGCTTTCTGGACGAACATTTCGGATTCGGCGTCGAGCTCGGAGGTGGCTTCGTCGAGGATAAGGATCGGCGAATCTTTCAGAATGGCGCGGGCGATGGCGATGCGCTGTCTCTGCCCACCGCTGAGGCGCGTTCCGCGCTCGCCAATCACTGTGTCGTAGCCCTGAGGCAAGCCCAGGATAAATTCGTCGGCCAGCGCGGCACGGGCGGCGGCCTCCAGGCGTTCCTTGGGAACATTGCTCAGGCCGTAGCAGATGTTGTTCCACACGGTGTCGTGGAACAGGATATTTTCCTGCGAGACCATGGCGATTTGCCCGCGCAGGGAACGGATGGTGACTTCGCGGATGTCCACACCGTCGATGCGTATCTGGCCGGAGGTCAGTTCGTAAAAACGCGGAATCAAATTGACCAGCGTGGTCTTTCCCGCGCCGCTGGAACCTACCAGCGCGATGACCTCGCCGCGGCGCGCGCTGAACTTGATTCCGCTCAGGACGGGAGCGGATTCGTAGGAGAAGGTGACATTTTCGAAGGCAATCTCACGGGAGAAGCTGGGAAGCGCGCGGGCGCCCGGAGCGTCGAGATTCTCTTCCGCGAGATCGAGGAACGCGAAAACCTGCTTGGTAGCGCCTTGGGCCTGCTGAAATTGCTGGTGAATGGTGCCCATGCGCTTGACAGGTTCATAGGACTTGAACAGAGCCACAACGAAGGCGACGAAGAGTCCCACGGTCAATTCGTGCAGCCGGATTCTTTGACGGGCGTAAAGAATCAGCAGGGCGATAACCACCGGTTGGAGCAAATCCATCAGCGGAGAACTCATGGCATAGGCGCGCACCCAGCGGAGCGTTTCGCGCAACAAGCGGCGCGCGGATGCGCGGAACTTCGCAATTTCAAAGCTTTCCATGCCAAAAGCTTTCACTACGCGATTGCCGGTAACGGTTTCCTGCAGGATTTGGCTGAGATCACCGAGGCGATCCTGGCTGTTGGCAACCGAGCTGCGAATCTTGCGGCCCAATTTCCCGACGGGCCAAACGACCATGGGAAGAAACACAATGGAGGCCAGCGCCATCTTCCAATCAATTTTCAAGAGCACGGCGAGAAAGACCAGCAGGCTGAATGCCTGGCGGAAGATGTCGGCGAGATATTCGGAAAGGGCGGGGCGGGCGCGTTCCACATCATTGATTACCGCGGAGGTGAGACGCCCGGAGGGCTGGCGCTGAAAAAATCCGATGGGTTGGCGAATCAGACGGGCGTAGAGCTGATTGCGAAGATCGGTAATCGCCGAGTGGCCGATGGCCTGGATTAAGAAACTGCCGGCAAACTCCGCAACCGCCTTGGCAAAGAAGACGACCAGGAGGGAGATGGAAACGATGGGCCAAACGTTGTGAATGGACGTGGGGAAAAATTGATTGAGATAAACGGTGTGCCCGGTAACCGGCATGGTGAAGAGGGCGAGGTTAGAATCCGGCGCGGAAGGATTCAGGACCCGGTCAAAAATGGGGGCGATCATGAGCAGGATCAGCCCGTCCGCCAGGGCCACGAACGCCAGGAGCACGACGCCGAGCGACATCCGGAAGCGGTAGGGCCAGACGTAGCCCAGCAGCCGTTTCAATTGAGGTGAGAGTGTTAGCGCCACGTCGAAGATTCCCCTAGGAACACCAGTAGGTACGCTATTCGCGGCGTTGCGGCATGTCAAGTTTTCGGGGGCCGGAGTGGCAATAGAAAAAACCCAGAGGACGGGCGTCTAGAGCGCATGAAGGTCGAGCATGACTGCCCGTGAATTTGGAATGGTATTCTAATCTCGGTGGCGACGTTCTTCATCAGCGGAAGCTCAAGGAGACGACTTTTGGCTAGGATCAACATTCCTGCGGATCTCGAGGCTGTGCTGAACGAGGCGTGGGAAGAAACCCGGAAGGTGCCGGGGCATCTTGTGGAGAACGAGACCCGCTTCCTGGGGTTGCTGGCCGCGTGCGTGCCGGCTAAGGGCGCGATTGTTGAGATTGGCAGCTTCAAGGGGCGATCTACCGTCATGCTGGCTAAGGTTGCTTCTCACTACCGCGGGGGTCCCGTTGTTGCCATTGATCCACACAATTCGCCCATTCTTTTGGATCATCAAGCCGATCCGGAAGCGTCCTCGTACCGGGATTTTGTCGCTTCCATGCAAGCCGCCGGGGTGTCCAATCACGTAGAGGCGCACCGTGAATATTCAGCAGAAGTGGCTCAGTCGTGGAACCGGCCCATCCGGCTGTTGTGGATTGACGGCGATCACAGCTATGAGGGCGCCAAGAAGGATCTAGATGGATTTTTTCCCCACTTGGTGTCTGGCGGCGTTGTGGCGTTCCACGATGCCCTGAATGAATTTCCCGGACCCATCCGTGTGTTTGTGGAAGACGTGCTCCGCTCCGATCGATTCGGACCCGCGGGATTCGTTCATTCCATTGCCTGGGCGCAGTTTCGACCGGAGGACGGCCACACGTTTCGAGGACGGCGGTCGTCGCTGGCTCGCCGAGCCGCGCGGCTTATCCCCTTTGTGGAAAATGGAAAGGAATTGCGCGGACTAGCAAAGAGACGCTACAAATTCAACCGCTTTCGAGTTCCGCACTCCGCGATCAATGCGAGGGATTGGGCATCCCTTGTGGATGGCCAGCCTCAAGGCTGACAAGAACTACTTCTCGATGTCGCGGTGGACTACCTTAGCAGAGTAGCCGTGCTTTTCCATGGCCTTCTTCACGGACTCGCCCATCATCACCGAACGGTGCCTGCCGCCGGTGCAGCCGAAGGCGATGGTCAGATAGCTTTTTCCCTCAGCAATGTAGTGCGGGATTAAGTATGTCAGCAGCCCCTCGATGCGCCGTAGGAATTCTCCGGTCTGCGGAAACGACTTGATGTATCGGCGAACCTTAGGGTCTCTGCCCGTAAAGCGGCGGAGCGCCGGCACAAAGTGAGGATTGGGCAGAAAGCGCACGTCGAACACCAGATCGGCATCGGTGGGCACGCCATACTTGTAACCGAAACTCACCACCGACACGAGAATCGGGCGTTTCTCGGGATTCTTGAAGCGCTGGGTGATGAAGGTGCGCAGCTCGTGAACGTTGAATTTGGAGGTGTCGATGACCACGTCGGCGAGCTTGCGGATGGGTTCCATCAGCGCGCGTTCGTGGCTCAGGCTCTCGCGCACGGAAAGGGCTTTTCCAAACGGGTGCGGGCGGCGGGTCTCGCTGTAGCGCCGCAACAACGCATCTTCGCCTGCATCGATGAAGACCAGTGCGATGGGGTGATTGCGGCGCAGGAGCTTCAGGAGCGGCGGCAACTTTTCGAGCTGCGTACCTTCCCGCGCATCCACTAGCAAAGCAGCTCGCGCGAAGTCAGCGTCGCCGGCTGCAGTCAGCTCGGCAAAAATCGGGATCAGCTCTACCGGAAGGTTATCGACACAGTAGAAGCCCATGTCTTCAAAGGTCTTGAGGACGGTGCTCTTTCCCGAGCCGGACAGGCCCGTGAGGATCACGAGTTGCCGGGATTGACGTGTCGAGTGCTGCTTCACGGGAGGCGCCAGGTCAGCTCTTTACCCTGCGTTGGTGGGTGCTGGGGATGCGCATGTCTTCACGGTATTTCGCGACCGTGCGTCGCGTGACGTGGATGCCAGCGTCATCGAGCTTCTTGGCAATTTGATCGTCGGTCAGCGGCTTAGTGGAATCTTCCTCTTCGATCATTTTCTTTACGAGGCGTTTCAGGGTGAGCAGGGACATCCCGCCGCCCTCGGGCCCGTTTACCGACTCGCTAAAGAAGGAGCGCAGCTCTAAGACACCCTGGGAGGTGTGGGCATACTTGCTGGCGACCGCGCGGCTGACGGTGGAGGGATGCACGCCCACTTCTTCCGCGACTTCCTTGATCATCATGGGCTTCAAGGCGTCAGGGCCATGGGTGAGGAAATCGCCCTGGCGCGCAATGATCGACTGGCAGACGCGCAAAATCGTGTGCTTGCGCTGCTCGATGTTTTTCATCAACTGAATGGCGGCGGTGAATCTTTCCTTGACGTAGTTGCGCACGTCGCGGTCGGCGGCGTCGCGCACCAGCAAGCGGCGGTACGTAGGGCTCAAGCGCAATTGCGGCATGTCGTCTTCGTTCAAGAAGGCCTGCCACTGATCGTCGACCTTGCGGAAGTACACGTCGGGCTCGACCAGGCGAGGCTCGGTTTTGTTGTAGCGCAGGCCGGGCCGGGGATCGAGCTTCTTGATCACCTCCAGCGAGTGCTTCACGACATCCAACGGTCGGTTCAGCGCGCGGGCAATGTCCTTGAGTTGATTGGACTGCACGTGCTTCAAATGCTCGGAAACGATTTGCTGCGCCAGGGTATTTTGCGGGTCGAAGGCTTTCAATTGCAGCAGCAGGCATTCGCGCAAATCGCGCGCGCCCACACCGATGGGGTCGAAATCCTGCACGACCGCCAGGGCGTCATCCAGGTCGTCTTGTGAATACTTGCCTTGTTGCGCCAGCTCTTCCATCGAGGCGGTCAGGTAGCCGTTTTCGTCGAGGTTGCCGATGATGCTCTCGACGATTTCCTTCACGGTGTCCGAACAGATGGTGACGCTCAATTGCCAGGTGAGGTGATCGGTGAGCCCAGTTGCGGAAGATAAGAACTTCTCGAAGGAAGGACGCTCGGAAACTTCGCGCTCCTGGGATTTTCCGCCATCGCCCCCGGAATCTAAATATTGATTGAAGAAACTGCCGACATCGAACTCGTCGAAGGGATTGGGCTCGGGCTTGTCCGGGACTTTTTCGGTTTCCGCCTTCAGGAAGGTCTCGTCGCTGTAGTTGTCAGACTGGGTAGGCTCTTCGCTGAGTTCTTCGAGGACTGGGTTCTCGATCATTTCCTGGTTAATCATCTCGCGCAATTCCAGGCGATTCAGCGCCAGAACGCTGACCATCTGCACCAGGCCAGGTGTCAGAATCTGCTTCTGAGACACCTTCAGATTGAGTTTGAGTCCCTGCCAGGCCATTGATTTTGTGTCTTTTCCCTTCGCTACCCTTAGTTCAGCCGGAAGTGATCGCCCAGGTACACGCGCCGGACTTCGGGATCGTTGCTTAATTCATCCGGGCGGCCCTTCCTGAAGATCTTGCCATTTCTCAGGATGTACGCGCGGTCGGTGACGCTGAGCGTTTCCCGCACGTTATGATCCGTAATCAGTACGCCAATTCCCGAACGGCTTAACTCTCGGATGGTCTCCTGAAGGTCCTTGACGGTCAAGGGATCGATACCCGAGAACGGCTCATCCAAAAGGATGAAGGAGGGCTGCAGCGTGAGCGACCTGGCGATTTCCAGGCGGCGGCGCTCGCCTCCAGAAAGAGTGTACGCCTTGCTTTGCCGTACTGTCTCTAGTCCCATTTGAACTAGTAACTCTTCGAGGCGGTCGCGCTGTTGCTCCGGGGTCAGGGGCAGAGTTTCCAGCACCGCCAGCAGGTTTTCTTCGCTGGTCAACTGGCGAAAGACCGAGGGTTCCTGAGGGAGGTAGCTGATGCCGCTGCGGGCTCGGAGGTACATCGGAAGGTCGGTAATTTCGTCGCCGTTTAGAAGGACGCGGCCGGAATCGGGGCGGGCCAGACCTACGATGATGTAGAAGGTGGTGGTTTTTCCGGCGCCGTTGGGTCCTAGCAGTCCTAC
>Ga0210384_10003358_pt1 | contig 18600 bp, 19 predicted proteins | sample IncBWH2MmetaG_FD_160574 | JGI IMG/M metagenome (GOLD analysis project Ga0210384, IMG submission 160574) | Forest soil microbial communities from Barre Woods Harvard Forest LTER site, Petersham, Massachusetts, United States - Inc-BW-H-2-M | ecosystem: Environmental > Terrestrial > Soil >...
CACTAACGATGACAGTCAGACCGCTGCCGAGAGAGACCCGGAAACCGCCAGAGAACGCCAAAGGAGACCGACATGAACGCCATCATTTCCAACCTGTACCGAGACCTGACCTGCGCCGCTGCCGCCGTCCTGATCAGCTTGGGTCTTGGCGCGAGCTTCGTGCAGTCGACCGCGACGGCTCCAGGAGCGCCCGCGCCCGTTGCCACGGCTCGTACCGCGAATGCCTGACAGCAGCGATCCGAACGATCAAGGAGTGAGCCATGAACACCTTCACCTCAACGCTCTCCCGTGAACTCACCTGCGGCGCCGCCGCAGCCCTGATCACGCTGCTGCTCAGCCTGACCTTCGTGCAGTCGACCGCGCTCCCCCCGGGCGCGCATCGCTGGCCGGTGGTCTTCGTCGCAGTGCACCCCGAGCATGCCTGGTTCGGCCAGCCCGAGCCGGCTGTTTTGGTAGATTAGTTCGCTAATCTCCCCTCACGGGCGCCGTGCAGACGTTAATGGATCCGCAGTGGGACGACAGCTCGCCCATCTATCGGCAACTGCGGGACCGAGTGGTCGCGATGATCCTCGAGGGGGTCCTCAAGGAGGGGGATCCGCTGCCCTCGGTCCGCAGCGTGGCTGCGGACTTCCGGCTGAATCCGCTCACGGTGCTCAAGGGCTACCAGCAGCTGGTCGACGAGCAGCTGGTGGAGAAGCGTCGCGGTCGCGGCATGTTCGTGAGTGCCGGCGCCCGCAAGGCGCTCATGAAGGACGAACGACAGCGCTTTCTCGAAGACGACTGGCCGAAGATCTACGCGACCATCCAGCGACTCGGATTGACGCAGGACGAATTGCAGCGCGCAGCCGCTGCGGCGCCCGCGGTTCCGTGGCCGGCTGCCAACAGCGCATCGCCAGGCGCAGACGCTTCGGCAGGTGAGGACGATGACAGCGGTAATTGAAGCGCGCGGACTCACCAAGAGCTATGGCGCCACCCGCGCGCTCGATGGCCTGAGCTTCAGCGTCGAGCCCGGGCGTATCGTGGGATTGATCGGGCCCAACGGCGCCGGCAAGACCACGGCTCTCAAGGCCATCCTCGGCCTCACCACCTTCACCGGCGAGTTGCGCGTGCTCGGGCTCGACCCTTGCCGCGAGCGCGATGCGCTGATGCGCGATGTGTGCTTCATCGCAGACGTGGCGGTGCTGCCGCGCTGGCTGCGTGTCAGCCAGGCGCTGGATTTCGTCGGCGGGGTGCACCCGCGCTTCGACCGCACGGTCGCCGAAAACTTTCTCCGCAAGACCGACATCCACATGGGAAGCCGCGTGCGCGAGCTCTCCAAGGGAATGGTGACCCAGCTGCACCTCGCCCTGGTGCTCGCGATCGATGCGCGCCTGCTGGTGCTCGATGAGCCGACGCTCGGGCTCGATCTGCTCTATCGCCGCAGCTTCTACGACACGCTGCTCAACGACTACTTCGACAAGCAGCGCACCATCCTGCTCACCACCCACCAGGTCGAGGAAGTGGAGAACCTGTTGACGGATGTCATTTTCGTCAATCACGGGCGCGTGGCGCTCAGCGCATCGGTGGAAGACCTCGGCAGCCGCTATCAGCAGCTCACCCTCGCCGCGGAGCAGGCGGCGCGCGCCCGGGCGCTGCAGCCCTTCTACGAGCGCGAGGTGTTCGGGCGTGTGGCGATGTTCTTCGAGGGGCGCACGCCAGCGGAGCTTGGGACATTCGGCGAGCTGCGTACACCCTCGATCGCGGACCTGTTCGTTGCGAAGATGCAGGGGACGGGCAGCCGATGAGCGGCACTCTCGCTGACATGGCGCCCGAGCAGCCGCGCAGCGCCGCCGCGCCGGCCGCCAGGGAACCCGGTGAGGTCCTGCTCTCGCTCGTGCGGCGTGAGTTCTGGGAGCACCGCGCGCTGTGGCTCGCGCCGCTGGTGGTGACGGCACTCCTCGCGCTGTGCGCGGCGATCGGCCGCATCCACCTCGATGTGGATGATGCCACGCGCGTCCAGGGCGAAGCGCAGCGGGTGGCGGTGTTCACCATCATCCAGTGGGTGCTCGCGATGCCGCTCTACGTGGCGGCCATGTTTGTCGTGAGCTTCTATCTGCTCGACTGCCTGTACGCCGAGCGCAAGGACCGCAGCATCCTCTTCTGGAAATCGCTGCCGGTGTCCGATGGACTGACGGTCTGCTCGAAGATGCTGGTGGCGCTGGTCGTGGTGCCGCTCGGGGTGTTCGCGCTCGCGCTGCTGGCCCACCTGCTGTACACCGCCATACTCGGCACGCGCGTGCTCATCGGCACCTTGCCGCCAGTTTTCAGCTGGAACACCTACGAGTGGTTACGGACCGAGCTCGTGATGTTTTTGGTCACGGTACTCGCTGTGCTGTGGTACGCGCCGCTCGCCGGGTACCTGTTGGTGATGTCTTCCTGGGTGCGGCGCAGCCCGATGCTGCTGGCGACGCTGCCGTTGGTGCTTGCTCCGATCCTCGAGTGGGTGGCATTCGGCACCGGTCACGTGATGGACTTCATCAACTACCGCCTGAATGGCATCTGGTGGCTGCTCGGGGTACACAACACCCGCATCATCACCAAGCACGGGCTGGCCTCCGTCGGCACGGCGCTCGAGGCGCTCAGTTTCCGTGCCGTGCTGACGAGCATCGACCTGTGGCTCGGGCTCGTGGTCACCGCGGCGCTGGTGTGCGCAGCGATCCGCATCCGCCGCTACCGCGACGACTCCTAACCGCTGCCCATAGATCGCGCTTATCATCCCGATCCGGACAAGCGATTGGCCGGCGCGGGAACGCGGCGGTTCAGTTGAGCTCCCACAAAAGGAGACTGAGATGTTTGATACCCGCAACGACCTGCCGGCCAACGTGCGCGTGGAGGTCACGGAGCTGCTCAACGCCAGGCTCGCGGATGCCATCGACCTGGGCGCGCAGAGCAAGTACGCCCACTGGAACGTCAAGGGACCGAACTTCATCGCGCTGCACGAGCTATTCGACAAGGTCGCCGAGATCGTCGAGGAGCAGGTCGACACCATCGCAGAGCGCATCACCGCGCTCGGCGGCCGTGCCTCCGGCACGATCGCTCAGGTCGCCCGGCGAAGCTCGCTGAAGCCCTATCCCGAGGACATTGCTGAAGGGCTCGCGCATGTCGATGCGCTGTCGGCGGTGCTCGCGGACTACGCTGCGAAGACACGCGCCGCGATCGAGACTGCCGACCGCATCGGGGATGCGGATACCGCTGATCTCTTCACTGGAATCTCGCGCGAGGCCGACAAGTACCTCTGGTTCCTCGAGGCCCATCTGCACGCCAAGCGCTGAGGTCGCCCCAGCCGCATGTCCGTCGAGGTAAGCCGCACTGCAGCCGGGCTGCAGCTCGAGCTGACCGGGCAGTGGGGGCTACGGGAGGTCGAGGCTGCCCGGGCGCAGCTCGCGGCCGTCGATCTTGGGGGGGTGCGCGAGGTCGAAGTCAGCACTCGCGGAGTGGAGTCGCTCGACCTGTCGGGCGCGTGGGTGCTGCGCGAGTTCGTACAGCGCGCGCGCGCGGCAGGAGCCGGGGTGTCCTTCCAGGGAGCCCCGCCCGATCAGCTGCGGCTCATCGGTGAGACGCTGAAGGAGCCGGAGGCCGGCGCCGCGGCCCCGCCCTCAGCCGCGCCGCCCGCCGAGCCGGGGCTGCTGTACGACATCGGCCGCTACGCGGTTCACGCCTGGCACGATGCGAGGGCGTCGTTCGCATTTCTCGGCCGTACCCTGGTCACCTTGCTCGCGAGCCGCAGCCTGCGGCGTCTGCGGCCGATCTCCGTGGCGCGGCACGTGTACGACACCGGCATCACCGCCATACCGATCACGGCGCTGATCGCCTTTCTCGTCACCGTCATCATTGCCTACCTGAGCGCCCAGCAGCTGCGTGGGCTGGGTGTCGACATCTACGTGGTGGACCTGGTGACCATCGGCGTGCTGCGCGAGCTCGGCGTGCTGCTCACTTCGATCATCACCGCGGGCCGCTCGGCGAGCAGCTACGCGGCCGAGCTCGGCTCGATGCAGCTCAACGAGGAGGTGGACGCGCTCATCGCCACGGGGGTGGACCCCTTCGAGGTGCTGGTGGTGCCGCGGGTACTCGGGTTCGTGATCGCGCTGCCGCTGCTCACGGTCATCGCGGACCTCGTCGGTCTCACCGGCGGGGCATTGCTGTGCCGCTATCTCCTCGACATGCCCCTCACCCAGTACGTCAACCGCGTGGATGAGTCCATCTCGTCCACCACTTTCTGGGTCGGCATCGTCAAGGCGCCAGTGTTTGCACTGCTCATCGCGCTCGCCGGCTGTTATCGCGGCATGCAGGTGCGCGGCTCGGCGCGCGAGCTCGGGCACAAGGTGACCGTCGCGGTGGTGCAGGCGATCTTCCTGGTGATTCTCGCAGATGCGCTGTTTGCCATCGTGTTCATGAAACTGGACATTTGACGATGCAGTACCCGGTCATCGAAGTGCGCGGGCTGGTGAACCGCTTCGGCAGCCAGTTGATCCACGACGGGCTCGACATGGAAGTGAGGGAGGACGAGGTGTTCGGCATCGTGGGCGGCTCGGGCTCGGGGAAATCCGTGCTGCTGCGGAGCATCCTCGGCCTGCAGCACCCGGAGGCCGGCACGGTGCGCATCGAGGGGCACGACATCACGCGCATGACCGAGGCGCAGCTGCGCCCGATCAAGGCACGCTACGGGGTAGCCTTCCAGAGCGGCGCGCTGTACTCGGGACTCACCGTGCTGCAGAACGTGCAGCTGCCCATGATGGAGTATTTCGAGCTCGAGAGCGCGGTGCGCGATAAGCTGGCGCTGCTCAAGATCCTCCTGGTGGGCCTGCCAGCGGATGCCGCGGGTAAGTACCCGGCGGAGCTCTCCGGCGGCATGGTGAAGCGCGCCGCGATCGCCCGCGCGCTCGCGCTGGATCCTGCGCTGTTGTTTCTCGATGAGCCGACCTCCGGTCTCGATCCGGTGAGCGCCACGGCGTTCGATGATCTGGTGTTGTTCCTGCAGAAGGAGCTGAAGCTGACCATCGTCATGATCACACACGATCTGGACAGCATCTTCCGTACCTGCAATCGTGTCGGGGTCATCGTGAACCGGCGCATGGAATCGGACACCGTGGAGCGCATCCTCGATCACCCGAACCCCTGGATCCAGGAGTACTTCCATGGCGAGCGGGCGCGGGGCGCGCGCCTCGCCGCGCGCGCCGGCAACGGGGGCGGCGCCGCCGGGGGTGGCCATGGAGCGTGAGGCGAACTACGCCGCGGTCGGGGCGTTCGTGCTCCTCGTGCTGCTGGCGGGCGCATTGTTCGTCTACTGGTATTCCGACACCCGCGAGCACCGCGACTACAACCGCTACGAGATCTACTTCACCGGCAGCGTGAGCGGGCTCGACAAGGGTGGCGCGGTCCGCTATCTCGGGGTAGGAGTGGGCCGGGTGGCCGACCTGCGCATCGACCCGCGCGACTCCTCGCGGGTGCAAGTGATCGTCGACATCGACGCACGCACGCCGATCTCCACGCACACCGTGGCGGAGCTGCAGCTGCAGGGCATCACCGGGCTCCTGTACATCGACCTCGGTGAGGATCGCAACAACAAGCGCGCAGCACCGGCAGTGCCGGGGCTGAAGTATCCGGTGATCCGCTCGGCGCCCTCGCGTTTCGATGTGTTCCTGGCGAGTCTGCCGGAGCTCGTGGCGGGGGCGAACGATGTGGTGCAGCGCGCCAACCAACTGCTGAGTAGTCAGAATCTCGCGGCCGTGTCCGCGGCGCTCGGCAATCTCGACAAGGCGAGCAGCCGCCTGCCGCAGACGGTTCACGATCTCAACGCGCTCATCGGCGAGCTGCATGCGGCGAGTACCGAGCTCACGGCCTCCGCACGCAGCGCCAACAACCTGCTCGAAACGGTGCAGCCGGACGTGCAGGCAATCGTGCAGCGGCTGCACACGGTCGGCGATAACCTCGCGGACGCCACTCAGCAGCTCGACCAGCTGATCGCGGAGAACCGCCAGGACGTGCGCTCCTTCACCCGCGACGGACTGCCCGAGGTCGAGCGCTTCGTGCGCGAGGGGCGCGCCGCGGCAGAGGAAATCAGTGCCCTCGCGAACAGCCTGCGCGAGAACCCGACGCAGCTGCTGTACCAGCCGCCGGAGCGCGGCATTGAGATTCCACGGTGAGCCTGCGGGTGGCCATGCGCGCCGTGCCGCTGCTGTGTCTGTGCCTCGCCGGCTGCTCGGGGCTGTTCCAGAGCAAAGCGAAGCCCGAGCAGATCTACTACCTGCGCGCTCCCGCCGCGTCCACCGGCCCGGCGGCTCCCGCAGCCGCGATGCCGGCGTCGTTGCGGGTCGTGCGTCCGGTCGCCGATCCGGGTCTCGATAGCCCGCACATCATGCTGGTGCAGGCCGATCACCGCATGAACTTCTACAATGGCAGCCGCTGGCCGGCGCCCTCACCTGAGCTGATCGAGGCGCTCGCTGTACAGACGCTGCGCGCCTCGGGCGAGTGGGCTTCGGTGGAGGATTCCGGCAGCCCGTTCCCTTCCGACTACCTGCTGCAGGTGCACGTACGGCGCTTCGAGGCCGACTACACCGGGGCGGGCGCCGCACCGGTGGTGCGCGTGGTGCTCGACTGCATCCTCGGTCGCCGGCAAGGGCGCGATGTGCTCGCGACCTTCACCGCCTCTGGCGAGTCGGCGGCTCCGGCCAACCACCTGAGCCAGGTGGTGGTGGCGTTCGAGCAGGCGACAGGGACGGCGCTCGAGGCGCTCGCCCAGCAGGCTGCACAGGTGGCGCGCGGCGATGTGCGGCGCGCCGCCAATAATGAGGAAAAGGCGCCACCTTCCAGCGATCGATAGTCGGACGAGTCGGGCGCCGAGGCGCGATGCTCAGGCCGAACGCGAGGCTGTCTCGCTGCCATCGCGCAGCAGGTGCACGAAGGGCGCGGCGCCGCCTCCCGCCTGCGTCGCGAACAGCGCCAGCAGCTCACCCACGGGGCAGGGCTCGCCAAATAGCCGCCCCTGTCCGTAGTGACAGCCGTTGATGCGCAGGAACTGCAGCTGAGCCAGTGACTCCACCCCTTCGGCAATGACCTCCATGCCGAGGCTGCGACCCATCTCGATGATGGTGCGCACGATGGTTGCATCGCCGGCGTCCTCGGTCGCATCGCGCACGAAGGACTGGTCGATCTTCAGCGTGCCGATGGGGAACTGCTGCAGGGCCGAGAGCGAGGAATAGCCCGTACCGAAGTCATCGATCGACAGGTGCAGGCCCATCGCATACAGCTCATCGAGGAGGCGGACGGTACGCTGCGGATCGGCCATGAGCGTCGTCTCGGTGATCTCCAGCTCGAAAGCGGTAGGCGACACGTGGTGGCGACGGAACACCGAGCGACAGCGCAGGATGAAGCTCGCCTGGCGCAGCTGCTTGAGCGAGAGATTCAGCGAGATGCGCCCGGGGTCGCCCCCCTGGCTTTGCATCTGGCGATAGTCGAGGCAGACGCGATTCAGCACCCATTCGCCGATGTCGAGGATGAGGTTGGTCTCCTCGGCGAGCGGAATGAACTGCGAGGGTGGAATGTCGCCGTGCCCCGGTAGCCGCCAGCGCAGCAGCGCCTCCGCGCCGGTGATGCGCCCGGTGCGCAGGTCCACCTTGGGCTGGTAGCGGATCTCGAGCTCATCGCGCTCGAGTGCACGGCGCAGCTTGCTCTTGAGCATCAGCCGCTCGACTGCCGCCGCGTTCATCTCCGGTGAATAGAAGGCGAAGGTATTGCCGCCGTTTTGCTTGGAGTAGTACATCGCCGCATCCGCGTTGCGGATGAGATCGATCACGTTCTCGGCATCGCGCGGGCAGAAGGCGATGCCGACGCTCGCGGTGAGGAACACTTCGTGCTGATTCAGCTGGAACGGACGGCTCACCTCCGTGAGCAGCGCACGCGCGAGCTGCGCGATGGGGCCGCGATTGTCGGCATCTGCCGGAAGGGCGTCGACGAACAGGGCAAACTCATCGCCGGCGAGGCGCCCGACCACGGTCTCGCGCGGCACCGCGCGCGTCAACCGCTCCGCCAGTACCTCGAGCACCCGGTCGCCGGCGCCGTGGCCGAAGGTGTCGTTCACCTCCTTGAAGCGATCCATGTCGAGATATAGCACCGCCACCACCTGTCCCGCGCGCAGTGCCCGCGCGATGGTCTGCTGCAGCACGTGGTGGAACTGCATGCGGTTGGGAATCTTGGTGAGGGCGTCGTAGCGCGCGAGATACCGGATGCGCCGTTCGGCACGCTTGCGGTCGGTGATGTTGCGCGCCACGAAGATGTTGCCCTGGAACTGCGGGTCGTCGCTGTCGATGCGGGAGCCGGTGACGGACACCGGAATCGTCTGCCCGGAACGGGTGCGCACAAGCGTCTCGCGCGTCTCGTGCGCCGCCTGCTGCAGATCGAAATCCGCGCGCTCGCGCTCTTCCAGCACCGCGAGCATGCTGCGGCCGAGCAGCTCCTCCTCACTGAACCCAAGCAGCTTGCAGGAAGCGGCATTCGCCACCTTGATGACCCCGTCGGGGGAGGTGACGAACACCGCATCGGTCATGCTGTTGAGCACGCTGTGCAGGTAGCTCTTGTTGACCGTCGACTGGCGCAGCCGCCCGCGCATGCGCTCGAGCGCCTGCTGCAGCTCACCGAGAACGTCGCGCCGCTGTACCTCGACCGGGCGCGTGTAATCGCCCTGGCCGATGCGCTCGGCGCTGCGGATGAGTGAATTCAGAGGGCGCTGCAGATGACTCACCGCGCGCCACATGAGGGCTGCGGCGAGGAGCGCTCCGCCTGCGGCAACTGCGAGCGCGAGCCACCAGGTGAATCGCGTGCGCTTCGCAGTGGCTTCCTCGAGGCGTGTCGCGAGGCTGACACCGGGAGCCGGGGCGGCCTGCGCGAGCACCACGCTGAGCGTCGCGAGCGTTTCGGGTGTGACCGCACCGGGTATGTTCTCCGCATACGTGCGTACCGGGGCCGCCGCCTGGGCGGCGAGCGTGCCAGGCGCCACCACCGCCTCGCGGTGCCAGTTGAAGAGCGGCCGACCGCTGCGGGCGGTCACAGTGATCGCCTCGACGGTCCGGTCATCGGTGAAAGGCTGCAGCCGCCGCACGATGCCCTCGGCATCTCCGGCGCGCACGGCGCCGGCGATGACATCCGCGGCGTGGGCCGCGAGGCTGCGTGCCCGGGCCTCGAGCTCGGGATCGAGGCGCTCGCGGGCGGTGTGCTCGGCGAGCGCGCTGAGGGAGCGCGCATCCGCGGCGTGCCGCACCATGAACAGCAGCGCGACCGCACCCGCGGCGAGGAGCACCACCAGGAAGCTCGCAATGGCGTATTTCAGCCTGAAACTGGCCGCAGTCACCTGCGTGGTCCGCGCGTGGCGTCCCCCAAATTATTGCGCTGATATTAACCGCCGCTCGGGACCGAAGGCTACCGGCGGGGAATCCTGCGGGGGAGACCCTTGGGGGGAAACCCTGCCTCAGCTACCGGACCATACTCTCTTTATATGTCCGAGCATGAGGCCGCGCATGGTCGCCATGGGGTTGGCGGTGGCGGCGAAGATCGGCGGCCGCCGCCGCAGCAGCTGCCAGCTCTCACTGCGCAGGATCTGGCGCAGGAAGTCGAGGTTGCGGTCGATGGCCTCGATGTAGGGGTTGCGGCCGTCGTAGAGCGTCTCCAGGTAGCGGTACGCTCCGCGGAAATCGCGATCGAGGCGCTTCTCGCGCACGTCGCTCACGAACTCCGGTGTCTGCCGCAGCAGGTCCAGTCCCGAGGCGTATTTCACCTGCGGGCCCTGATCGCTCACCGGCAGCGCTACCCCACCCAGCACGAACTCCGCGTACAGCCGGTCGCGGCACTTCTCCAGGTAACAGCGGTCGGCCATCTGCGCGATCATGTCGGCAGTGCCGAGCAGGTGCCCGAGGATGATGTCACGCGGATCGGCGACGCGGGACTCGATCTCTTCGAAGGTGACCTCGTAGCCGGTGAAATGGATGATCTCGCTCGCGACCGGTACCCAGGCGCCAAAGCCGAGTACCGGCAGGTACTCCTGCAGGAAACGGGCACCGCGCGATACGTGCGTGCGCGTGAACTCGGCGCCGTTCTGCGATTCGTGATCATCGGCGCGGCGCAGGTAACCAACATCGTGAAACAGCCCGGTGACGAGCCCCACGGTGGCGCGGGCGCCGCCGAGGCGGTGGTCCTCCTGCTGCTGCCGCTCGTAACCGACGATGAGCCGTGCGAGCGCGAGCGTTATGTCGAGCGTGTGCTGGCGGTCGTGGTAGACCGTGTCGACGCCGTGATAACCCGGCACCTCGCCGGCAAACAGCCGCTCGAAGTGCGCGAACGCGCGGCCCAGCGGATCGAGCGACATTCCGGGCCAAGTCGGGCGGTACAGCGCCTCCACCGCGGCGAGCACGGCCTTCGGCGAGCTCACCTGCACGCTGTTGGTTACATCGAAGTCACTGCGCCGGCTGTTGGTCATTCGTTATGTTGGAGACTCGGCTGGAGCTCTCGCGACCCTCCCCTTGGGTCATCAGATCATTGACTCATTAAACAATATAGACACAGGTTCCATCTCCGCGCCGCGACGCGGCGCACAATTCAGTAGATCCGCAGGCCGCCGTACTTGCGCCGGATGTGCCGGTCGAGCATCAGTGCGCCGAGGCCAAAGCCCAGACCGAAGCCAATCAGCGACGCCGCGAGTGTCCACGGCCAGGGGGGGTGCGGACGTTCCTCCGCGCTGAAGAGGGAACTTGCAGGCGGAGCGCCGGGCTCCTGCGCCGCGGCGGCCGCTACCGAGGGCGCGGCACCGCCAGCAGATGCGCTCGCGACAGCGGCTGAGGCCGGCGGTGCGGGATTGGCGCGCAGCTGCGTCTTGAGGAGGCTCACCTCATCGTTGAGGCGGGCAACTTCGGCATCGCGCTGCGCGAGGCGCACACGCACCGGCTCCTCGGCCGAGAGGTACGAGGCGCGTACCCAGCCCTCGTGTCCGTTCGCGAGGCGCACGTGCACCTGCTCACCCGCGCGCTCGAGCAGCTCGACGCGATCGCCGCTCTTGAGCGTGGCGATTCGCTCGCCGCTGCCGTCCGGTGCGCTGCTGACGCCGACGACCAGCTGCTCGACGACGTAGAGCGAGTCGGCGGGGAGCGCCGTGGGGGGCATGAGCGCGACCAGCAGCGCAAGCGCCACCGCCGGACGCGTGCTGCGCGTACCCCGGCTCACGCCGGCTCACCTGCACCGTCGGCGTCGTACTGCTTCGGCAACGCCCAGTCGATGCCGTGCTGCTTCAGGAGCGCGCGCACATCGGGCCGGCGACCGCGAAACTCGATGAACGCGTCGAGCGCGTCGCGGCTGCCGCCGCGGCTCAGGATGGCATCGAGAAAGCGCTGGGCGGTGCCGCGATCGAACACGCCCTTCTCCTCGAAGGCAGCAAAAGCATCCGCCGCCAGCACTTCCGCCCACTTGTAGCTGTAGTAGCCCGCGGCATAGCCGCCGGCGAATATGTGTCCGAAGCTGTTGGGAAAGCGGTTCCATTCCGGCACCGGCACCACCGCCGCTTGTGAGCGTACCTCGCGCAGGATCTCGAGAATGCGGCCGCCGCGCTCGGGGGAGTACTCGGTGTGAATGCGGAAGTCGAACAGCGCGAACTCGAGCTGCCGCATCATCGAGAGGCCGGCGTGGAAACTGCGGGTGGCGATCAGCCGTTGCTGCTCCTCGGCCGGAAGCGGCGCGCCGCTTTCGAAGTGCCCGGAGATGCGCTGCAGCACCTCAGGTTGCCAGGCGTAGTTCTCGAGGAACTGGCTCGGGAGCTCCACTGCATCCCAGGCGACGCCGTTGATCCCGGCGATGCTCGGGTAGTCGACGCGGGTCAACAGGTGGTGCAGTCCGTGGCCGAACTCATGAAACAGCGTCACCACATCATCATGCGTGAGCAGTGCCGGGCGCTCGCCTCCGGGCGGCAGGAAGTTGCACACCAGGTAGGCCACCGGCAGCGCCGTGCCCGATGACAGGCGCTTGCGCCCGATGCACTCATCCATCCAGGCGCCGCTGCGCTTGTTGGGGCGTGCGTAGGCGTCGAGGTAGAAGCTGCCGAGGGGCTCACCGCCCGCTGAGTTGATCTCGAAGAAGCGCACATCCGCGTGCCACGCGGGTGCACCGGCGCGCTCGCGGATGCGTGCGCCGAAGAGCCGCTCGGCAGCTTCGAACAGGCCATTGAGCACGCGCGGCAGCGGGAAGTAGGGCCGCAACTCTTCCTGTGAGACGCGGAAGCGCTCGCGCTGCAGCCGCTCGGCGTAGAATCCGACATCCCAGGCGGCGAGCTTGCGACCGGCGAAGGCTTCGAGCTCGGCGAACTCCGCCTGCGCGGCAGCGCGTGCAGCCCCGACGAGCTCGTGCAGGAAGCCGAGCACTTCATCCACGCTGTGCGCCATGCGCGTCGCGAGCGCGTACTGCGCGTAGTCAGGATAATCGAGCAGCCGCGCCACCTCGTGGCGCCTTCTCAGGATCTCCTCCATCACTGCAGAGTTGTCCCAGCGGCCGGCGGTCGGACCGCGGTCGGATGCGCGCGTGGTCCAGGCTTCGTAGAACGCACGCCGCAGCTCCGCCGACTCGGCATCGGTCGCCACCGCCACGTAGGTCGGTTGATCGAGACGCAGGATCCAGCCCGGTGCCTGTTGCTCCTCGGCGCGGCGGCGCGCCTGCTCGATGAGCATCTCGTTGAGGCCGCGCAGCTCATTGATGTCAGAAACGTGCCGGCTCCAGGCGTTGGTGGCATCGAGCACGTTCTCTTCGAACTTCGCCTGCAGCTGCGCGAGCTCCAGCATCGCCGTCTTGAAGCGCTCCTTGCGCTCGCGTGGAAGGCCCACGCCGGCCAGGCGAAAGTCGCGCACCGCGTGCTCGATGAGCTGGCGCTGCACCGGGGCGAGGGCCGCGCCTTCCTGCTCAGCGATGGTGCGATAGGCCTGGTAGAGCGGCGCGCTCTGCGCCAGGTCCGTCTGATAAGCCGACAGCAGCGGCAGGCAGGCGTTGTAGCCCGCCCGCAGCGCCTCGGAGTTCAGCACGGCATTCAGATGGCTCACGGGCGACCAGGTGCGCGAGGTACGGTGGTGCAGCTCCTCGAGCGGCTCGACTACGGAGGCGAAGGTGGGAGCGGCGAGCATCGCGAGCTCGCCGATGCGGGCGCGGTTGGCGCTCAGCAGCTGCCGCACCGCCGGTTCGACATGCTCGGGGCGGATGCGCATGAACTGCGGCAGAGCCTGCTGATCGAGTAAGGGGTTGTCCATGCGCAAACCTCGTCCGTCGCAGGGCCGCCATTGTAGCGGCCCTCATATCGGCTGCGCGTCTTGGATAACATGGGCGCCGAGTCCTGCGAGGATGCCATGACGGAAAACTACGACCTGATCGTGATCGGCGGGGGCAGCGGCGGACTCGCCGCCGCACAGCGCGCCGCGGAACACGGGGCGAAGGTGGTGCTCGCGGAGCCGGCGCGGCTCGGCGGCACGTGCGTTAACGTCGGCTGCGTGCCGAAGAAGATCATGTGGAACGCCGCCGAGCTCGGCAGCGCACTGCAGGACGCGCGCGACTACGGCTTTCAGGTCGAGACAGGCCCCGTCGACTGGCGCACGCTGAAAGGCAAGCGCGATGCCTACATCGAGCAACTGAACGGCATCTACGCGGCCAACCTCGCCAAGCGCAATATCGAGCTGGTACGTGCCCGGGCCAGTTTCGTCGATGCACACACGGTGGGCGCGGGCGGTCGGCTGCTGCGGGCCGATCACGTCTTCATCGCCACCGGCAGCCGGCCACGCCTGCCGTTGATACCGGGCGCCGAGCTCGGCATCACCTCCGACGGCTTCTTCGAGCTCGCCGAGCGCCCACAGCGTGTCGCAGTGGTGGGCAGCAGCTACATCGCGGTCGAGCTCGCGGGTATTTTTGCCGGCCTCGGCACGCAGACAACGCTGGTGCTGCGCGGTGACACTGCGCTCAAGGCCTTCGATGACATGCTCGGCGAGGTGGCCCTCACCATGCTGCGGGACGATGGCGTGGAAATCGTCCTGAATGCCATACCGATCGAGCTGCGCCGTGTGGCGCACGGGGCGCTGGAGCTTAAGTCCCGCGACGGCCGCGTGCTCGGCCCCTTCGATTGCGTGCTCTGGGCCATCGGACGGGGCGCTCTGGTCGCGGGTCTCGCCTTGGAGCGTGCCGGGGTGGGACTCGATATCCAGGGATTCATTGCCAACGACAAGTACCAGGTGAGCAACGTTCCCGGGATCTACGCGATCGGCGATGTTTCCGGGCGCGCGCAACTGACGCCGGTCGCGATCGCCGCGGGCCGGCGGCTCTCGGACCGGCTGTTCGGCGGTCAGACCGGCCGGCATCTTGACTACGAGAACATTCCGACGGTGATCTTCGGACGCCCGCCGCTCGGCACAGTGGGTATGTCGGAGAAGGCCGCGGGCGAGCGCTATGGCAAGAGTGATCTGACCGTATACCGCTCGAGCTTCTTGCCGCTCTATCACACCCTCACGGCGGCCAAGCCGCGCTCGCAGATGAAGCTCATTACCGCCGGATCCGAGCAGCGCATCGTCGGCCTCCACGTCGTGGGACCCGGGGCCGACGAGATGCTGCAGGGGTTCGCCGTGGCGGTGCGCATGCGCGCGACAAAGAAGGATTTCGATGACACGGTGGCGATCCATCCGACGTCCGCGGAGGAATTCGTCACCCTGCGCTAGGGCACTCCGCGAAACTTCCCGATAACGCTGCTACACGCTGCCGATGCGCTCTTTGAGCGCTGCGAGCACCTGAGCGGTCTGCGGCCGCACGCCGCGCCACAGCCGGAAGGACTCTGCCGCCTGCTCCACGAGCATCCCTAAGCCCTGCACCGCCAGGGCGCAGCCGGACTGCTGCGCCCAGCGAACGAAGGCCATCGCGGAGCGTCCGTAGGCAAGGTCGTAGCACACGGTTTCTGGTCCGATTGCGCCCGGGGGAATAGGCGGTATGTCGCCCGAGAGGCTGGCCGATGTGGCATTGACCACGATATCGAAGGGCGTGTCACCCACGTAGGCGAAACCCACTCCCTGGGTGACACCGAGATCGGCGAACGCCGCGGCAAGTGCCTCGGCCCGCTCGGGCGTGCGGTTGGCGATCACCACGATCGCGGGCTCGAGGCCGAGAAGCGGGGCGAGCACCCCGCGCGTCGCGCCGCCCGCGCCGAGGATCAGCAGGCGGCGCTGGGTGATCACCAGTCCAAGGTTGTCGCACAGGTCGTTTACCAACCCGACACCGTCGGTGTTGTCGCCGAGAACGACGTTGTCATCCTGCAACGCAAGTGTGTTGACCGCCGCGGCGTGTGCGGCGCGCGCGGTGAGCTCCTGCGCCGCCTCCACGGCCGCGACCTTGTAGGGCAGCGTGATGTTCAGGCCGCGCCCGCCCTCGGCAAAGAAGCTGTGCACCCGCTCGCTGAGTGCCTCCGGCGCGACATCGTAGGCGCGATAGGTCATCTGCTGATCCGTCTCGCGCGCAAAGACACCGTGAATGAAGGGCGAGAGGCTGTGACCGACCGGGTGGCCGAAGACGCCGTACTGGTCCACGGCAAGGCTCATCAGTCGGATTCTGACAGCATTCGCACGCTGCTGCCTCCACCTGGCCCGACCGCGAGGCAGCTCTGCAGCTCCGGCACCCACACCTGCATGCGCTCGAGAGTGAGCCAGGGCGGGTTCACGATGAGAAGTCCCGAGCCGTTCAGTGCCACGCGCGAGTCCCGTGGGTACAGCCACAGCTCGCTCGAGAGCAACGCCAGGCGCGACGAGGTCGCCCCGTGCAGTGCATGCAGACACTCCGCATGCCAGGGAGCGATGGTGCGTTCATCCTTGATGGGATACCACAGCGCCAGCACTCCGGTCGGGAAGCGGCGCGCGGCCTCTGCGATCGCGGCGGTGAGTTGGCCGAAGTCCGGCTGAGTCGCCTCGTACGGCGGGTCGAGAAAGGTGAGGCCGCGCCGCTCGGGCGGTGGCAGGAAAGCACGCAGCCTTGCCCAGCCATCGCCCCGCTCGACGCGTGCGTCGAGCTCGCCACCACGCGCAGCGGCGAGTGTCTCGAGCGACTCCTCGAGCGCGTGCGCCTCCGCGCCCTGCAGCTCGATCATCACCGCTCGATCCTGGGCGCGCAGCTCGGTGGCGGCGATGAGCGGTGAGCCCGGATATAGCTGCCGCCGGGCCGCCTGGGCGCGAAACTGTGTGACGAGCGTGGCGTAGTCGGTCAGCTCAGGGGCCGCGTGCTGCGCCTGGATGAAGCGGCCCACACCGGCGGCAGCCTCCACCGAGCCACCCGAAAGGTCGTAACTTCCGCGGCCGGCGTGAGTATCGAGATACAGGAAACCCTTGTCCTTTTTCTTCAGGGCGCGCAGCAGCGCGAGCAACGCCACGTGCTTATGCACGTCGGCGAAGTTGCCGGCGTGGAAGCTGTGGCGGTATTTCATGGCGCCGCGGGCGGCCGGGGGCCCTCAACGCCGCGGCTGTGAGCGTCGCTCGACGCGCTTGCCAGGGCGTGGCACGGGCTGGCTGCGTGCACACAGTGCACGCAGCCCCGCCGCCACGTATGGCGCGAGCCGCTCATGGACACCGTCGAGATCCGTGGCGCGGCACAGCCCGCCCGAGAGCTGATCGATCCGGCCGGTCTCGGCGAAGGTGAGGGTGAGGGCGCCGGTGAGGAACTGATAGCCCCAGTAGATCTCCCGCGGCGGACAACGCGGCAGGGCCTCGCGCATCACGGCGATGAAGCGGCCGACCAGCGGGTCGAAGTGCCGCGTCATCATCTCCGGTCCGAACTCGGGAGAGTTGTTCACGTAGGCGACGAGCGCGCAATAGCTCTTCCAGCCCGGGCCGCCGCGTGCCGAGCGCTCGAGCAACGGCTCGGTGAAGGCATTGATGATCGCCTCGAGCGCGGGCGCGCCCGGAAGAGCCGCACGCCGCACTGCCTCGAGCCGTTCGAGGCGCTCGCGATGCAGCACCTCGGCGCGCCGCTCGAACACCGCGGTGAACAGCTCCCGCTTGCCGCCGAAGTGATAGCCGACCAGCGCCACATCGACCCCGGCGGCCTGCGTAATGTCGCGCAGTGATACCCCATAGAAGCCGCGCTGCGCGAACAGCTGCTCCGCGGAATCGAGAATGCGCTCCTTGCCGTTGCGCACGGGGGGCTTCTTGGAGGCCACGTTACTGCACTGCAATAGACGACCTTGGGCGACAGTGTCCGGTGAACCGCCCTCGCCGCGCAATGCCAACGGTAAGATCCTCGAGCGCGAGCTGCGTGCCGCGCTGGGCAAGACCGGGTACAGAAGGGCAGTGTGGAGGAGCGCATGGCGGCCGCCGCGGAGTACTGGTTCGACAGTCAGGATGGACTGAGACTCTTCAGCAGAGTCCACGCGGGACCGCGCGGGGACTCGGACGTGGTGCTGTGTCTCCACGGCCTGATGCGCAACGGGCGTGACTTCGAGGAGCTCGCGCCGCGCCTCGCGCGGGGCTGCCGTGTCATTGTGCCGGATGTGCGGGGCCGCGGTCTGTCAGCGCGCGATCCGGACTTCAACAACTATAAGATTCCGGTGTACCTGCAGGACACGCTCGCGCTGCTGGCAGGCCTCGGGGCGCCACGCATTACGGTGATCGGCACCTCGATGGGCGGTCTCATGGGCATGCTCCTCGCAGTCACGCAGCCCGGGCTCGTGGAGCGGCTGGTGCTGAACGACATCGGGCCAGAAGTGGACCTGCAGGGCCTCGAGCGTATCCGCGGCTATGCGGGCAAATCCGCGCCGGTGGGCACCTGGGAGGAGGCGGTAGCGCAGGTGCGCAACACCTACGGCACGGCATGGCCCGACCTGAGCGATGCGCGCTGGGAGAAGATCGCGCGCCTCAGCTATCGCACCAATGCGCAGGGATTGCCGGAGGAGGACGCCGATCCACGCATCGCCGAGCCTCTGCGCAACACCTCCGCCGCGGCACCCGACCTGTGGCCGCTGTGGGGCGCGCTCGCCCCGCTACCGATCCTGGTGATCCGCGGCGCGCGCTCGGACATCTTAAGTGCGGCGACGCTCGAGCGCATGCAGCGTGAGAAGCCCTCCGGACTGAAGGTGTTGACCGTTGCCAACCGCGGTCACGCCCCGCTGCTCGATGAGCCGGAGTGCCTGGCGGCGATTGATGAATTTCTCGCGGTGGCGGGCACTGCTTAAAGCCCGAGGCCATCGGCCGCCCCTGCAAAGGGGCGACCCTTGATGCCCCGCAGGACCTCTCTTGTGGACCTATGCGCATACCCCCTGCGCATGACCTGTGCGCATACCCCTGCGCATGACCTGTGCGCATACCCCTGCGCATGACCTGTGCGCATACCCCTGCGCATGACCTGTGCGCATACCCCCTGCGCATGACCTGTGCGCATACCCCCTGCGCATGACCTGTGCACACTGCTCTGAAGAGTAGCCAGGCTCTCCGGCCAGGAGTGCAGCAGGCGCCCGTACGCGCTGCCCTGACGGGGCGGTATCTGGTGCGATTGACGCTGTCCGGCGCGGCTACCGGACGAGAGGTTTAGCCA
>Ga0210384_10003359_pt1 | contig 18596 bp, 15 predicted proteins | sample IncBWH2MmetaG_FD_160574 | JGI IMG/M metagenome (GOLD analysis project Ga0210384, IMG submission 160574) | Forest soil microbial communities from Barre Woods Harvard Forest LTER site, Petersham, Massachusetts, United States - Inc-BW-H-2-M | ecosystem: Environmental > Terrestrial > Soil >...
AGTTGCCATCTGAGCTAATTAAACAGCATTGGTCTCTGATAGAGGGGGCGAGCACTCCAGCATCTCGAAGTAAGGATTTCTCTGCAGTGGGGTGTGAACAAATGGGCCGGGTTTTCCTTTTTGAAATCTAGGCAGGAAGTAACACGCTGCCTTCGAATACCATCACTTCCCGCGGTAGTACGTTTCCCGACGCGTTGCACTCGGACGGTTGGTGGCAGCGATTCGGTCCATTCTCTTTTTCTTCAACTTCGACATTGCTTGCATTCGGACCTCTTGGCGTGTGGACGATGTCGAAGATGACCAGTTGCCCGCATCCTTGGGCGGCAAAACTCATCCAGCCCACGGTGTGCGACCCTTGGGTTTGCTTCCCTTATCGATTCATTCCGGCAAAGACTTCCTTAACCTTTTGGAGACCTGAGGCGCCAACTAAGTTCTTGGCAGCGGCAATGGCCAACTCATCCGCATCTCCTGTCAGTTCCTTCATGGTCTCGGCGATGAACGCATCGAGCGGCATCGGTTTGGGGCCACCGTTATTGCCGGCATTCTTGGTAATGCCTCCTAGCTCGGTTTTTACATACGGAGGAATGAGTTCGATGACTTTCACTCCAGAGTTTTTGAGCTGATGCCGGAGTGAGAGCGAGAAGGAGTGGACCGCGGCCTTGGTGGCACAGTAGACGGGATAACGCGCATACGGAACAAACGCAAGTCCTGAGGACACGTTCACGAGAACTGCGTTCGCTTGCTTTTTCAGATGCGGCACGAATGCAGCTGCGACGCAAACGACACCTAGTACATTCGTGTTGATCTCCTCAACCAGCGCTTGTTCGTCGAGCTGCTTGTCGGCCGAAAAATCGTGCGCTGCCTGCACACCGGCGTTGTTGAAAATGCAGTTCAGATTCGGAAATTCGTCGATTACTTCCATTGCTACCCTTCGAACAGAGTCGGAATCCGTCACATCCAGGACAAAATACCGCATTCCGGGATTTGCGGCACAGATACTCTGCAACACCGCTCCGCGGCGGCCGCTGATAATGACTTGATTCCCGAGCTTGTGGAACGCCTGTGCGAGGCCCTTTCCAATGCCCGAGCTACCGCCGGTAATGAAGATCGTGTTCGAATGCATTCTCATGTGATACACCTTTTATTCCAAGGTCACGCGAGCAAACGAACTGTTCTAGCCAGTGTAGCCTTCACGCACTCACCTGTGAGCGAAATCTGGCGGTGCGAGCCCGGTGGCGTCAAAGACCGCCCTGGCGAAGGCGGCTGAGACGGTGGTGTTCGAAATCTCGCCCGTTCCCGTGGCGCTTTCGCGAGGTAGGTCATTGCGCTCATATCGTCGTTGTCATTAAGGGTAGAGTGGAGCACTGTTCCGGTCAAGCCGCTTGCGACCTTGTAGAAGGCGGAAGTATCATACCTCCCCGGCGCTCTCGGAGAGGGCCTGACGGCGGCCCGTCATTCGATCGTCCCCATATCGGAAATGGACCAAAGCTTCTGGGACTATGCTTGAAGTCCACCTCTTGTCCGGAAACCGAGGAGCGTGTCCGAAGGCCATCTTGCGTCAAGCGTCGCATCGTGATTTCCTGGGGGTGGAACTAAATGCTCACAACCATCCAAAAACCATGGGCTTGAGCGATATGCCGTAGGGCAGAATGGCGCACCCTCGCAATGCTGAATTATGAAGTGGATCCTAGACTAGTTCGCTCCTCCGGTTCGTTCCCTCGGGAACGGAACTAGATCGAGGTTAACCTCCGATTCTGTGTTTGACGGAGGGAAGAAACGACCTCAGAAGCGCCTTAGGCCCCCGCCAGGCTTGGCATTTTCCATCCTCGGCGCACCTCCTGGACACTAACCCGGAAAGTAGATCTATTGCGAAGCAGGCGAAGAGGCGCGCGCCAAGTGATGCACTGTAATTTCCGGAAGGCAGTTGAAGCGTACGGCAACGATGGACGATCCGACGCCGACCGAGGTGTAGCCCACCATCGTGCGGTACTTCCATGGCCCAGCTCCCATTAGTCTCGGCAGAACCGAATCCAGAGTGACCGGGATAGAACCGGGCAGACAGACCTGACCCCCATGGGTGTGTCCACTCAGGAGCAGTTTAAAATCAGCCTGGGCAGCTTGACGATAAATCTCCGGTGTATGTGAAAGCAGAATGGAAAATTCGTGCTGCGGGATTTGGGACGCCGCCTTTTCAATATTGTCCGCCCGGTAGTAGTGAGCGTCATCGATGCCGGCCAAGTGAATACGTTGGCCACCACGCATAATCGCCTCCGACTCGTTGAGCAATATTCGTATTCCCATTTCTTCGAGCCCAGGGACCATACGGATCGAATCGTGATTGCCCAGCACTCCAAAAATCGGATCCTTGAAATATGAGCGCACCCGCGCCAGGCCCTCAAGGGCTGCGGCAGACGGACCGGCTGCTTGCCCTCGGTAATCACCGGTCAGAACACAGATGTCGTACCGCAGTTCAGGGAGAAGCTCGATCAAACGTTGCATGGCGCCCGGGTTCATATCCACGTGCATATCGCTGACGTGAAGGATGCTGAATCCGTTAAACCGCGTGGGGAGATCTTTGAGCCGAATGTGGTTGTGTCGTATCTGAATGCGTTCTGCGTTCTTGCGTCCCCGCCGGTACAACCCTGTCAGCTTTAGGATATTTTGAATCGCGGATTGGATCGAATACCAGTTCTCGGGGTTTAAGAAGTTGATGCCCTGGCCGAATATACGTTCCTCGTGGCATTTCTCCATGCTAAGCCGCTGTCTTGCGTGCACCCGTCCGAAGCGCTGCTCCAATTTTCCAACAATATCCTGCTGCGTGGATGGCTCTAACGACACGTTCTGGACCACTGAGCTGCCTCCGTTAGCCTGGTAAGGTTGGAAACTACTGCGGAAATAGTCGCGACGTGACCAGCATCATTGTCCTACCCGAAGCGAGAGCAATTATTTAAGCACAGTAAGCCTAAGCGCGGACAGGCCATGCACCCATTCAGTAAATGGCTCAAATATCCAGGTCAGTCCTGTGCTGATTCACGAAGGCGCGGACTTCTCATCGCTACGGGATTCTTGGAGGTTGGGCCGGCATAGCACCGCCGATCAAGATGCTACAGACCTCGGCCCTACCGCTTGGCGACGTGTGACGGCAGAAGACCTTCCCGACGGTGCTTGTGCCATCGCGATCGATAGCGGTTTCCAGCTCGTCACAGCTTCCGCCGGCAACTATCGCAAATGAGTGAAAAACAGGATGTGACGCGGCCACTCGCTGAGGGGTGATGTCTGACATGATCTACGACCTTGTTCTCGCGAGCTTATTGTGGTGAAGTTTCCGGGAAAAAGCCGCCATGAGAGGACCGCGAAATGAACTTCCTGCAAATGATATCTCGTTCGACGAGTTGTCGCGTTTTCTTTCTCTTCTTTGTCTTCTCCGTGTCCAGTTTGGCTCAAACCAATGTCGGGCGTCCCTCTTCTAAGCAAAGCGTGTCTGAACAGCGGACCGCGCGCTCATTCGAAGCCGCCCGAGCAAATCCAGCCGATCTCCGAGCTTTTCTCGTCCGCATGCCCAAGGGCGCCGATCTACATAGCCACTTAAGTGGTGCTGTCTACGCTGAATCCTGGATTCGGGCCGCAGCCGAAGATGAGCTCTGCGTGAACCTCACCTCGCTCTCCTTTGCAAAACCGCAGCCTGTGGAAGAAAGCGTGTCTCGACGGGCGACTTGCACAAGTGGCACCGTCCCCGCAGCCCAAGCTTACCGTGATCAACATCTCTATGACGCGCTCGTGGACTCTTTTTCCATGCGCGGATTTGTGCCCACGCCCGGAGTCACGGGTCATGATCACTTCTTCGATTCCTTCGCGCATTTCGGGGGCACCGATCCGAGCCATTTGGGAGAGTGGCTTGACGAGGTTGCGACTCGCGCGGCATCACAGAATGAACAATACCTCGAGTTAATGCACACGCCCGATTTTAGTCACCCAGCCGCGATCGCGAGTGAAATTGGATGGCACGACGATTTTACCCAACTGCGCGACCAGTTGCTGGCTCATGGATTACGCGATGATGTGGCCGTCGCCCGAGTCGGTTTCGACCGAGCGGAAGCCTCACGTCTACAGCGCGAGCACTGTGGGCAGCAGGATGAAGCTTCAGCCTGCCATGTCCAGATCCGCTATCTCTACCAGGTTCTGCGTGGCCTGCCGAAGGAACAGGTCTTTGCGCAGGCGCTGCTCGGCTTTGAGACTGCTTCGGCCGATCCGCGGGTCGTCGGCATCAATCTTGTTATGCCCGAGGACGGCTACACGTCCATGTCCGACTATGCTTTGCACATGCGAATCGTCGGCTTCCTCCACGGAATCTATCCAAAGGTCCACATTAGCCTGCATGCAGGAGAGCTCGCGGCGGGTCTGGTCCCCTACGAGGCCCTTTGCTGCCACGTACGCCTCGCCGTCGAGCAGGCCCACGCAGAGCGCATCGGCCACGGTGTCGACGTCATGCACGAAGACCGACCCTACGAGCTGTTGAAAGAGATGGCCGCTTTGCATGTCATGGTAGAAATCAACCTCACCAGCAATGACGTGATTCTCGGCGTTAGCGGTAAAGATCACCCATTCCTGATCTACCGGAGGTTCGGTGTCCCGGTAGCGCTGTCGACCGACGACGAGGGCGTGTCGCGCATCGACCTTACACACGAGTACGTCCGCGCCGCCCAGACCTACGGTCTCCGCTACGCTGAGTTCAAGCAGATGGTTCGCACGAGCCTGGAACACAGCTTCCTACCCGGCGCTAGTTTGTGGAGCGTACCTGATACCTTTACGACCGCCGTCTCTGCTTGTTCGGGGGACCCGCTCGACAGGGATAAACCTTCCTCCTCCTGTGCAGTTTTCCTCCAATCCAGTCCGAAAGCCCAGCAGGAGTGGGAACTCGAACGTCGCTTCCTCGTCTTTGAAGCTACGTATTGACCGGTTTGGCGACGAGGTGGGTAACCCCAGCTCGCACGAGGGATTTCGCCGACAGCGAGACTGCCGGGTCGAGCAAACTGTTTGTGATAACCGGTGTCTCGCGGTGGCGGGGTTCCCCTGCGCTCGACTGGATCGGCGCTATCGGTGAATGGTATGGAATAGTTGGTTCGTTTGGTCGGCGGCTCGAGAAGAGGAACGGATAAGCATTTTGTTTCGCGTTCGATCAAACACCCGCGAGTTGATCTCTTGTCACAGCTCGCGCAAGGCGAGCGCGATGGGGCGGCGAGCGGCTCGGATCGCGGGAGGAACACCACCGACCAGGCCCATGAGTAGCGCGAAGATAACGCCAATGCCGAGTAGGACCGGAGAAACTCGGAAAGCGAATGCGAGGTGGGAAAATGTTTGCCAGTTCAGCGTACCGGTGGTGAGACCGTTCAGCGGTAGCACGGCAACACAGCCGAGCAGGCCACCAATGAACGCGATAAGTAATGCTTCGAAAACAAAGGAAATGACGATGCTGCCCGCACCGAAGCCGATCGCACGCAGCGTGGCAATCTCGCGAGAGCGCTCGGAAACCGCGGAGTACATAGTGTTGAGCGCACCGAAGATGGCCCCAATACCCATTACGGCGGCGACAAGCGATCCGAGCACGGTAATCAATGTGGTAATGCCTCTTGACTGTTTCTCGTAATAATCGACCTCTCGATCCACCTGCACGGTCATACGCGGATCGGCTGTGAGCGAATCCTTCAGTTCGCCAAGCGCCGACGGCGAACTCAGGCGCACGGTAACGGACTGAAATATACCTTCAGGACGCTTATATACCTGGTTGAGCACGCGGGCATCGCACCATATTTCAGAGTCGAAGGCGCTGCCCCCAGCGTCGAAGACGCCCACGACCTTCCAGGTCCCGCCACCGAATCGCACCGTCTTACCGATATCGAAACCCTCATATGCAGCCGTCGCATTCCTGCCCACGATCAACTCCGTTAACCCGGGCTCGAAGGATCGGCCTTCGGAGATGTGGACGTTGCCGCGAACCTTCAGCACATTCGGGGATAAGCCGCGCACTTGTACGTTCGCGTCGGTGCCCGTAGTCTTCAATGGGAAAGCGGCGATCACAACCACTTCCGGACTCATGAGCGGCTCAGTGCCCGCGTGGGCGATGCCAGGCGCGTCCTGGATGACCCGAACCTGGTCAAGTCCGATGGCCCCGTCGATTTCCCCGGTAGACCCGGCCCGCCGAATGATAGCGTTTTCCGCTGAGCCGGAAGCGACCAGCGTGGCACGAAAGCCGCGGGCGAGGGCGAGCATGGCCACAAAGACACCGACGGTGCCCGCTATCCCGAGTACGGCCACGATCGCTGAGGCCCAACGGGCGCGTACACTGCGGAAATTGTAAATGATAGGGATCGCCATGGTTTAGACTTTCCGGAGCGCATCGACTACGCGCAAACGCATTGCGGAAGTAGCCGGCAGAATTCCAGCGAGAATTCCAACAGCTACCGCAACACCCAGCCCCATCAAAATCGAGGACGTGGGAAGATAGAAGAACGGCAGCAGGCCCCGCGTGGGGTCGCCGCTCAGCGTGAACAACTTCGACAGGGTGAGCCCGATGACACCCCCAACAGCCGAGATCACCAAGGACTCCCCGAGGACGAGCAGCAAGACAAAGCGATCCGTGAAGCCGACCGCCTTGAGTACGGCTAACTCACCGGTGCGTTCGCGCACAGCGATGGCCATCGTGTTGCCAGTAACGAGCAGCAGCGTGAAGAACACCACCCCGCCGATGGCGCGAATCAGAAACCCGATGTTTCCCGCCTGTTTGACGAAAGATGTGGCGAATGCCTTCTCTGTATCCGTTTTCGTCTCGTAGGGCGAGTTTGCGAACTCGCTGTCGATGGCCTTGGCTATTCGCGGTGAATCGTCTGGATTGTCCACGCGGACCGTGTACCAGCCGACCTCTCCCTTCCCGAACTGCCGCCGTTCGTCGAGATAGCCGTAGTGAAACCAGAACTGCGTACGGTCGTCGGTCGGGCGCTCTCCGGTGTAAATGCCGCGCAGATTAAATTCCCAGGTGCCTTGATAAATCGTACCCTTGATGGGAATACGGTCTCCCACTTTCCAGCCGAAACGCTTCGCAGTGTTCGCACCGGCAATAGCGCCTTCGCGATCCTCTAGGAAAGCTTTCCACTGGTCGTCGGGCACGATCAACTCCGGAAAAACCGTCCGTTGATTCTGCGTGTCGATCGCAAACTGAGGAATAAAATTTCTTTCGTCCTGGTAGACTCCGCCAAACCAACAGTCGAAGGTGATGGACTTCACTCCCGGAATGCGAAGGATCTGGTCGCGATAGGAAAAAGGGAGCGGTTGGATGATGGAGACCTTGTTAACAATCACCAGCCGATCGGCACCCGCTATGTCAATACCTTGATTGAACGCGCCACGAACGACGGCAAGGAGGCCGAACAGAAACAGTGCAACGGCGAACGAGCCGATCGTCAGGGTGGTGCGAAGTTTCTTGCGGAATAGATTGGCCAGAATGAGGGGGACAAATTTCATTCCCGGCTCCCGATCGCCGAGCGAAAGCCCTCGACGAGCACACCCTTGTTGAGTTGTAGGGTCGCCTGGGCACGCTCGGCGGCCAGCGGATCGTGCGTAACCATCAGGATGGTCTTCGCATAGTCCTTGGAAAACTGCGTAAGAAGCCCGAGGATTTCATCGGCACTCTTACGGTCCAGGTCGCCAGTTGGCTCATCGCAGAGCAGAAACGTGGGGTCGGCAACGATGGCGCGGGCGATGGCGACTCGTTGCTCTTGTCCTCCGGAAAGCTGGCGTGGATAGTGCTTCATCCGGTCGGAAAGGCCCACGACCGCGAGCGCCGTCTCGACATGCTGGCGCCGCTCGGATTTCGATAGCTTCGTGAGCAGCAGAGGCAGTTCGACATTCTGAAAGGCAGTGAGAACAGGAATCAGGTTGTACATCTGAAAAATGAAGCCAACGTGGCGTGCACGCCATTCCGTGAGTTTGTTCCCCGACATGTGGGTGATCTCGTCGCGGTCGACGGTGATACTGCCGCGAGAGGGAACATCCAGGCCACCCAGCAAGTTGAGCAAGGTCGTCTTCCCGGAGCCGCTAGGACCCATGAAGGCGACGAATTCCCCTCTATCCACGTCAAGGTTCAACCCCTGCAGCACATGAATCTCCTCGTCGCCACGGCGGTAGGTCTTATCGAGGCCGCGAATTTGGATCAAGCTGTTTGCGTCAGATCTACCGTCTACCCTCACCATGTCGGAAGCTCCTATTTCTTGATCTCGATGGCCTGCCCGTCATGAAGATTGGCCGGCCCCTTCACAACCACAATATCGCCCGCGGCAATTCCGGCGAGGATTTCGGCGTCCCGGCCGCGCGTGCCGCCGAGCGTCACGGCGCGGCGCTCGATGCGATCGTCCCTCACGAGGAACACGATTTTCTTGCCCCCGTCATCGCGCACGGCATCCAGCGGAATCTGGGCTGCTGGCGCGGCAGCGCCATTGTTCTGCTCGGGCTCTTCGCCCAGGAATGTCACTTTGACGCCCATGTCTGGCAAGATGCGAGGGTCCAGTGTCAGGAACGAAATGCGCACCTTCACCGTTGCTTTCTGGCGGTCTGCCGTAGGAATGACGGTGCGGACTCGCGCGGGAATCTGCCAATCCGGATAGGCGTCGAGAATGGCAGTGACGGGCTGACCCGACTGAACGCGTGCGATATAGGCCTCGTTTACGTCCACTTCAATTTCTATTGAGTTCATGTCCACGACGGTGGCGATGCCTGTGCGCGTAAAGCCGCCGCCTGCAGAGATGGGCGAAACCATCTCGCCGACTTGAGCGTCCTTCGAGACGACGATCCCATCGAAAGGTGCAGCGATCACGCAGTTGTCCACGCCCTGCTGAGCTTCACGAATGCGTGCATCAGACGCAATGACCTGCTGTTTGGCCAGTGCGACCTTCGCTCTAAAGCTAGCGGCGCTAGTTCGCGCATTGTCGAGGTTTTCCTGGCTCTGAACACCCGCGGCCTGAAGTTCCTGTGCCCGATGCAGTTCGAGTTCGGCGTACTTGAGCTGAACTTCATAATCGGCAATCGTCGCCTCCGTGGCGTCGCGGTCCGCCTTTGCGGCCTCGAGCGCCCGTCTTGCATCGGAATCGTCCAGGGTCGTCAGCACCTGGCCCTTACGGACATGCACGCCTTCGTCGAAGAAGACTTCGGTGACTCGGCCGGTAATCTTCGCAGCAACCGTTGCGCGGCGGCGGGGGGTCACGTAACCACTCGCGTTTAGCAGGGCCGGACGTCCAGCAGAGGGTTTCTGTGCCACGCCTATTTCCACGGCGGGCTTCTGATTCCGGAGAGCGAACAACGCGCCGGTGAACAGAACGACGACGCCAAGCAGAGCAGCCGCTATGCCCAGGCGCTTCCCGGTCTTGGAGTTCCTTCGCTGGCTCTCGCCGATGCGCAATAGATCGAGGTCGGGCTTGGGAGAATTAGGTAGCGTCGCCATATAGCCTGCTGCCTCCTGCCTACCGGAAGCGCAACTCACACGTACTTACTACGTGCAACCGAGGACCGAAGTAACCCATCCTGCCCGTACCTGCCTTCGAGAGACAGTTTATTGTACATATTTTATACTGCGTTCTGATTCCAGACAGCCTCATCAATACAAGTTCTTCTGGTGCATCGCGAAAGCGTGGTGCGGGCTTCTGCCTTGACCAGATCCGGTCGGCAGTCGATCTTTGACAAACCGGCCAGGATGGAAGCATTTAGGGGCCCTTCAGCTCTAAGTTCGGAATCGAAGATTCAATGTTCAGAGCGGCGCTCGGCCGAAGATTGGATCACTGAGAACGACAATTTCGCGCGGAAAGTAGCTAGCCGAACACGTCTTATCGGCGGTCGGTCCAGCCATAGAGTTTTATCGCATTGCCTCGCAGCACCATGCGAGCGATCTCGCTTGCCCTCTCGCGGGTGATTTCGTCGTCTTCGATCATCCCAGTCAGGGCCATCCCGAGAGCCTGGCGCGCCGTCTCAGCAGTCTGCCAGCCGATCTCTTCCCAATCGATTTCCGGCGTGCCGCCGGGAAAAAGGTCAGTTCCGAACATGACCTTCTCTGGGTACCACTCGAGCCAGTCTCGCAAGACTTCTGACAAACGCCGCGGCGACTCAAGCCAGGTCTGCTCGGACAAATCCGTGTAGACGTTCGGCTTCATCAGCAGATACGACATCTCCCGCGTGAACGGCCCCGCCCCCCCGTGGATGAGCACAAACGTCGTCTTCCGCAGCCGTGGGTCATTCAACACTGACTCAAGAAGCAGAGGATTCGAACCGCTTAAGGAAAAGTATCCTCCGCAACCAGCGCCTGTGTGGATGTGCACCGGCAAGGTCAGCCGGCCGGCCTCGCCCGCGACGTAGCGGAATAGGTAATCCTGCAAACGTAGGTATTCGGCCTTGTCCGGAACGCCGCCCCGCACATACTTCGCATAAATCGCCGCCGCATCGGGCCCGTCCGATGGCTCGAAGTCGAGGGAGCGGAGATACGCCGCTTCAAACTTAATGGCGACAGCTGCCAGTTGTTTTTGCCGCTCGAGCTCGGGCGTCACCACGCGCGCCGTATACCCGGCCAGAGTTTGCGGCAGCGCCTCGACTCCCAGTTCTCGACGATAGCGCTCGAGCAGCATCGTCTCTCGTGCGAAGAAAAACTTTCGGTCCGGTGTTTCGCTTGCCAGGCGCTCGTTGTTGAGCGGGAAAAGCAGCGCGTCATCGAACGGCACCCAGCGGAATTGTGGGGCACTCAAGCCACGGCCCATCGCCACACGATTTGCCAGCTCCGTTTCAATACCCAGCCGGTCGAGCACCCATGTTGCGTAATGATCTCCCTGGTCGCGGCGGATTCTTTGTTTGGTCTCGATCAGCGAGCGAACGTGTGCTTCGCTGTGGTCGTTGTATTGGTATCCCCACAGATCTTTCCATGCCGCGAGATACTGAGGATTCTCCGGCCGGGTCATCGTATTGGGAGAGGTGGGATCGAGTGGATCGCAAGGCAGAGCGTCGTACTCGTCGTCGCGTTCCCCCGCCGCCACGACGCGCGGAGGGTGCGAATGGTTGTCGATCGCCCGAATCTCGTGGATCTCTTTCATCAGCCCGGGGTCGGGCTTCTGCGCGGTTGCCGACGCTGCCGCGGTCAGTAGAATCGAAATGGCAACCAGATACTTCATATCCATCAACCGGAAACCCTGGTTCGAATCCGCTCAGAATTATATGAATATCATTGACAATAAGCGAGAACGTACGGTATGTACCTCCTTCGCATGGTGGGCGCGAGGCATCGTGCCCAGCCTAGATCAGCGCCCTCAGGGGTGCCTCCCGGCAGACCTTCCACGTGAGTCGCGACCCGCTGGCGATCGCCGGGTGCGCCGGCGAGGGTCACCCAGACCTGCCCAAGGACGGTTGAGGTCGCGGGCGTGCCGGAACGCAGGATTCGCCAACCATTCCACCAGAAGAGGTCAATCCATGACTTTGCCTCGCGAACGTGTCCAGTACTCTGCCATCGTCGATCGGCCGAAGATCGATTTGCCGCACGGCTCGCGCATGGTCGTGTGGACGATCGTTAATCTCGAGGTTTGGGATATTGCACGTCGGATGCCCCGGCAGCTTCTTCCGGCTCCGACCGGTGATCAGGGGTTGCCCGATGTGCCGCATTGGACGTGGCATGAGTATGGAATGCGCGTCGGGTTCTGGCGCTTCTTCGAGCTGTACGAACGGCAGAGGATCCGGCCGACTCTTGCGCTCAACGCGCGCGTGTGCATCGATTATCCGCGCGTGGCGCAGGCCTGCAAGGATGCCGGCTGGGAGTTCATGGGCCACAGTTTCGAGCAGGGGCCCATTCACAACGAAAAGGACCAACCGGGGATGATCGAGCGCTCGCTCACGACCATCGGTCAATTCACCGGCAAGCGTCCGGTCGGCTGGCTCGGCCCAGGCCTCACGGAAACCTACGACACGCCCGACTATCTGGCGGCCGCAGGAATCAAGTACATCGGCGACTGGATCTACGACGAAGAGCCGACCGAGATTTCGACTGCCCATGGGCCAATTGTCACCCTCCCCTACACGATCGAATTAAACGACATCACCATGATGGTCGTGCAGCACCACGAAGCAGCCTATTGGACGCAGAAGTGTATCGACGCTTTCGACCGCCTGTATGAAGAAAGCGCTCGGCGACCGAAATTCATGTCCATCGCCATTCACCCCTACATCAGTGGCCAGCCTTTTCGGATCAAGTATCTAGAAGCCGTGTACGATTACATCGCAAAATTCCGCGACGTGCTCCACTGGAACGGCGAGCAGATCCTGGATTGGTATCTAAAAGAGAGGAAAAGATAACCCGCTCCTTGGACTCCGTGGTGGCCCACGTTCAGTCCCCTGTGGCGGGCGACGCGTAGCCGGTGCCGCCCGACGTCTCGCTTGCGCATAGGCGCAAAACAGACAATCAAGATCACCTGGCGGCCAAGTCGTCAAGCAGGGGACGCTGTCGCCGGGATCCCGGGAATCATCTATACGAAATGAGGTCTGATCTTCTCCACGAGGCCCGACTCGTCCCGATTCTCCGACGAGCCGCCACTAAGTGTTCTCGAGAATGATCTTGAGTCTCCGGTCCTCGTCCGACTCGAGCATGTGGATTGCTGTTTCCAACTCAGGCAACGAGACAACGTGGGTCACTAGTGGCTCGAGTCTCAGCACGCCCCTTGCCACCAAATCGATGGCTGCAGGAAAATCCTCGCTCTTCGCAGCCCGTGAATTCACAAGCTTGAGCTCCTTGAAGTACAATTGATAGAAAGGCAGACGGCCTTCGGTTGCCGTCGTGATGCCAAACAGCAGCAGCGTCGCTCCCAGGCGGGCCATAGAGATCGCGTCGGCGATGGCGGAGACCTGGCCGGTCGACTCGATAACCACGTCGGCGCCTTGACCGCTCGTGGCGTCAGAGACACCCCGCACGCCATCCGCCCCACTCGGCAGCGTGATGTCAGCGCCGGAATCCGCTGCCACACGCCGTTTCCACTCGCTGCGTGTGATGCCAATGACCGGATAAGCTCCGCGGGCTTTGGCCAACTGGACGTGCAACTGTCCCGCCACTCCGAGTCCCACCACCACGACGGATTGCCCGGGAAGGACGTCGACGAGCCGCTGACCGTGCAGGCAGACCGTAACGACCTGTAACAGTGGAGCCATGCGGCTAGAGATCGCATCCGGCAGAGGGAAAATATGACTGCGCGGAGCCATAACGTACTCCGCGAAGCCTCCGTCCGCATCCCGCCCAAGCAGAACACCGTTTGGACAAAGATTGGTCTGGCCGGCTCGACAATTGAAGCACCGCCCGCAGTAGAGGCCCGGATCGATGAGGACCCGATCGCCAAGATGGAACTGATCATCGCCTGCTTCGACCAGTTCTCCGATCATCTCGTGCCCCATGATCAGAGGGTGGCGAACCGGGATCGCGCCTTTGTAGATTTTCAGATCCGTGCCGCAGATGCCGCTATGGGTCACGCGCACCAAGACCTGATCGTGGCCCGGGGTTGGCCGTTCGACGTCGTCGGCTCCCAGGTCACGAGGGGCTCTCAAGACCATTGCTTTCATTAAGAAGTTTCGTCCCTCAGACCGCTGTCTGAACGCCTTTCGCGGGGCTGGCGGCCTTGTTCGGGAGGGTTGTGTGGACAAGTACGCGGAACTCCTCCTCGGTCAGCAGCCGCTTATAGCGGAGCGAGAATTGTTTCACCGCTGTCACCACCGTCATGGCCTCGTCCTCGGTAGCTTGGACGCCCATATTCTTCAACGCGGCCTTCACCGAATCGATACCGCTTCCCTTTCCGAGAACCACCTTCGCCACAGGCTGACCCACAACCTCCGCACGATAGGGGAACAGCTCGGTCGCGTACTCGTCGCCGCAGTTCTGGAACCAACTGGCGATGATGCCGGACTCGATTTGGAACAACGCGTCGCCAACGACGGGCTTGTTGGAGGGAACCGCATGACCCGAAAGTGCCTGTACAAGATGCGCCAGATTGTAGAGCTTCTCGTACTTTAAGCCGGTATCGATCCCATATAGCGTCAGAAGAGCCATCACGGTCTCTTCCATTGGTGTGTTGCCAGCGCGTTCGCCAATCCCGAGCACCGTCGTATGGATCACCTCGACGCCTTCGGCCAGCGCCATGATCGTGTTGGCCACGCCCATGCCAAAATCCATGTGGAAGTGAGCTTCGAGTCGCTTGCTGATGCGCATCTTCACCTGCCGCACGAGATACTGGATCGCATGCGGGGACAGGACGCCGAACGTGTCGACGAGCGCCAGCGCATCCATGTGGCCTTCTTTCGCCACGCGAGTGATCAGATCGAGCACCCACTTGATTTCTGCGCGTGTGAAATCGATCGGGAAGAACACCACCTCCAGGCCCTGCTGGTGAGCATAGGCTGTCGCTTCGATCGATAGTTCGATGGCTTTTTCGAGGGGCCACTTGTACGCGTACTTGATAATGTGCTCGCTCGACGGCACCTCCATCACGATTCCGGACACGCCGCAATCGACCGCGCGTTTCACGTCATCAACCATGCACCGTGAAAACGCAAAGATTTGGGGGCCGAGGTTTCGCTTCACGATCTCCTTGATAGCCGCTTCGTCGCTTGGCGACACGACCGGCATCCCGGCTTCGATCCGGTGAACGCCCGCTTCCGCCAGCGCCTCAGCGATCCTGATCTTGTCGTCCTTGGTAAAAATGATGCCGGTCTGCTGCTCTCCGTCTCGCAGGGTGATATCGTGAACTCTAATCCGGTCCGCAAAATGGAGCTGGGATCGGACCGCATCGTCGAAGTTCCAGGGGCTGACAAACCACTTGTCTGTCTTCCACGGTTCGTAAGGCATGATCTATTTCCTCCCCAAAAGTTTAATTGCTGCGCGCGAAATGCAGTGCTTCGGGATTGACCGGGTTGCGCGGCGCTTGTCCGGTCAGGACGCGGACCACTTCCTCGCTCGCCTTCATTTGCAAGTCCACGAGAGACTCTTCTGAGTAAAAACCTGTGTGAGGCGTCAAGATCACGTTGTTACGGCCCAACAGCGGAGAGTCCGACGGTGGCTCTTTTTCGAGCACATCCAGAGCTGCCCCGCCCAGTTGTCCCTGGTCGAGTGCGCGCGCCAGGGCTTCTTCGTCGACAATCGGCCCGCGCGCCGTATTCACCAGGTAGGCGGTCGGCTTCATCCGCCGCAGTACTTCGGCGTTGAACAAGTGATGGGTTTCCGGCATCAGCGGCGTGTGAATCGAGATGTAGTCGGATATCTTCACCAATTCGTCGAAGTCGATCCGCTCCACTCCGGCGCGATTCAGAACTTCCTCCGGGATGTAAGGATCATAGGTCACAACGCGAAGACCAAAGGCTTTTGCCTTGGGCGCAACTAACTGAGGAATTCTGCCGAACCCAATCAGACCGAGGACCGTTCCCCGCAGGCGATGAATGGGTACGACGGCCGACATTTCCCAGTGGCCCGATTGCGTGCGTGAATTCGCGAGCGGGATCTTGCGAACCAATGCAAGAAGTAAAGCCATGGCATGATCGGAAACTTCATCGATGCAATAGTCTGGTACCTTCGTGACCACGATCCCGGCCTTGGTCGCCGCCGCCAAATCCACGTTATCGACGCCGATTCCGAACCGAGAGATGATCCGACATCGCTCCATCTCTCGAATAATCTCCGACGTCACCTTCGCGTATGTGACAAGCAGTGCATCGGCGCCCCGTGCGACCTGCAAAATAGCTTCCGGTGTGGAATCTGCCGCAAGGCGTAACTCGGCGCCGAGTTCCGAAAGGACCCTGCGAGCTGGGTCAAGAGTGGGGAAGACCGAGTCGGAAACAGCAACCAATAAGTTCGGCATGCTTAGCTTGCCGCTTCTTCGGCGTGTTCGAGCTTGTCAAACATCACGGGCCAATGAGCTGCGACTCGAACGTTTTCGTCGTGCCGCGTTCTCTGCCGAAAAACTGGATGTCGAGTGACCGTCTCCATCACGAAGTACTTATTCTCTTTGATCTCAGCGGGACATGCCAGTAAATAGGCTCACGAGATCGATATCCGCTCCCAGTGTATCAGGCGAATGCATGCAAACCGCAGAATAGCAGCCCCACGCAATCCCTAGTCGAACTAAGAGAGCGCGATTATCTAGGATATTTATCTTTGGGCAGGAGCGCAAGGGGATGCTCAGCATATTGAACAAGAAATAAACTCGCACTCCGAAATCGACCGGCCCGTGCGAGATGGCACGACCCGTGATGCCCCTCGACCGCCCGGCAAGTGTCTGTAGACAGCATGCGGTTGGGCTTAGCTGAAGTCCGCGCTCGGGGCTCAGCACGTTGCGTACTGAACCTGATCTAGTACGAGTCGATGTGATATTGTCTACGCCGTTTGCTTGACAGCCTCGGCAGTCGACACGAGCTTTGAATCACCCACCTCCTCTAGCGCGCCTGTCAGGCATGTCGCCGCCATCGCGCTCCCCAACTGGTCAAATATCGGTGCGCCTACGCATCGGCATTTCGCCCTGCACTCCTCATCATCGAGTGCATACCCTTGCTTGCGCACCTCCTCGAGTTCGGTTAATAGCCGGATCTCGGCGGTGATCGTCTTGGGCGTCGCTTTATGGAGCCCTAGCGATGGCAACGAAGCCTCTACGATCTGACGCCGTCGAGCAAATCGAGCTTTGCGGGAAATTGAACTCTGCGCATGGCCTCTCGACACTTGGGAGCGCCATACGGGATGACTCGACCTCGCCCGAAAAGACTTTCAATGAGTTGCAAGCAGGGGTTTAGCAATTGCTGACTCGGAGCCTGGCCGCCCTCTGTTCTTTTAGGCGGGCAAGGACTCGCCCTTGGTTTCCTCGCCGAAAGGCAAGAGCAAAATTCCGACGACGAAGGTGAACGCAGTCAACGCGACGGGAGTGCCGAGAGTTTGGAAGTGACGAACCCCGGCACCCACGAGAAAGGGGAAACCAGCTGCCGCAGAGCGGCCCACGTTAGTTGTCAAGGCGAACGCGCTCGCACGGCATTCTGTTCGGTACTGTTCGGGTAGCCAGAACGAGTACACGATGAAATTGGCTCCGCCTAACCCGAGAAAGAAGGCGGAGACCATGAACAACCGACGGCGCCTTCCTGCATGTAAAAGACATGACCGAACGCCAGAAAGATGGAGAAGAACATCAACGCGACAAAAATACCCAGAGTAATCCTGCGACCGAGCCACTCGGCAAGCAGCGGCACGATCAGAGCCCAAGAACCGTCGCGGTTCCGAGACCCTGTCGAATAGGAGGCTAGTCGCGCCGCCTCCATCGCTGTTCGACCGGACCTAGCCGCGATATAGGTCATCTCCGCCGGCACATAAACGGATCCGCCCACAATCCAATTAGCGACACGATCAAGTAGAGGGAGTTCAACCAGGGCCATTCCCCACCCGATCATGAAAAGAGCGAAGAGGAGCCCGCCGTAGTAGCCAATGTTGGCGGTAGCGGCAGGAATTCCGGACCTAGGCGGCACTTCCCGCAAAGCCGGGACGAGAACGAGCGAATAGATAAAAGAGTCCATGCCGTCCATGCTCCACCCGCCCCATGCCGCCCAAAAACCACGCACCTGCTTGCGGGTCAGCCGGGGCTTGAGTCGTGGAGATTCTAGGACGCTTTTCACGGGCTTTCCGAATTGGACTCCTAAGGGGCCGCTACTTTCAGGTCCCTCTTTCGCCCTCTTCGGTAACCGACGGCTCGAAAATCTAGCCACGGCTCGTAGGCACGGCCGTGTCTCGCCGATTGTCTCCTGTACAAGCCCACACCACTACCGAACCAGAAAACCGACGCTGCACTTGCAATCTTCCGCAGGAACGGGTATGTAAGTTCCCGATCGAGGCGACAGTTTCTTGTTGACCTGAGCGAATGCTCGCATACTTGGGGGGCCATTCGGCATCTGCGGGGAATCTCAGTCCGCCCAAATTCCACATCGAGGGATACTCAATGGATACTAGTTTTATCGGCAAGCCGCATGAATGGGAACCGCGCCGCGTTTATAGCCAAACGGGTGCCGACTGGCAATATCGTGTCGACTTTGAGCGGCTACGCAAAGATCGCTTGCAGCGCCTTCGTGAACAAATGACCGCTCGTGATTTGGGCGCCTTAGTTCTGTTCGCAGGCGCCAACATTCGTTATGTCACCGGCTCCTATCAGGGCAACTGGAAGTACAACATTAACATTCGCTACGCAGTTGTCCCTAACGGCGACGAACCTGTGCTTTTCGAGACCGCAGGCTCCGACCTGCAGTGCGCCAAAATCGATCTGCCATGGATGGAAGGGCGCATCAACCCGGCAATCACTTGGCAATGGGCGGAGGGTGCCGTTCCGTTTATGGCCGGCAGGATGGCGCAGAGTGTGGTCGAAGTACTCGACGCCTACGGCGTTCGCAAGGAACGCGTCGGCATCGACAACTTCGATATGCCAGCGCTGAAAGCCTTTCAAGAATCCGGCATCAACATTGCGGACGCTTGGCCGGCGGTTTCTGCGGCGCGCGTCATCAAAACACGCGATGAGATCGAGCTGCTG
>Ga0210384_10003362_pt1 | contig 18588 bp, 17 predicted proteins | sample IncBWH2MmetaG_FD_160574 | JGI IMG/M metagenome (GOLD analysis project Ga0210384, IMG submission 160574) | Forest soil microbial communities from Barre Woods Harvard Forest LTER site, Petersham, Massachusetts, United States - Inc-BW-H-2-M | ecosystem: Environmental > Terrestrial > Soil >...
CACCACCGGCAACTCCACAAACGACGCCATGCCTGCCCCGCAATACACCCGCTGCGTCGCCTTCACGAAATCCTCCGCCTTCGCCTTGTAAATGCTAGGCACAAACTTCTGCGGATTCCGGTCAATCACCGGAAACCACGTCGACTGGATCTGCACCATGATCCGGTGTCCCTTCAGAAACACATGATCGCGATCCCGCAGCGGTACCTTCCACTCCACCGCCTTCCCCGGCACCAACGCATGCGGCTTTTCGAAACTCGCCAGATACCGTCCCCGCCGCAATTCCATCGCGATCGGCAATTCATACCCATTCAACGACTGCGCATATTGCCCCGGCTTCGGTCCGTCCTCCGCCTTCCATTCGTTTTTCTGCGCGTTCTGCGGATACACATCGACCAGCTTCACGACAAAATCGCTGTCCGTCCCCGACGTCGACGCAAACAGCGTCGCCGCCACCTCTCCGGTCACCGTCAAATCCTGCTCCAGCGGCGCACTCACGAACGTCAACACATCCGGCCGATGATCGACAAACCGCTGGTCCGCCACTTCCCACGTGCGCCAGTCGCCCGCCGGATACGTCGGCGAAATCGGCCGCGTCCGGTACGGCACCGGATTCGCCGGATCCGACACATACTCCCGATACGCCTTCGCTCCCGCCGCCGGCGCTTCAAACGACAGCGTTCCGTCCGCGTGCAGATACAGCTTCTTCGCTTTCGCTTCTTTCGGCGGCCACACCGCATAGGTGTGCCACGTATTCGATCCGCTCTGAAACGTCGTTGCCTGCCACGCCGGTTTCTCTCCGACCCCATGCAGGTAGTACCGGAAAAACGGCGCTTCGATGTTTTCGCGAAATTCCCGTGACGTCTCGTGCCCGCCAAACGGGATCAGCCCGATGCTGTCTCCCTTGGGCGCCCGCCACTCGCCGTGAAACCACGGCCCGGCCACCATGAAATTCGTGTGCTCGGGGTCGTTCTCCGCCGCATGCCGGAAAATCTGCCACGGCCCCCACGGATCCTCCTGGTCCCAGAACCCCGCCACATTCAGGTTCGGCACCGTCGACGCATGCAACTGCCTCACCCACGCTTCCTTCTTCCAGAACTCGTCGTAGTCCGGATGCTCTACCGTCTCATTCCAGAAGGGAATCGACCCGTGCACGTACTCGTCGTTGATATTCGAAAGCGGCCCCAAGTTCAGATACCACTCGTACGTGTCATACGTCTCGAAATCGAAATGTGTGTTCTTGTTCTTGTCCGCTTGCTCCATCACCGCATATTCGAAGTCGTAGCTCTCGCGCAGCGCCCCGTAGCGATGGACGTCGTCATTCATCCACTGATCGACTGGCGACGCCTGCTCGCTCATCGCTTTCAGCGCCGGATGCGGTTTCAGCAGCGCCAGCGCCGTCGTCAACCCGTCATACGACACGCCATACATTCCGACCTTCCCGTTGTTGTTGGGAACATTCTTCACCAGCCACTCGATCGTGTCGTAAGCATCGGTCGTTTCGTTGGTCGCCTTCGGATCGTTCAAGTCCACCCGCGACGACAGCTTGAACTCCCCCTCCGACTTGAACCGCCCGCGCAGGTTCTGGATCACAAAGATGTAGCCATCCTGCGCCAGTTCTTTCAGGTTCGTCGGCATTTCCTCCGGTGGCTTCGCCGGCACGCCGTACGGTGTGCGCCGCAATAGGATCGGCAACGGCCCTGACTGATCCACCGGCGTAAGAATCGCCGTCTGCAACCTCACCCCATCCCGCACCGGAATCATCACCTCTTCCAGCTTGAACGGCGTCTTCGCGGGAGCCTTCTGCGCCACGATTGGCGGCTGCCCCGCTCCGCCCTCCTGCGCGGCTGCCGGGGCCACTAACCAAATCGCCACGGCAACCACGGTCAACGCCGTCAAACAGCAAACACGGAACCTCTCATGAAACAGAATCCAACCCAGAAATCGGCGCACCTTTCCTCCGAGGCCGTTCAGCCTAGAACTTCCTAGTATTTGTCGCGATGGAAAAACGCCACACTGCGCGGCAGACCCCGCGCATCTTACGAGCGGAAAAAGAACAAGTCAACGAAACTTACAACGCGCGCGGGTGCCCCATCCTAACGTCGCGCCCTCTGCGACGTTAGGGTGGGATTCCACAACCATCGCGATTTTCTCGTCCCCCTGTCGCCTGTGCTCTGTGACCTGTCCCCTGTCAGCGCCACCCCAACCTAATCCCATTTCAGAACGCCCAAAAAAATATTCCCGGTTTTCCAGTCCTTTTCCACAGACGTTCCACGTGGAACACTCGAAAAACAGTCTCCCTCCAAAAAAATCAGGCGCGCCGACAAGACGCCTGAGACCTGACACCTAAGACCTGACACCGAACACCTGAAGCCTGAGACCCAAGACCTGTGACCTGCCCCTAACCCCGCGCCTCCGTCATCATCCAACGCTGCGGTTGATTTTTCGGAAGGATATCGAGATAGATCACTGCGTAACGGAACGCCATCACCACCGCGGTCAACACCATCAGCGTAGCCGCGAACTCGGTCCACTTCGGCACGTAGTAGACTCCCGCGCTCGCCTGCAGCCCCGTGATCGAAACGTTCAAGCGGTTCGCCATGAAGCCCATCACCACCAGGCTGCATGTCCAGTACAACTTCTGCGGATCGTTCTTCACCTTCTCCATGTTCAGCAGCACCAGTGGCGCCACGACCAGCAGTGCGATCTCGAGCCAGAACGAGAATGTCTCCTCGCGCCACTTGAACATGTAAGGCAGCGCGCCGTGCGTGTACAGATCCACGCCGCGGAAGATCGCATACAACGCCAGCATGGGCGCGATCACCCGGCTCAACTCGCTCAGGATCGCCGTGTCGAGCTTCACGTTCAGCGAACGCACGCACAGATACAACGCCATCACCGTCACCGCCAGCCCCGCCGGAATCGCCGACAGGTAAAACAGCGTGGTCAGGTACGGCGTGTACCACAGCGGATCGAGCTTGCCCTTGGTCAGCAGGTAAAGCCCGCCGAGAAACGATTGATGCAGCGACGACAGCACGCATCCCACCAGCACCAGCCCGATCAGGATGCGATGCTGCTGTTTCAGGTACCACTCCCGCGCGCGCTTCCACGGAATCTTTTCCACCAGCGCCGGCGAAAACTCGAACGACAGGACCGTGGTGTACAGCATCACGCACCACGACACCTCGAACAGCATCGAGTGCCGGTTCCACATGAAGATCGGATGCCAGATTCTCCACGGCAGCCCGAGTTCATACATCATCCCCACGATCACGCTCACGTAGCCGAGAAACGACACCAGCACTGCCGTGCGCAGCACCGGCCGGTAGCGCTCGAACCCCAGCAGATACACCGCGGCCGCGATTCCAAATCCACCGGCCGAAAGCCCTACGCCACACAAGGTCCCCAGTCCCACCCACAGTCCCCAGGGCTGCGGATCGGTCAGGTGCGTCGCCTGGCTGAAGCCCAGCGCGAAGCGCGCGTAGGTCGCATACAACCCTGCCACAAAAATCACCGCCACAATCACGCGCCACAACGTAATTTTCGGAAACCGTAAGCCCGTCATATCCTGCTCCCTTCCCGCTCGCGGCAGCCGCCCTCGGCTGTCCGGCCGGGCGAATACCCCGGCAATGCTTGTCCGCTTCTCGAAATCGCCCGTGCATTACGAACTCCCTCAGGCCGAAGGTCTGTTCCCTCCGTGCCTCGGTGTCCTCTGTGGTTAAGGCTTTGTCGTCTTCTCCCGCGCCTCAACCCTCGCGACTTCATTACGCCGCTCGGTGATCCAGTACAGCCCGGCGAGCAGCGATCCACCCACCAGCACCACCGTCGGCACATCGCTCAACGCGGCCGCGCTCAATGCCGGCATCGGTTGCCGCGGCGCCGCCACGAAGCCCAACTGCTCGAACGGAACATCCGAGATGAAGAACACCGACGTTCCGCCTGCCTCCTCGCTGCCGTAAATGTGTTTCACATACTTCGCGTCGCCCAGGATGCGGCGCTCGGCTTCTTCCAGGATCTCGTCGCGCCAACCTACGATCGACGCGCCCGTCGGACAGGCCTCAACACACGCCGGCGGCTGCCCCTTCGCTTGCCGCGCCGCGCACATGTCGCACTTCTTCACGAAGGGCACCAGCTTCGTCCACTCGTAGCGCGGCACGCTGAACGGACACGCCACCAGGCAATAGCGGCAGCCGATGCACTTCGAGCTGTCGTAGGTAACCGGGCCGAGCGCGGTCTTTTTCAGCGCGCCCACCAGGCACGCCGACGCGCACGCCGGATCCTCGCAATGCATGCACATGCGCCGCACGTACTTGTCACCGTGTTCCTCGATCACCGTCAGCGCCGTCGGCGAAAGCTTCGCCTCAGTGTCTTTCGGGAAGCCGTGAAGCTCCTTGCATGCCTGCTCGCAGCTGCGGCACCCGATGCATTTCGTGATGTCCACCAGAATGGCTTTCGTGCGTTCCATAACGTTCTCCTTCCGTGTGACGCGGACACTCCATGTCCGCGTCGCTGCGCCTTGCACCACCGCCGGGCCCGTCGTCCGTTGCGCCGGCATCTTGCCGGCTGTCATGCGGGCCTGCAACTCGCCGAGCGAGTCGACTGCCGGACCCAGCCGCCGGGTCGTCGGCGCTACCTGGCTAGGCCAGGAAGAATTCCTTCGCCAATTTCTCGCGCAGCTCAGGCGCAACTCGCGCCAGCAAGCCGGGCAGCGGCACGCCGCCGTCGGCCGCCATCGTGGGCGCCAGCTGCGTGACCATGCCGTTCAAGCGCGTGACGCTGTTCTGCAACCACGGCGCCACCATCGCTCCCTGCACCAGGTTCTTCTTGTTCAGCGAGAGGTCGGGCGACTTCACGATGGCGATCCAGCCGTTCGCATAGGGATCTCTCGTCAGCAGGCTGGGGTCCTGGACGACGTCACGATTGACCACGGTGACCACGCCCTCAACCGGCGAGACCAGTTCGAACTCGTGACCGCCGCTGATCAGCGATATGATCTTCTGCCCTTGTCGCACCCAGCGATTCGCGCCAGTCACGTCGACGGTATCGACCTTGCCCAGCAGGTTCGCAGCGAAGCCGTCGACACCGACGCGCACATTCTCTCCACCCTCATGCAACATCCAGGTGTGTCCGGGATGGAACGAGTAGCCCTCGGGAATCGCGAAGCCATACTCGCGCTGCATGCGCGGCGCCTGCGGTCCGGTCCAGACTTCGGGCCGGGGCTCAAGCCCCACCACGTTGCGAGTGCGGAAGTAGCTGATCGACATCACCAGCAGGAACATCAGGAGGACAAACAGGATCGACATAAGCACCTCCCCGCGGGTCGTCGGGCGCTCCGTTTCCGAGAGCGGCCTGCAACCGGCGTCGCTCTGGGTAAGTGCACGCCAGGGGCAAAGTGTCGGGACATTGCGGATGCTTGAACAGAAAGGACTTAAGCGCGGGAAGGCAGGTTACGAAAGGTCGCAGCGCCACTGCATTTTGCAGCGGTCACCGCATTTTGCAGGGGAGGATTGAGAAGCCGCCCAGAGCGGCAGGGACGTTCAGTTATATCGATGCTCATCGATATCTAGGCGCCGAGGTGGGTATCACGCCCACCCGGCGCCGAACCTTATGGGTCGGACTACTTGCTGGTGGGCGAGGGCGCAGGCTTGGGATCCGGAGGCAAGGCTGGTTGGCTGTCGATCGTCAATTTATCGAGATCGCGGATCAGCTTCTTTACGCATTTGTCGGCCGCATCGGCGGTGGCGCCCTTGTATTTTGCACCCTTGCTTTCCTGGGTGGTCGTCCAGATGACATCACCGTCGGAGTTGACCAGCCTTATCGCTACGCGAGCGTCGTTGATGGTCTCTGTATTCAGAGATGAATCACTCGTCCCCATATGTCGAGCAATGAAACCACCGTGGGATGAACCCGACACCGATCCAGTTCCGTTGACCCAACTCCCGTCGACATGACCCTCCGAGCTGCCGGCCGCGGAACCAACATTGGTTGCTTCCCCGTAGGCATGAACCTCTTGCGAAGTTTTTTCGACGGCGTTGCCCTTGAGAATCGCATCGGCACGCTCACGATTCTCTGTCACCTTAAAGCGTTTGGTGGCGACCAGCGACGACACGACCATCGATTGCAGTTCTTTGGAGACAGCATCGTCGCCGAACGAGTCTACGTAGATGCGTTGGGCCTTCAGTAAAGCGGAGGGGTCACCGTCGCTTGGGGAGGCCGCCGGAGAGGATGGAGGACTCGAGGATGGAGGGGCAGTTTGCGCAAGCAAACCGCCCTCGAACAGTAGGAGGAGCGCCAGAAGACAAGAGCGCATCTTATTGTCCTCCGGTCCCACTCTTGCGGGCTTCGTCGTCCTGGTATTCGATTTTCTTTCCGGTCCTGGCTTCGAGGGTCGCGAGGGTGGTGCGAACCGTCGATTTGCCGAGTTCGAAAACTGCGGCATGCTGTTTTTCCTGCACATCGGTCCACCCGATCGTCAGGTAGTGTTTACGTTTCTTGGAGAGCAGCAGCCACGGACTGATGGTCAGGGCGAGGCCGAGCCGGCGACCCGCCTTTTGCCCGTACTCAATATCGTTGACCTGGGCGTAGGGGATTTCAAGTTTGCCGTCCTTGTAGTCGAAGACAAAGGCTTTTTCATCTTTGGCGGAAGACCGGCCTTCCGCTCTATCCTTAATTTGGTTCTCAGTGCCGCCGACGTAGGCGGTCTTGTCGCTTCCAATGCCGGCAAAAACCAGAGATTCAAGATAAAACACACACACCAACATCAGGCCTAGCCATCGTTTCATATTTTTCTCCTTTAAAGATTGGTCAAAGAACCCGACCATCGCACTGTAGTCGAGCCGCAGTAGGAGTGCAGTAGCTGATGAGCAGTGGCGGGGTGATCCTCATCACTGTTGGCGGTGACATACTCGGGTGGGCAACGGAGCCCGCGAAAGGGCTGCAAATCACGGTGGCTATGCGTCACCAAAACGATGACCTGATAGGAATCGCTCTCCGGACGCTGCTATGCATCGCACGCGACCAACGGCATAGATGGTGAGTGCCCTTGTTTGGAAGACCAGTTACTCCGCTTTCACCCGCTCGTAGTATCGCCGGGCTTTCACGCGGTTGCCGCACACTTTCATGTCGCACCAGCGGCGGCGTTGATTCTTGGTGTGGTCGAGGAAGAGCCAGGCGCAATCTTCGGCGGCGCACATGCGCAGGTGGACCAGGTCCGGATTGAGCAACAGATTCGCGGCCGAGCGCGCGATGGGCCACAGGATCGAATCCATGTGCGTGTCCATCCCGATCCATTGCCAGATGAAACGGCGGTTGTCGGGCAGGACCATGCCGTGCGTCATGGCTTCCTGCAGCGTGGAGTTCAACAGGCCGACCGGCTTGCCGGGAACGGTGCGGTGTTCCACGATGGCGGAGAAGATGGCGTAGAGCGCTTCGCGAAATTGCACGGCGCGTTGCAGCACGTTCTTGCCCTGGCCGGGTAGCAGGTTGTCGCGGTTCAGCAACTTGTCGACATTGCTCGGGTACACGCGTGCCTGCATGCCAAACGCCACCAGACTGCGATAGCCGGGCAGGCGCTCGATGGCGAGCGTGGGGCGGTGGCTCACGGTGTTGACGAAATCGAGCGCGAGGTTTCCGCCACTCAGATCGAATTGCGTCTTGGTTTGGGGTTCTGACATCGAAATGGAGAAGAAAACCAAATTCTTCTAACCATCAAAATACACTTGACTGGTTAGAATGCCCGCCTTTAGACTCTTTCTAACCGGCAAATCCGGTTTAGGTGGTTAGAATACCATGCGCGATGACCGGGATTCCACCATTCGCTCTCTGCTTCGCAGCGGGGAGATCGCCGACATCGGGGGGCGGCCTCGGAAGCTAGAGCCCAGGGGACCATCGACCGCGGGACTGGTCACAGCATTCGCCGCCATCTATCTGATCTGGGGATCCACGTACCTGGCGATCCGGTACGCGGTGGAGACAATTCCTCCGCTGCTCATGATGGGCGTACGGCACGTGAGCGCGGGCGCGGTCCTTTATGCATGGGCGCGGTGGCGCGGGACGCAGGCGCCGCGGTGGCGGGAATGGGTGCATCCGGCGCTGATTGGCGCGGTGCTATTTCTGGGCGGGCATGGAAGCCTGGCGTGGGCGGAGCAGCGGGTGCCGTCGGGAATTGCGGCGCTGCTGGTGGCCACCCTGCCGATGTGGATTGTAGTGCTGGCACGCATGGCGGGCGCGGAACGCAAACTGAGCCGGACCGCGATGGCGGGATTAGTTCTGGGATTCGCCGGGGTCGGGGCGTTGTTTGGTCCGGACGCTTGGCGGCACAACGGCGAGTTGAACCTGCTGGGCGCGTTCGCGGTATTGGGCGGAACCTTCCTCTGGGCAGCGGGGACGATCTACATGCGCAGCGTGAAGATGCCGGAGTCGGCAGTGATCTCGTCGGCGATGCAGATGCTGGCCGGCGGCGTGTCGCTGCTGATTGCGGCCACGCTGACGCGCGAGACGGCTACCTTTCACTGGGCCGCGGTGACGGCGCGGTCGTGGCTGGCGCTGGCTTACCTGATGGTGTTCGGATCGATCGTGGCGTTCACGGCCTACAACTGGCTGCACACGGTGGCGCCGCCGTCGCGGGTGTCGACGTATGCGTATGTGAATCCGGCGGTCGCGGTGCTGTTGGGATGGATGCTGGCCGGAGAACCCATTGGCGTGGTAACCGTGGTGGCGATGATCATCATTCTGCTCGGGGTGGCTCTGGTGAATGCGGGACAGAAAGAAGAGCACGCGCCAGCGGGGACAAACGGAGACGCGGAGTGCGAAGAGGAAGAGGCGGTGGCGTAGAGAGGGCTTCGGGCTGTGAGCTGCGAGAAGACCAGGAGCAGTTCTTATGCTGCGACCGCCAATCGACTTGGCTTGCTGTTTGTGCAACGGTTCGTACACCTCTCCGCTTACCCACAGGTGATGGAGCAGCACCGCCAGCTTGCGCGCCGTGGCGAGGAGAGCTCCGCCATGCAGAACTCATCCCATCTGATAGAGTGAATCATCGGTTCCGATTGTGGACAGGCTTGTTGGCGTATATTGGATCCGGCACTATCGGGGCAACCCCATGCCGGATTACAGGGATCCTACGATTGACACAGCAGGGGGCTATGACCCACGATTCACGACGAACGGCTGATCGGTAATCGACAACCGAACCTCTTCATAATGGAAAGGGCCTCAATCCGCGTTCTCGTGGTGGAGGATTTCGCGTCCTTTAGGCAATTTATCCGCTCGACACTGGGGAACAATCCCGGCTTGCAGGTTATTTGCGAAGTGTCCGATGGACTGGAAGCGGTTCACAAAGCGGAGGAATTGAAACCGGACCTGATCCTGCTCGACATTGGGCTCCCCACACTGAATGGAATCGAGGTCGCCCGACAGATTCGCAAACTTGCCCCGGACTCCAAAATCGTCTTCCTGAGTCAGGAGTCTTCTTCGGAGGTGGTGGAAGAAGCTCTCCGCTTGGGCGCGTGGGGCTACGTCCTGAAAACACGTGCCGGAAGCGATCTCCTGCCTGCTGTCGAAGCCGTCCTGTCAGGAAAGCGATTTGTCAGTTGCAAGTAGGGACCCCTCAGGCTCAACCCGCAATCCGGCATCGGAGCGCGACATTGTCAAACCTTTCCCGTGGGTCGGGGGTTGCACTCGTCACGAGAAGGCCGCAATCGAAGGAGACCGAAGGCGATCAAGGCAGCATTAACCTACGCAGCAATATTTCCCCGTAGCAGAGCCAACGCGCTTTCTGGAAGGGAAAACCGCGTGAACCCACAATCTAAGCAGACCACAAGCCTGGGGAATACGAATACGCCCGGCTGGGCGAGATTCTGAAGGACGAGGAAATGGATGTTTATTTCAGCAGGAAATTCCACCTGATTGCTCGACGCGCATAATGCACAATTCATAACAACCCCACTGCGCGGGCCGGTGCTTTTTGCTGTCGGCGGATTATACATCTTTGTGAGTAGTTGTTGAAAAATCTTCATTACATTCGTTAGTGGGCTTCCAACCGATAGTCGAAGGGCCGATCTGCGTGGCTTCTCCAGAAATACGCGAGGATGATCACACTTGCGACCGCTGCGTACGCACACCATAGCGAGGTGAAGGCGTAGCGCTTGACCTCCATGACAACCAGCAGTATCGCCAGGTTTGCCGCGCCGAAGACTACCATCATCTTGATCTTCGAGAAAAACAGCGAACCGCACGTCGCAATCACATAGAGCAATGCAACCGCTGTATTGTTGGTCGCCTGGTTGATGTATACGATGCTGTTTCCCCTGACGTACAGCTGCAATGGAAATGCCGTCAGCGCCCACAAGATGTAGAGCGTAGTGGCTCCGCCGAGAACGAGGAACGGCAGCATTCGGCTGCGGCTCTTCGCGTTCGGCTCGAACAGCAACACGCTTAACGGCAGCAAAAAAGGAAGGAGACCCTGCGCATAAAGCATGAAGGCCGCGCCCATGTCGTGTGCCACCGCAGGCGAGAGAATCCCATCCAATCCCAGCCAGACAAACCCCTCGATGAACTGATGAATGGCGAATAGCATGGGCAGCGCAGCGAAAACCAGTTCGCGCCTGTGCTTCACCCTGGTCAATGTGGCGACACCGGCGGCGCCCAGAACTCCGCTGCCCACAAAGTTCGCGGTGGCTGAAAAACACACGGCTGGTCTTCTCCCTTGCGAACGTGACGCCTACTATCTCTTAACGCAAAACACCGGTATTACGCACCGGAATGTTTTACGGGAACGTTATTGCAGATCCCGCGCCTTGGCCTCTACCCGTCAACTCCCGACTCAACCCGCCCCATGCATTATCCTGTTCGTGAAACCTACACTCATGATCCCATCCCGCGGCCTTACATATTTCATCGCATATTTGCTATTCACCGTTGAAGCCATCGCTCAACAAGCCGCTCCCTCCATGCCCTCGAGCGGCTTCCCCGGACTGGATCAATACCGCAGTTCCCGCATCGCCATCTACACCGATGACTTCGGCGAACTTTCGCGCTACCGCGAAGCCAATGCCGCGCTCGCCGCTCCGAAGGCCAATGAGAATCGAGTCATCTTTCTTGGCGATTCGATCACCGACTATTGGAAGCTCGTCGATTATTTCCCCGGCAAGCCGTACATCAATCGCGGCATCGACGGCCAGACCACATCCCAAATGCTGGTGCGCTTCCGCCAGGATGTGATCAACCTGCATCCCAAGCTTCTGGTCGTTCTGGCAGGGACGAATGACGTCGCGGGCGTCACCGGCCGGGCCCGCAACGAAGACATTGAGGCTAACTACGCGACTATGGCCGAGTTGGCGCGCCTCAACGGCATCCGCGTCGTTTTCGCGTCTCTACTGCCCGTCAACAACACCAGTTCGGAAGATGCGAAAGAATCCTTCGCCTTGCGGCCGCGCGAAAGATTGATGGCAATCAATCGTTGGCTGAAAGACTATTGCGGGACCAACGGCCTCGTCTATCTCGACTACTATTCGGCCTTAGTCGATGAGAAGGGAATGCTGAAAAAGGAATTGAGCGATGACGGGCTGCATCCCAACGCCGCCGGATACAAGCGGATGACCCCGCTAGCGGACGACGCCATCGCCAGGGCGCTGAAGTAGCGGTTCGAGCGATCGAAAACAGAGGCCACACTGAGGATGATGCTTTCCTAAGCGGGCCTGTTTTTCGACAGTTGAGTTAAGCTAAGTTAAATACACCACACATGCCAGTATCATGAACAAGAACAGTTGCTCTCGACTATCAGCGAAGATGTCGTTGGTCTGGATACTGGCCCTGGCGAATCTGGGCTTCGCACAGACGCCAAACTTGGAGGGTGTGTGGGGAACAAATCGGCACTTTGGGCCGGAGGTTCAGGGTAGTCTCGAGATCATTCGCTCCAAAGACAGCTGTCGTGCAGTCATTTCGCACTATGACTTGGCATGCACCAACGAGGATGACCACGTCCGCTTCGATCTTCCCGACAATCGAGGCAGCTTTACAGGCCGCCCGCAGGAAAACGGCTCCGTGATTCGCGGTTACTGGATTCAACCTCCGACCGTAAATGACGGCACAAAGTTTGCCACTCCCGTAACGCTTCATCTCCACGGCAAGAACGATTGGCAGGGAACGGCCGCGCCTTTGCAGGACGACTTCACGATCTACTTAGTCATCAATCGCAGGTCCGATGGCTCATTAGGAGCCTTTCTGCGGAACCCCGATCGAAACATTGGCTTGCTCTGGAAGGTGGATCACCTGGAGCAGATGGGCGATCGGATCAAGCTCGTGGGCGTAGCCAACGGGACCGCGCCAAGCCATGTGTATGGCGAAGGCCTCTATCACCCGGAGGACAATCGCATCTCCATTTACTTCCCGGATCGCGGCGGTAGCTATGACTTTCAGCACATTTCTGACGATTCCGGGTTTTACGCGCGGGGAAAGAATCCGCCGTCCTATGAATATCACGCCCCGCTGGCTGAGGACGACGGGTGGCCGGTGGGCACTCTGCAGGATGTGGGAATGAAGGTGGACTCGATCGCCGAACTTGTAAAGGCAATTGACAATCTTTCCGTGCAGTCGGTCCACGACCCTTACGTTCATGGATTTCTGGTTGCGCGGCATGGAAAGCTGGTGGCTGAGGAGTATTTCTATGGCTTCAACCGGCTCCAGCCGCACGACACCCGCTCAGCCAGTAAGAGCGTGACCGCGACTTTGTTCGGCGCGATCATGGAAGACGGCGCCAATGTTTCTCCGGCAACCAAAGTCTATGACCTGCTCGATCACGGAAAGCCTCCGGAGAATATCGATCCGCTGAAAAAAGAGATGACGGTCGAACATCTGCTCACCATGTCATCGGGTTACGATTGCGATGATAGCGATGGCAACCGCCCCGGAAGTGAGGACACCCTGCTCGACCAACAAACGAACCCCGATTACTACAGCTACACGCTACAGCTCCCGCTGGAAAAAGGCCTCAAGCCCGGCCAGCAGGCCATCTATTGTTCAATCAACCCCAATCTCGTCGGTAATGTGATTTCAACTGCCACTAACAAGCCATTGCTCGAGTTGTTTTCTGACCTGCTGGCGGAGCCGCTGCAGCTCAAGGACTATCATCTTAATTTACAGCCGACAGGCGAACCTTATATGGGCGGTGGAATCAAGTGGCTGCCCCGCGATTTCATGAAATTCGGGCAACTGATGCTCAACGGCGGCACCTGGAACGGGAAACGGATCGTCAGCAAAGAATACGCTCTCCGCGCTTCTTCGGCGCTGGTAAGCATGCGGAGCTACTATTTTTCGCCGGGCTACGGCTATCTGTGGTGGATTGCAGATTTTCCCTATCACGGAAGAAAGGTAAAGGCTTTTTACGCCAGCGGCAATGGCGGAAATTTCATCGTGGGTTTTCCGGAACTGGACATGGTGGTGGCATTCTACGCGGGCAATTACGCCGACCATACCATCCAGGTCATTCTGAAGGACTATATTCCGAACTTTATCCTGCCTGCGCTAACGGATGAGTCTCGGTAAGTGATCAACCGGAGCAGCCACGATGCCAATATCGCCGCACTTGAATGACGCAAGGTGTACAGAGGCAGGAGGTAATCAAGGGGATCATGATCTCGTCGTGTTCAAGGATGGCGGTTCGTCTTCGCATCCGAACTACTGGGTCGTGGGCGAGGATCCTACGGATTGCGCAGATCCATTTCGATCTCGTACCAACGTTGAATCGTGTTGTCGTCGTGCCCCCAGACCTTGCCACGACTGAACGCTTAATAGCTCCAGTTCATACCCGGTGGGTGCGCTGCCGTGGTGCTGACAAAGAGTGTGTTGTCGCGGGCGTATTGCGAAAATAGCCTGCCGTAATGCCTGCGGAGCGCGCAGGAGGAGGAGGAATAAACACCGGAGCGCTTCGTACCTGCCCAGATTACGTTCTGAACTGCACCCCGGAGGTGAGACCAAGAAACCAGGGAGAGTAAGTTGTGAAGAAGACAGGGCGGCGGTTTAGATCCGCCGCCCACGAAAGAACGTCAGTTGGTGAAAGTACCGGTGTCGGTTCCATTGGTCCACGTGCCATTGAAAAGATACAGTCCCTTCCCCGTGGTCGGGCTCTTCGAGGTATCCACGGTTCCAGTCCAGGTGGCATTGCCTGCAGTGCCGCTGTAGGTTGTGCCGTTCACGAGGTTGCCTGATATCGACCCCGTACCATTTTTGGTGTCGGTAAAGCTGCCTGAAACGCTGCCACTGGCGTCAATCGCAAGCGACCATGTGCCGGTACTACCCCCGCTATAGCCACCCGAGTAGCTTGCTGCTACGTTGGCGGCGACGGTGCCGGTCAGCTCGGTTTGTGCGGTAGTCGCGCTGGCGAGGGTTTGCCCCGGATTCACGGTGCTGACTGCGGTTTGCAGTTCCGTCTGTGTCGCGGTTGAGAAATCGAGGCTCAGGTTTGCGGCTGCCTGAACTTCGGCCGACGTAATCGTCAACGTGCTCAAAGAGCCGGGCTGAGTGCCTGTCGGAGTGCCGATCGAAATGATGAACTGGGCCGTGGCGACCACGGACGGGGTGGAAGCGTCGGCGGAGGGATTCCCGTTGGCCTGGGCGCAGCTCACCGGCGTCACGAAGGTTTGAACTGGCGCGCTGCAGATGGTGACTCCTCCGACCTTGAATGTTACGGTGCTCTTAGCAGGACAGGTAAAAGCTCCTCCCGCCTTAGTTACGTCTGTGATGCTTCCGCATGCATAGCTCAGTCCGACCACCTGCGCATCTGCGAAAACACCGTTGACATTGTTGCTGGTGGTGGTGTGCGAAGACGACCCGCACCCGGTAAGGAGTACGGTCGCAATACAGGACAACACAAGTAGACACTTGGGTTTGTTCATAGCTTCCCCTTCTTGAATTTGGAGGATTGCGGTCAACTGGCCTGCCGGTGCAAGTTCTGCCATCTGGCGATGCGACGTGGGCGGAAGAGCGTGAAGGACGGCACGCCAATGACTTTGCACACCATCAAGATTTTCGGGCTCCGCCGCCTGCGAACCGAGATATTGCCAATCACCGGTCTCATTCGTACACAAACGTGCTTGCTATGTCAGTGAGCCCGGTCACAAGTTGATCTGACGCGTTCTTCCGGTCGCGGCGGTCCCGATTGGCATCCGTGGCCCCCACCTTTCCAGAGGAGTCGAAGAACGGCAGTTGAGGAACATGGGGACAGAGGAAACGCTCAGCCGTTTTCGTAATCTAAAACTGGGAAACACCCGGGGCCTCTCCCCTCGGCCTCGCCTCGAAGAAAATCTCTGCCTAAGCGACCCTGGATTTCGAATCGCCTCGTTGCGTGCGCTTATGTGGTGCATTATCTTTATTCGATTACGCGCGACGAGTGATGACTAATGAGCGGTCTGTCTCGAAACATGGTGGACTGCATTCTCCTGGCGGCGATCGCATTATCGGCCGGCGTGTCTGCCGCCCAGAACGTCCCCAAACCTGCTCAACCAGCGATTCGGGATGGGTCGCACGATTTCGATTTCATTTACGGGAAATGGCGGATGCCGAATCACCGGCTGGTCAAGCGGCTCGCTGGCTCCCACGAATGGACAGACTTCATCAGTTGCGACGAAGGTATGCCGTTGGCAGGCGGCATAGGCGACATGGATATTTTGCGCACAAATTACTGGAAGGATTTCGTGGGGATCACGATTCGTACTTATGATCCGGAGACGGGGTTATGGCGGCTGTACTGGTTCGACAACCAATTCTCCCACGGCGTAATGGACCCACCCGTGGTGGGCAAATTCAACGGTAATGTGGGAGTCTTCGAAGGCAAGGACACCTTCAACGGAAAGCCCATCATTATGCGGTTCACCTGGACCGTGAATCCTAAGGGTTCAGAAGTGGTCGCCAAGTGGGAACAGGCATTTTCGGCGGACGACGGGAAGACTTGGGAAACCAACTGGCAGAATGAATTCGTTCACGACGACCAATGCAAGCCATAGCGAATCCCCGCCCAAGCGGAGCTTGAGCGGGGCACCCTCGGGGGTCGGGACGGACGCGAAGGCTGGGCTATAACCGGCGAGACGTCGGTAATCGCGTTGCACCTATCGAATATCTTCGGTATAGATTGATTCGCGGGCCCGTGCGAAATGCCAACCAGCGAAGCTCGCGAGAATCGGATTCCGGAACGACTGCCTGGTTCCCCATGGAGTGTTTGGGGGATCGGATGGCTCCCACTTATTTTCTTGCCTTCAATTGCTGTGCTGTTCCGCGAGCGGATGCCTGCGTGGACGTTCATGTGGGTGCTGGCGATTGGGCTCTACTGGGGGCTGAAATGGGCCAGTTGGTGGCGATCGCCGATGCGGAGCCGGGCCTCGATCGGGCGATCGATCGGGTATCTGGTTGCCTGGCCGGGAATGGATGCGGATTCTTTTCTCGACAGCAAGCAGCGGGTCGCGCCGCCGCGTTCACGAGATTGGGTTTGGGCTTTTTCAAAAACGGCGCTCGGCGCGGTGCTGCTCTGGGCGGTGGCGCGACGTGTTCCGGCGGACCAGCCTCTGTTGCGAGGATGGGTTGGCTTGGTGGGGATGGTTTTGCTGGCACACTTCGGGACGTTTCACATGGTGGCGCTGACCTGGCGAAGATTTGGAGTCGACGCGGTGCCCATCATGTCGGCACCGCTCCGTTCTACATCGCTCAGTGAGTTCTGGGGACGGCGTTGGAATCTCGGATTCCGCCAGCTTGGGCACGAGTTGATCTTCCGTCCGCTGCACGGGCGGTTGGGACCTGGGGGCGCGGGGTTTCTGGTGTTCGTTGCTTCCGGACTGATTCACGACCTGGTGATCTCGTTGCCGGCCCGCGGAGGATATGGGCTGCCGACAGCCTATTTCCTGCTGCAAGGCGCGGGCGTTTCTGTTGAGCGATCCCAAACCGGCAAGCGTCTCGGGGTGCGACGCGGGATAAGGGGCTGGCTCTTTACGGCTCTGTTCACAGCGGGCCCGGCGTTCTGGCTCTTCCATCCGCCGTTCCTGAGGAATGTGGTGCTTCCTTTCATGCACGTGATCGGTGCTCTATGAACAGTGAACTGGCAGAACGGCTCTTTGACCTTGACCTATGGCTGGCGGGCGCGGGGCATTTTGTGATTCTGATTGCGAGCGCGCAGGTGCCGTCGCGGCTGCGCTGGAAGGAAGATTTGCAACAACTGGCGCCGTTCAACCGGAAACTGCTTTGGGTGCAGGGCGGTTTTACAGTGCTGACAATTATTGCCTTTGGCATCTTGACTCTGCTTCTGCATCAGGAACTGCTACGCGGAGAGCGGGCGGCGCTGGGGCTGGCGGCGTTTATCGGGTTGTACTGGTCAGCGCGCATTGTGGTGGACGCTTTCTACTTTTCCCACTCGGACTGGCCGAAGGGAAGACTGTTTGTAGTTGGACACGCGCTTCTGACCGCGTTGTTCTCTTTTCTCGCGGTCAGCTATCTGGGATTGTTTGTGTGGCAGGTGTGGCTGCGTGGGTAAGGCGGGGGCGGTGGGGAAGGGTCTGGGGAGGCGGCGAGGGCAAGATGCCCTCACGACAGCCGGCGGGACCCTTCGGCTTCGCTCAGGGCAGGCTGCCGGCGCTACAGTGGTTTTCCCCAGCCTGTTCAGGCGGAGGCGGCGCGGCTTTGTTCGTGGGTCGGCTCGGGGGCGTGGCGGGCCAGCTTGCGGAAGGCAGCGATGACCAGGAGGAAAGCTATGCTGATGCCGATGACGACGCCGATGCCGTCGAAGAAGGCCTGGGTGCTGGCTTCGCTGCGCAACGCTTCCATGGTTTGGGATTCGATCTTCGACTGAAGTGCGGTGATTTGCGTCTGCTGGTCGGAAATCTGTTTCTGCTGATCGGCGAGGTGCTTCTGCTGATCGACGATCTGCTTTTCATAGCGGGCGGTCACCGACGATTGCCAGTCGTTGCGCTGTTGCTCGGCGATGGCCTGACGATACTGCTGGATCGACTGGTCGCAGGGGTCTCCGGGATACCAAACCAGACAATGCGGTTCGGCACTGGGCCGCGGATAGGGGGCAAGCGGCGGCGGTTGGGTCGGGGCCTGCATGCTCGCCTAGTCTATTGCTGCGCGGTCCCTGGCTGAAGGTTACGGGGGTTCAGTTGGCGGGGCGGCGGATGGGACAGGGGGATGTTACGCGCGGCGAGTGTTGAGCTTTAAGCTGCGAGAAATCAAAACCCCCGCCCAAGCGGAGCTTGGACGGGGCACCCGCGTCTGCGCAGGTGTTTCGCACCGGTTCTGATCAATGCAAAGTGCATGGGTCCTTCGCTTTGCTCAGGATGACAGATTAAAAACACGACTGGTCCCTCGCTTTGGTCAGGATGACAGACTGAAAACACGACTGGGTCCTTCGCTGGTCGGGATCACAGGTTGAAAAACACGACATGGCCAGGTATCGAGGGCCAGGGTATCGATTGCCAGGGTATCGAGTTCTTATTTTCCTTCGGCATTTTCCTTCAGCAGGACGACGTCGGCGACATCCTGTTGCCGGGTGACGGCCAGGGTTTTTCCGTCGGGCGAGAAGGCGAAGTCCACGATTTGCTCGGAGGTGAAGTG
>Ga0210384_10003363_pt1 | contig 18585 bp, 22 predicted proteins | sample IncBWH2MmetaG_FD_160574 | JGI IMG/M metagenome (GOLD analysis project Ga0210384, IMG submission 160574) | Forest soil microbial communities from Barre Woods Harvard Forest LTER site, Petersham, Massachusetts, United States - Inc-BW-H-2-M | ecosystem: Environmental > Terrestrial > Soil >...
CCGCGAGAAACGGATCTCCCTCGAGTTGCAGGCGAAGCTCTGGCCTTACATGACCGGAATTGCCCGCAATCACGGCTTTGAAGCCGTCAAGGTCGGCGGCGTTGAAGACCATGCCCACGCGCTATTGCTTCTGCCGCCGGCGATCGCCCTCGCGAAGGCAGTCCAAATCCTGAAGGCATGTTCTTCAAAGTGGCTCAACGATCCGGCTGCCAGTAAAGACTTCGCCTGGTTCGGAGCCCCTCCCGCCTTGCACAGGCAGAGTACAGCCTTCCAGTGACAGCAATCACAGCCATGCTGAGGCAGTGAGCATAGTTTGGGTCATGGCAGGTTCACGTCAGCAGGCCGTAAGGCAAGCTGAAATCCAGTCCCGCAGGGACGAACCAGCTTAGCCCAGCGCGGCAGCGCTGGGTAAAGTCGCCAAACGAGACCAAGTCCCGGAGGGACGACCGATGTCGCATTCATACGCCAGCAATCGAATTCATTTGATCTTTAGCACCAAGAACCGCGAGAAACGGATCTCCCTCGAGTTGCAGGCGAAGCTCTGGCCTTACATGACCGGAATTGCCCGCAATCACGGCTTTGAAGCCGTCAAGGTCGGCGGTGTTGAAGACCATGCCCACGCGCTATTGCTTTTGCCGCCGACCATCGCTTTGGCAAAGGCAGTTCAAATCCTCAAAGCATGCTCTTCAAAATGGCTCAACGACACGGGGACGGCTGGCAAGGACTTCGCTTGGCAGGAAGGATACGGCGCCTTCAGCGTAAGCGCCTCGCAGACGGAAGGCGTCATCAGATATATCGCGGGCCAGGCGGCGCATCACGCGAAGCGAACCTATGAGGAGGAGTTTCTCGACTTCCTCAAGAAGTACGGGGTCGAATATGACCCGAAGCATGTTCTCGGTTAATTCGGCCTCCCCTCTGGGACTTGGTCGGGGTCGCAATTCAACCCAGCGCTGGTTCGTCCCTTCGGGACTTGATCTACGCAGTGGAACGCGCGTTTTGAAGCGCCCCGTGCACAGCCATCAACTCCTTGAGCACACCACGCAACTGCGTGGACTCCAGCGCGTTCGCCCCGTCAGACTTGGCTTCTTTGGGATTGTCGTGGACTTCCAGGAACACTCCGTCGACGCCCGCCCCTACGGCCGCACGTGCCAACACCGGAATAAACTCCGGCTGCCCGCCGCTCGTCGTCGCTCCGTCTCCTTGGGAGGCCGACGGCAACTGCACCGAATGAGTCGCGTCAAAAACCACCGGCGCAAACTTCCGCATGATGGCGAGCGATCGCATATCCACAACCAGATTATTGTAGCCGAAGCTCGATCCGCGCTCGGTGAGAAATACCCGATCGTTGCCGGCCGTGCGGCATTTTTCTACAGCGTGTTTCATGTCCCAGGGCGAGACGAACTGACCTTTCTTAATGTTGATCGCGCGCTCAGTCATAGCTGCCGCGATAATCAAGTCGGTCTGGCGGCAGAGAAAGGCCGGAATTTGCAGCACATCGGCGACTTCCGCAACCTTGCCGACATCGTGCGCATCGTGTACGTCCGTAAGCACCGGCACGTGGATTTCATCTTTGACTTTCTTGAGAATGCGCAGACCCTCCGCCAGCCCCGGTCCGCGAAAGCTGCGCATCGAAGTGCGATTGGCCTTGTCATAAGAAGCCTTAAAAATGAACGGAAGATTAAGCGCCCGGGTGACGCCCTTGATCACCTCTGCCATGAATAACGCATGCTTCTCGCTCTCGATGACGCACGGCCCGGCAATAAGAAACAAATTGCCAGAACCGATACGCACGCCCTCGACTTGGAAAGAAATGCTCATAGGCTGAGAGGGTAGGGGATCAAACGTGTTTCCTTTGTGAACCGTAGTGTCCTTATTGGTGAATGCCCTTTCTTACCGTCGCCCGACTTTCTCAGGCCGATGGAACATCTCCACCTCAGCAGCCACTTTCTCAGCTCGCCGCTTCAACCCATGCTCGTAAGCCGCCCCCACGAAAGTCTTAAACAAAGGATGCGGCTCCAACGGTTTCGACTTGAACTCGGGATGAAACTGGCACCCAATGAAATGCGGATGGTCGGGAAGTTCGATGATCTCCACGTAAGTCCCATCCGGCGTCGAGCCGGAAATTCGCAACCCGCCGGCGGTCAAGGTTTCTTCATACTCGCGATTGAATTCATAACGATGCCGGTGCCGTTCGCTGATCTCAAGCTGTCCATAGATTCTGTGCGCCAAAGTTCCCGGCTCGATCTTGCAAGTCCAAGCCCCCAGCCGCATGGTGCCGCCAAGTTCCTCTACGCCACGCAATTCGCGCAGCTTGTAAATCACGCGATGCGGAGTCGCCGGATCGAACTCGCTCGAATTAGCATCTGCCAATCCGCAAACGTTACGGGCGAACTCGACGCAAGCCGTCTGCATCCCCAAACAAATCCCAAAGTAAGGAACCTTCTTCTCCCGCGCATACCGAATCGCAATCAGCATGCCTTCGATGCCGCGTTTGCCAAACCCGCCAGGCACAAGAATCCCATCGTAATCCGCAAGCTGCTCTTCATTCGTCCCAGCTTCGAGCCCCTCCGCCTCAATCCAATTCAAATTCAACTTCAGATTGTGCGCCAAAGCCCCATGCACCAAAGCCTCCTTCAACGACTTATAACTGTCCTCGTATTCGACGTACTTGCCTACTATTCCTATTGTGACCTCGGCTTTTGGGTTGTAGACGCGGTGGACTAGCTCTTCCCAGTTTTTCAGGTCGCGGTCTTTCGCTTCTATGCGCAGGTAGCGGAGGACCAGCGTGTCTACGCCTTCGTGGGAAAACACTACTGGGACTTCGTAGATGGAAGCTACATCTTTGGCGGTGATTACTGCTTCTTCTTCTACGTTGCAGAAGAGGGCGATTTTTGATTTGATTTCTTTGGAGAGGAAACGGTCGGTGCGGCAGAGCAGGATGTCGGGTTGGATTCCGATGCTTAACAGCTCTTTTACTGAGTGCTGCGTGGGCTTCGTTTTCAGCTCCTGGGCTGCGGTGATGAAGGGCACCAGCGTTACGTGCATGAATAAAGTTCGCTCGCGGCCTAGTTCCTGGCGCATCTGGCGGATGGCTTCCATAAACGGCAGCGACTCGATGTCGCCAACCGTGCCGCCGATTTCGACGATTGCGATATCCACATCTTGGGCGACCTTTTTCATGGCTGCTTTGATTTCGTTGGTCACGTGGGGAATTACCTGGACGGTCTTGCCGAGATAGTCCCCGCGCCGTTCTTTAGCGATGATCTGTTCGTAGATGCGGCCGGTGGTCCAGTTGTTATCGCGAGAAAGTTTGGCGTGAGTGAAGCGTTCGTAGTGGCCGAGATCGAGATCGGTCTCGGCGCCGTCGTCGGTAACGAAAACCTCGCCGTGCTGGAAGGGCGACATCGTGCCCGGGTCGACGTTGAGGTAGGGATCGAACTTCATCAGGTTGACTTTCAGCCCACGGCTCTCCAGCAGGCAGCCAATCGAGGCCGCCGCCAGCCCCTTGCCCAACGAAGACACGACACCACCGGTCACAAAGATGTACTTTGCCGACATCGCTTCCTCACCTTAAATTGTGTTTGAAATTTTGTGCAGGATGGGTGCACGAGTAATTATGCCAGAAATGGACGAGCGTGGCTAGGTGGTTTTCTTGAGGCCTGCTCGGTCTGTCCATCCAAGCACCCATTGAATGCGCCCGGTCGTTCGGAGATAATGCGGGTGGGGGCGACGGGGATCGGACCCGCAACCTGCCGATTCAAAGTCGGCTGCTCTCGGCCAATTGAGCTACGCCCCCTAAGTCGTCGGGCATCTTTCGAGGGTCCGAGAGATGCCCATTTTTCGTTACCCCGCTGCCGGCAACACGCGGGTCTTCATATCTTTCATGGCTTCCATCAACCTGACAGTCTCGTTTACGTCGAGCGTTTCACCTTTATAACGCAGTTCCAAGAGGCCTTGTAGGTTCGACGGCAACTTCACGCCATCCCTGACGACCAAGATGAAGCGATCGCCGTACAAAGCCATCGCAGCGCCGATCTCGATGAGTACGTTCTCGTTCAGGACAACGTGTTCGCCACCGTCTTTGTCAACGAGGTGTTGCTCATCTTCGACGTGGATGATCGCGGCACCACAGGAGCGCATGCCAGCCATGATTTTTGTCGGTATCGGCTGCGAGACGGTCTGTTTCTCGATCTCTGTGACTGGGACGAACTCGCCGAAAGCGAGTAACTTCTTAATCGGGTCGATTAGCCCTTGGTTCTTACCGTGTGTGATGAACACTCGGCGCATTCGCGCGTCCTCCGACGGCATCGTCACAGGCTTCGAAACCACCGGGCTGAGTGCCGGCCGTTCAAACGTCATCGCTTGTTCGCTGCCTGATTCCTGGGCCGCGGCTGCTGGTTCTGAGAGAGCTTTATTCTCAGCCACCATTTTCACACCTGACAGGTCAACGTACGTCCGATCTTTGATCGGCTTGAGGAAGCCAAGTTGATTGGCACTCTCAACGATTAGCGCGAGCACCTCGCCCGTACGATCGGTCGGAACACCTAGTTCAATCAACACGTTTCGCGCGATGTCGTCCCTCGGGATCGGGGCCTTATCGTATTTCTGAAGAAACTCGCGGATCACTCGAGGTTTTAGAAAGGCTTCGCGCTTTGCGGCCATATCGTCTCCCTCGCTAATCGGCCGCACGATTCGCATTGCGAGAGGGGTGATCGAGATGGAGTCGGCACCATAACCACCGGACGTTAGCCCATAGGCGATTGCGGCACCAGTGAGCATCCTGAACCCACTGGAAGTAGGCTGTATATCCAGCGCCACGGCGACTTGCAACGGTGACGTAGGCTTGTATCCGTAGTTGTCGGCGATAGCGCGTGGAATACGCAACGCCTTGTCTAGAGAGCTAGCCGGAACGTCACCTTGGCTAACGTAGCTTCGTTGAACCGCTTTCGGACCAGCCTTGTCGTTTTTCGCCATCGTAAACCTCACTTATGATTCGCGATAAGAATCATTCCTGAATTAAGGACGATTGTATTCGCACAACATACCCAAGTAAAGCTCATGTTTTATTGGGCTGCACGTTATCACAAGAAAGTTAATGTGGTAACAATCGTTATACAATCCACCAAAATCGCCAGTCATGCCGGTAGGGATACCGAGCGAGTGGTGAAGGATGCCACGTTGCCCCTGCTTGAACGGGACGCTCGTATTCGCGCCGCCGTGCGGGGAGGCAGGCCGACCGGGAGGAATTCACCGAAGCGGAAGAGATGGATGCGCGCGCATCGGATGCTTAGGTCCTGATGCGTCAAGGTCCCCACTCTAGTCGCAAAGAACGCGACTAGAATGGGCCACCCGTGCGTCCCTTGCGGACCGCAGACGCGGCCAGCCGCGATCGAAATTGCTGCAGTCCGCCTGGAGGTCGCGTAACATGGTTCCGAGCGCCGCTCCTTCAACCCCTAACTACGCGCAGGACGCCATCGCTTTTTTGCCATTGACTTAACTGAACATTGTTGTTATTTTTGCGTCCCCATCGCTAACGGCCCTACGTGTCAATATAGGTGCTAAGCGCGCAGTGTTTTGTCAACCAGGTAGAAAAGGCCAAGCGACCCAAGTAGAGCTGCTTTCGAGAGAGGAGAATGCGTGTCAACCGAGGGATTCCATTCACTGGCCCCGTGGCTGGGCCTTTTCGGTGACACAGTGACCTTCATTGGGGGCATCATCCTCGCTATCGAAGCGGCACGACAACATAAACAATTTCAGGAGATCCAGCAGATGGCGAAGACCCTTACGTCGCCACAACTAGTACACCTTAAGGTAGAAGTTGAGGGCGTGTTGATTACGGACCATAGGACATCGAGCGAGCTTACATCCGTCACTCGGCCAGGCGAGCCCTAATCGGGGCAGTCGCTTTGGCAATTGGTTTCGGATTTCTGTTCTTAAAAGGATTGGCCGAAATTCTGTAGCAGTAACGAATTGCAAATGATGGAATTAAAGGGGTTCCAGATCCATCACGCGGCTAGACGAGCGCCCTGATTAGGGCAGTCGCTTTGGCAATTGGCTTCGGATTTCTATTTCTTAAGAGGGTTGGACCGAGATTGCGTAACACGTAACAGATTGAAAAAAATGGGAATAAAATGGTTGACACAACTCCGTTATTCAGTTATTCATTAATACTGATCAACTGATAATCAGAATGTCAGAAATACGGAGGAGTTAACATGATCGCACAGGTTGTATCGACGCAGTTGTTTTCTTCCCAGCTACTCGCCTTGCTGCGGGAGCGGGAACAGGACGTCTCAGAGGCAACTCTGGAGACGATTGGCATCGCTGATTTCTTGGTGAAAGAGCTGCCGGCCCTTAGGGAGAAAAACGGGTGCAGCGTACGAGGTGATAATGCAAACTTCCGACGGGATTGCCACACTTAGGTTTTATCCCGATTTTCCTGATGAGTGGGAGGAATTCTCTCCTGAAATGCAACAAGAACTGGGCGAGTTCCTAGAGCGTCTGCAAAGAGGGCCTCTCCATCCCGACTTGCTCGCTGAGTGCACCGTGCACGAGCCGTATTACGCCTATCAGCTTGCTTCGATGGCGGTTGTCTACTGGAAATTGGAGTACAGGTCCGGCTTTTGGTCAGTCATTTCCACAGGTGTGGAGAAGATCTGCATTCTGGCCGTCGAAACTGGCGTTTAAGCGATTAGGAATCAACATTTTAATCTTTCTCCTCCGTTTTTTGTTGACAATCCCAGCTATTACTATGAAGATTTGTAAATTCAGCAAATCAGTAGCTCTGCAATCCTGTATAAACATAACAGGATATTTTGTATAAGTATGTAATTTTCTAATCACTTTGGTAATTTGCGTGCTTCTAGTGCATCAGATAGTCTGAGGAACGTTAGAACCGGCAGGCGGTAAGTTGGCTTATCGAGATGGACGGATATATACACGACAGAAAGGAGGAAAGTGACGTATGAGTAGCAAATTGTTTACGCCCGACGTGCTTCGAAAGCTGAAGACCCGCGAGGCTCAAATCAGGGCAGGAAAGCAGGTCACAATAGCGAATGTCAGGAAACTGCGCGAAGAGATGCAGAAGAGAAAAGGACAGGCGGCATGAAAGCGACGGGAGCGAGGGGCTTTTGCTAATTCGAAGGAGACTCTAAATGCCTGAAATATTCAGACTTAAGGTGGCCGCACGACGGCAAGTGACTCTGCCAGCAAAGGTCCTTCGGCTGCTGAACTTGGCGGAAGGAGACGTACTGGAAATTACAATCACCGGCAGTTCGTTCGTTGGCCGAGGGCTCAAGTTAGTTCCCGCTGATTTGTTTACGCCGGATCGTATCGAGGAGCTTCAGAGGCGCGAGCATCAGATGGCCGCAGGGGATGGGATTGAAGCCAAAAGCAAGGAGGAGCTTCTGTCAAAGTTGGGCAAGCGTACGGCTGTGGTCGGCTCGTCAGTGTGATGGCTGTTTGCCACTTTGCGGCAAGATGTTGACACTTCGACGTGTCGTCCGGCCGGCACTGAGCCGTCTGACCGGCACTGCTCCCCTGCTGGGTGGTTCTAATTTCGGGCTGCTGTCGACAGATCCCATGCGTTTTCACACGGGGTTGGTCCAAGCCCGGTGCCCAAGGTTCGCGTCGGTTTTTGACGCTAACCTGGGCTAACACACACCGACGCGACCCCCAGGTTACCGCCCAAGAACCGGGCCGGAACCCGTCGGCCTCGGGTCCGGACCGTTGATAGCATAGACTCGCCCTCCTACGCTCGCAGGCATGGAAGTCCATTTCACTCCCGAGCAGGAAGCGCAGTTATCCCGAATCGCCAGTCATGCCGGTACGGATACCGAGCGGCTGGTGGACTGTCGCAGAGAATTCGTCAGCGCGAGCATGGGAGAATTCCCTGACGGGCGTCGGCCAATTTGAGCTGGTAGGGGTCCTTCGACTCCGCAACCGCTTCGCTGCGCGAAGCAGTTGCTGCGCTCAGGATGACAAAATCTTCCAGTTTCGCGGTAACACTGTCTCCGCGACTGTCCCTTGGTGAAGGATGCCGGCTTGCGCCTGCTTGAACAGGACGCTCGTTTTCGCGCGGCCGTGCGGGAAGGCGTCGCGCAGGCCGGCCGGGGGGAATTCATCGAAGAGAAAGAGATGGATGCGCGCATCGGATGCCTAGGTTCTGATGCGTCAAGAGCCCCACTCTAGTCGCAAAGAACGCGACTAGAATGGGCCACCCGCCCGGGCTACGGCCCTTCTGGAACCAAGGTTTGCGGTTTGGCTCCGTTCACGCCGATAGCGTACTTGAAGCTATACCAGGAATCCGTCTTCGCGCGCAGACTCATCCTGGGCGAAGTGAGGGGAATTGCGCCCGAATCCCCGCGTGGAGACTGCACAGAAAAAGACTTTGTCCCGGGCGGTACTTGGAGCGTGTCTTTGAAAGGAACAGTACTGGTACCGTTCTCAGTGTTAAACACAATCTGCGGTTTGCTTTGCACAATATCCGCCGGAAGAGAGAGTGTGAGTTGACTCGGCGCGGCGTGGGCTGCGGCTTGCGCGTGTACGACTGAGGGGGAGGAGGCACTCGATGTCATCACCGTAAGGAAAGACGGTAAGCCGATGCCCAGGTAGAAGACTTTCTTGAGATCCACTTCTCTCCAAACCCAAGCCACAATCCCACCGCACACGCCAAAAATAAGCATCGCCAGCAGTAAAGTGGGATGAACATCGGTGAGCTTGATCTGGTCCTGGCTAAGGCCAATACCGAGTCGAAGCAGGGTTGGAAAGATGCCTCCCAATGCTCCCACTAACACGATCCCTAATGATATGCGCCCAGTTTGCGGGGATGCCCCATTGCCCATGACGACCTCCAGTGCAAAGGTTAGCTGATCCCCCCTCAGCATCAGCGTGACAAATATAAGCCAGAGAGATAGCTAGGTCAATTCGAAACCGGGGCCACCGGATCGTTGGCAGCATAGACTCTCCCTCCTACGCTGACAGGCACGGAAGTCGATTTCACCTCCGAGCAGGAAGCGCAGTTATCCCAAATCGCCAGTCATGCCGGTACGGATACCGAGCGACTGGTGGACTGTCGCAGAGAATTCGTCAGCGCGAGCATGGGAGAATTCCCTGACGCGCGTCGGCCAATTTGAGCTGGTAGGGGTCCTTCGACTCCGCAACCGCTTCGCTGCGCGAAGCAGTTGCTCCGCTCAGGATGACAAAATCTTCCAGTTTCGCGGTAACACCGTCTCCGCGACTGTCCCTTGGTGAAGGATGCCGGCTTGCGCCTGCTTCAACAGGATGCTCGTTTTCGGGCCGCTGGAAAACACAAGGTCCCTCCACTCCGCTTCGCTCCGGTCGGGATGACAGAGTTGTGGCTTCACTCCGGTCGGAATGACAGAGTTATTGCGGGAAGGCATCGCGCAGGCCGAGCGGGAACGAAGGTTGGGCGTTGTTTGCTCGGAGGCGCGACGGTCGACCGCTCCCGCCCCTTGCAAAAAGCGCAAGGAGCGGGGCACCCGGCCGGCCGGGAGGAATTCATCGGAGGGGGAGAGATGGATGCGCGCGGCGGGCGGATGGTTGAGTCCTGATGGGTATCCGGCGGACGGCGATAGGGATGCGAGCCAGACGCGCGATTATTGCGTCGCAAAGAACGCGACGCACCGCGCGGCTCGCCTAGATCCCTCGCTGCGCAAAGAACGCTTGCTCGGGATGACAATCGAAATTGGGCCACGGCCCCTGAAGAGTAGCGTGAGAACTCGGGCGTCCCTCCGGGACTTGAATCGTTTGTTCCATTTTTCCCAGCGCTGGCGCGCTGGGCTAAGCTGGTTCGTCCCTCCGGGACTGGATTGTCGGGCATTTTGCCGCGCCAGCTTGGCTGGAAACTGAGCATACGCGGTTGCTCAGGGATGGCCACCGTTGTTCAACCCGAGTCCCCAGGCCAACGAGGGTGTCGCAAAATCCGCTTCAGAAGCGCAGGTATCCCAAATTGGCAGTCATGCCGGTACGGATACCGGGCGGCTGGTGAAGGATGCCTCGCGCCTGCTTGAACGGGACGGTCGTTTGGGTGCCTCCGTGCGGGAAGGCATCGCGCAGGCCGGCCGGGAGGAATTCATCGGAGGGGGAGAGATGGATCCGCGCATCGGATGCTTAACTCGTGGTGCGTATCCGGTGGACGGCGATAGGGATGCGAGCCAGACGCGCGATTATTGCGTCGCAAAGAACGCGACGCATCGCGCGGCTCGCCCAGATCCCTCGCTGCGCAAAGAACGCTTGCTCGGGATGACAATCGAAATTGGGGCTTTTCCTAAAATCTTGTCAAGAGGCCGAAACTGGCCAAATCCCCCTAAGCTGATGAAACCATTCCAAATATAAATGTCGCAGAACGGGGGGTTTACCCCCTCGAAAATGCTATGCTAGATGTAGAGTCAAAAATAAAGGCGTGGCCTTCGGGCCGCGCCTTTTCTATTTGGCAAGACATCTTTAGCAAGACATCTTTGGCAACACAGGGGACATGGTGAAAACTTCCGGCATGGATATCCGCAACCACAAAAAGCGCGGTCAGTGGGCCGAGCTTCGTTTCATGGCCAAAGCTACCGAACTCGGCTACCAACTGGCCAAGCCCGTAGGGGATTCCACCCAATACGACGTCGTGGTCGATCTTGGGGGACGGTTCATTAGCGTGCAGGTGAAATCCACTATCTTCGAGGCCAGCAACTTGAAGCCGGGGAACTTCGTCGCCAGCCTGGTCCACCCCAGCGGCCCCAACCAGCGCTACCAGCAGTCCGACTTCGACTACCTCGCCGTCTATTGCATTCCTCGAGATATCTGGTACATCATCCCGTGGGCTGTCGCCTCGTGCAAACAGTCGATCTGCGTGTGCCCCGGCGACAAGCAAAACAAGTGGGAGCACTACCGGGAAGCCTGGTATCTGCTCCACGACCGTGCCCCGGCACCACTGTTGAAGAGCGGCTGCTTCGACCTCTACGGCATCGTCGAAGAGTACGTCGCCCCGCCAAGAGTGAGAAGGCAGAAGTCAAGAATGCGTCGCCTTGATCGCAGTTTCCTGGCCAACGGTACCTCTAAACGATTGTCATCGCGACGCAAGTGAGGAGTCGCATTTGCGGTCAAGGGCCACACTCTAGTCGCAAAGAAGGCGACTAGAATGGGCCACCCTCCGCACCTGGCATTCGAGTCAGCCTCTCATGCCTGGGGGCCAGCGACGCAGAGAAAAGCCGCCCAGACGTGGGCGGCTTTTTCTTTGATTGCGCACGGGTCAGCATGTCAGTTCGTCACGCGGAAGACCACATTGCTCTTAAGTACCTTCTTGGGTGTCGTTACCTCGACCGTGCCCGTGGTCGCGCCTGCTGGGACCGTGGTGGTGATTGCGGTACCGGAGTTGTTGACCGCGAATGTCGGCTGATTGGTGCCGTTAAAGGTGACGCTGGTCGTGCCCTTGAGATTGTTTCCTAAAATAACTACGCGCGCTCCCACCTTGCCGGAGGTTGGGTTTGTTGCCACGAACGGCCCAAGACCGACAGAGATGCTGAAGATGGTGCCGTCATTGTTGGTCGTACCGCCCTCGCGAGAAGTTCCAAAGAAGGTCCCGTTGGTGGCTTGAAGGAGCCCGCCCAAAAAAAGCTCGCCGTCAGTACCGTTGAAGTTGTGCAGCGTCACCAGAGTGTTCCCCGAGGTGAGTTCGAAAATCGTGCCCCTTTGGTTTGCGCCGCCGTAACTTGTTGTTCCGTAGAAATTCCCGTCGGTGGCTAGCACCAGCGGTGACACAGGGAATGCGCCGTCAGGGCATTTGCTTTGCGGACAGAAGCTGTACTGCGTAGTGAGCGCACCCCCGGGTGTGATTTCGAAGACCGTGCCGCGACCCTTGGGGCCGCCGGTTTCGGTCGTCCCGTAGAAGTTCCCGTTGGCGGCTTGAATCAACCCGGCGAAGGGCCATTCGCCGTCCGTACAGCTGGATTTGGAACAAAAGGTGTAGAGATTGGTGAACGTACCGTTCGAAGTGAGCTTGAAGACCGTGCCATATTTGCCGGCGCCGCCATGAAACGTTGTTCCGTAGAAATCCCCGTCGGTGGCCTGAATCAATCCGGGGTTGGGAACCTTGCCGTCGGCGCAGCCGGCTTGGGAGCAAAAGCTGTAAAGCGTGGTCAGAGCGCCAGCGGCCGTAATCTTGAAGAACGTGCCTCCGTTACCTTTCCCGCCGCCCCGTGTTAGCCCGTAGAAGTTTCTGTCGGTGGCTTGAAGCAGCGCTTCAGGGACACTGCCGTCGACGCAGCCGGTTTGGGGGCAAAAGTCGTACAGGGTCGTCAGTACACCCTTGGGAGTGATTTTAAAGACCGTCCCAGCCCCGTGGGCTCCACCCTTCGCAGCCGTCCCGTAGAAGTTCCCATTGGTAGTCTGCAGCAATCCTACGCCCGGGGATTTGCCATCGGTGCAGTTCGTTTGGATGCAAAAGCTGTACAGGATGGTCAGTGCGCCCTTGTCGGTGATCTTGAAGACTGTCCCTTCGTTTTGGACCCCGCCGCCGAAGGTTGTTCCGTAGAAGTTCCCGTCCGTGCCCTGAACCAGAGTTACGGCAAACGGATGCGCGCCATTGGTGTTGTCGAAATCTACCAGAGTGTTGAAGGTTTGTGCAGACGAGGCAATCGCCGTGACGGCACAAAGCAAAAAAACCGCGCAGACATTCTTCCAGCCGCTAAATTTATTCACACTGAGCCTTTCGGTATCCATATTTTATGTCCTGTTTAATCGAGTGCTTTGCGCATTAGGTTACTTCGTTCAGCAAATGAGTAGAGGCCCAGTGGTCTTGGAAGTCCAATCCTCAGGGGAGATGCGGATCAAAACAGAGCCGGGGAAGCTCAGCCAACATCTTCAGGAGGAATATATGCGTAACTGAGAAGCATTGTCAATGTGCATGAAGTTGCGGTAGTGGCTCAAATCGATAGGGAAGCGAGACAGACGCGCGATTATTGCGTCGCAAAGTATGCGACGCATCGCGCGGCTCGCGCAGATCGCTCGCTGCGCGAAGAACACTTGCTCGGGATGACAATCAAGCCTTGAGCCACGGCCCCTCAAGAGTAGCGGGAGAACTCGGGCGTCGCTCCGGGACTTGAATCGTTTGTTCCATTTTTCCCAGCGCTGGCGCGCTGGGCTAAACTGGGTCGCCCCTGCGGAGCACTCTAGTCGCAAAGAACGCGACTAACATGGGCCACCCTTACTATGCGTAGACAAACGGGCGCTCTCCGTGGCTTCTCCAAAAGTAGGCGAGGATGATCGCACTCGCGACTGCCGCGTATGCACACCACAGAGAGGTGAACGCGTATCGCTTGAACTCCATCACCGCCAGCAGGATTGCCAGGTTGGCCACGCCGAAGATCACCATCATCCGGATCTTTGAGAAAAACAGCGAGCCACAAGTGGCAATCACATAGAGGACCGCAACCGCTGTATTGTTGGTGGCTTGATTGATGTACACGATGCTGTTGCCCTTGACATAAAGCTGCAATGGGAATGCCGTCAGCGCCCACAAAATATAGAGTGTGGTTGAACCGCCGATAATCAGGAATGGCAGCATCCTGCCGCGGCTCTTGCGATCAGGCTCGAACAGGAACACGCTCAGCGGCAACAAGAAAGGGAGAAGCCCCTGCGCATAGAGCATGAACGCTGCGCCCATGTCGTGCGCGACTGCTGGCGAAAGAATCCCGTCCACGCCCAACCAGACGAATCCCTCGATGAACTGATGAACCGCGAATAGCGTCGGCAGTGCGGCGAAAAGCAGTTCGCGTTTGTGCTTCACCTTGGTCAAGGTGACGACGCCGACCGCGCCCAGAACTCCGCTGCCCACAAAGTTCGCTGTGGCTGAAAAGCACATGGCCGGTTTTCTCCGATGCGAGGATACACTTGTCGTCCCAGAACGCAAAGCATTTCTCAGGACTTCAGGGAGCCTTGGGGCTCGCACTCACTCCAGAAAATAAAAACCCGCCCAAGGGAGAGCTTGAGCGGGGCACCCTGAAGATCAGTCTAGAGGTTTAGGGTGGGCCAGCCTTTCATGGCTGGTTTGCCTTGAACACGTGGTTGGCCATGTTGAGCGTCACGTAGGCGGAAGCCTTCGAGGCCAGGCCAAAGACAAAGGGATCGTTATTCGAAAGATTGTCACACCAACGATCAGGCATGTCGACGCATCCGCCATCGTTACCTGGAACTGTGCCCTCGTAGTTTCCGAGGAAGCCGCCCCATATATCGACCTCCGGTTGTTCCTTGCAGCAATCCTGGCGGGTTAGAATGCCGGTGTCCGGGATGCCGATCAGGGCGAAGGAGTTCGAGTCGGTTCCGCTATTTCCAAAGGTGGAAGATTGCGACACGATTCCGATGGAGGTGAAAAAGTCCTCGAAAAAGTCGTTGCCGACTCTTGACTGCGGGACCACATTCTTGGGGAACTGGCTGACATTCAAAGCAAAGGCGGGATCGGCAATCCACATATCGAAGTTCGGGGTGGCGGTGACGTCCATATCAATGTCGAAGGCGATTCGCTTTCGCTGCGCCTGGGTCAAGTTCGTGGTGTAAAAGGAGGAACCGAACAATCCGATTTCCTCGCCACCGAACCAGATGTAGCGAAGCCGATTGCGGGTCGGCGTTTTCGCCATGTTCAAGGCAATTTCAAGAATGGTTGTCGATCCGGATGCGTTATCGAGCATGCCCGCGCCGAAGATAGAGTCAAGATGCGCATCCACTACGACGACGTGGTTGGGATCTCCGAAAGGCGAGTCGGCAATTACGTTGTAGTCCACAATCGGCTGGCCGGAAGGCTGAGCGGCAAGCCAGTAGCGCGTCAGAGCATAACCTTGGTCCGGCATACTGAACTTCGGCGCACTACTGATCTCGGAAGCGTTGATTTGATACTGCTGGATGGTTACGTGATAGCCTGCTTGCCGCATCAGCCCGGCAACATAGTCCACCGACGCTTTGTAGCCGGCTGTTCCGGTATCGCGGTTGCCGTGACCATCGGATCCCTTATGCTCGTCGGAGATTTTCTGAAAGTGGGCGAGATGATTCCAGAGCGATGACGGTTGAATGCACTCCAAAAGTTTTTCGGGCGTGTCATTTACTCGTGCCTGGCAAGCCTTTTCGGAGAGCGGATGTGGTTGGGCAAAAAGAGACGGCCGCAGAATGCAAACGGCTACAGTTAAGCAAGCGATCGACAAACCAACGGATTTCAGCCTGGTGGATAGTGAAGCGAACATCGGAAACTCCTTTCTAGCCCTGTTAGCTTACACCAGCCGAGGGCAATCCCGCATGGTTGAAAGCCGGGCGCCGCGTGCCTTTTACAAAGCCTGCACTCTTATCGAGGGGCGCGCCCTGTTAGTCTAAGCAAACCGTATGACCACACGCCAAAGCCCGGAAACCGGTGACGCTCATCTGCGCCAATTCATTTACCGGCACGTCATTCGCGAGAGTCGAGCCCCGACCGTGGCCGAGATGGCTGCGGCACTTTCTTTCTCGATGCGAAAAACCAGATCTGCGCTTGCGCGGCTGGCGCGAACCCACGCTTTCGTCTTGCAGGAGAATGGAGAACTCTGGCGCGCCGCTCCATTCTCTGCCGTGTCCACCGCCTTTCCGGTTCGATCCGGCAAGCGGGCCTGGTACGGCAACTGCATCTGGGATGCCCTGGGAATTCCGGCAATGCTGCACCAGAACGCGCGCATTGACGCCTCCTGCGGCTGCTGCAATCACGAGATGGTTCTCCGCGTGGAGGAAGGCCGGTTGCTCGCGCCGAAGGGAATGGTCCACATTGCCGTGGCGGCGCGGCATTGGTACGACGACATCGTCTTCACCTGAAGGACCATGCTCCTGTTCCGGTCGGAACAGCATGTCGATCGCTGGTGCACGCAGTGGAACCGTCCACGCGGAGGAACGCTGACGTTGAGTCAGGGATGGCGATTGGCTAAGGAATGGTACGCGGACCGATTGAATCCCGATTGGCGTCCGAAAACGATGGCGGAGGCCGAAGCCGCCTTCACCAGAATCGGCTTGACGGGAGAATTCTGGAAGCTTAATGATTAAGGGCGTCATTTTCACAATATGTGTCATTTGTGTACAATAGTGTCATAGAGGGAAGTAAATGACACTGAAACGGGAAACTCGGACTCGGGTCAACGAAAACGGAAGGGTGGTGATCCCGGCTGCGTTCCGGAAAGCGATGGGGATCAATGTTGGCGATGAAGTCGTGTTGCGGATCGAAGATAACGAGCTACGCATATTAACCCTGAAACGGCGCATCGAGCGGGCTCAACGCCTTGTCCGGCAGCACGTAAAGCCGGGAGTGTCGCTGGTTGACGAGTTGATTGCAGAACGGCGCGAGGCAGCGAAACGTGAGTAGAATCGTGTTGGACGCTTCGGCAGTGTTGGCCATTCTCAACGGAGAAGCCGGAGCGGAAAAGCTGACCCCTCGACTCTTGAGTGACGCGACGGTCAGCACGGTGAATCTGGCAGAGGTGCAAAGCAAACTGGTCAATCGGGGACTGGATCCTGACGACGCCTGGGACGCTGCAATCGGTCCAGTCCACGAAACCGAGTCTTTTACCGTCGAGCAGGCGAGAATTGCCGGGGATTTGGTAGCGAAGACTCGCCCTCTTGGTTTATCCCTCGGAGATCGGGCTTGCCTGGCGTTGGGAATTGCGCTTGGAGTGCCCGTTTACACCGCCGATCGGTCCTGGAAAGGGCTCCGTCTGGGCATTCGTATACACTTCATTCGCTGATGTCTGCATTTCCGCCGGCGGTCCGCATCATAATATTGAGATCATGAAAGCAGGCATCAGAGTTCGCGTCGGACTCTTACTGATAGCGGCCGCATTCGTCCTAGTCATCCCAGTCTCTGCCCAGCAACTGGCCAAGCGCCTCATCTTGAAAGATGGCTCTTACCAGCTTGCCACCAAATGGGAAGTTAAAGGTGACCGCGTGCGCTATTTGAGCGCGGAGCGCAACGAATGGGAAGAGTTGCCCAACTCACTGGTGGATTGGCCGGCTACGGAGAAGTTCGAAAAAGATCGCGCGGCCGGCGCTCCCGCCCCCGAAGCAGTTGAACTCGACAAGGAAATGGAAGCCGAACGTCGCGCCGAGGAGGCTAAGACGCCCGAGGTCGCGCCCGGCCTGCATCTGCCCGATGACGGCGGGATGTTATTGCTTGACACCTTTCAGACTCAGCCGCAACTCGTGCTGCTGCAGCAGAACACCGGAGAACTCAACCGCAACCGGAAGACAAACATCCTGCGCTCTGCGGTCATCCCAACTGCCAGCAGCAAGCAGACTATCGAACTCGATGGTCTTCACGCCAGCGTCCAGGTGCACGCGACCTTGCCTGCGATTTACGTCAGCGTTGATCAGGAGCAAGCCTCGATCCCGCCATCACAGCCCGGGCAGCAAAAACCGCAACAGCCAATGCAACCCGAACAGCCCTGGGACCGTTTTCACATTGTCCGAGCTCAGTCGAAAAAGGGTAAGCGAATCATCGGAGACATAAAGATCAGTCCGCTTGGCAAAGCCAGTCAGGAGCAGAACCTGGTTCTAACCAACGCACAAAGATTGACTGGAGGCTGGGTCAAGGTCACTCCGGTGAGCGCTCTTGAGCCGGGGGAGTATGCGGTGGTCGAGATGCTGGGCACGCAAGGAATGAACACCTATGTTTGGGATTTTGGAGTGAACCCCGCAGCTCCGGCGAATGCGACTGCCATCAAACCCGAACAGCCGGTGCAGCCGCCACACTAGTGTGGGCACGGGGTCCTCGCCTAGATTCTGTCTGCCTCTTCCTTAATCCTTGTCCACGCCCGCTCGACGTGTCGCTGCATGGTGTTGGTCTGGCCAACGCAGACTCGCAACGTCAAGCGATCGTTCAGACGTGTGTGGGTCAGGTAGAGATCCCCGCTTCGATTCAGACGATCCATCAGCGCCTGATTTACTTCGTCCCCGCCCTTGTGACGGAAGCAGATCAGGTTGAAGAGCACGGGCGCTGCAAGTTCGAAGCGGGAATCGTCCTTCACCCAGCCGGCAAATTTCTGGGCCAACTCAACGTGGCGCCGAACGTGGTACTGCAAGCCTTCGATGCCATAGTGGCGGATGACAAACCAGAGCTTCAACGCGCGGAAGCGGCGGCCGAGCGGAATCTGCCAGTCGCGATAGTCAATCACCGCGCCCGATTCCGTCGCCTTGTTGCGCAAATATTCGGGCAGAATGCTTAGAGTTTGAATCAGAGCTTTGCGATCCGCCACATAGAAGCAGTTGCAGTCGAAGTTGGTGAACATCCACTTGTGCGGATTGAAAGTGTAACTGTCGGCTAGTTCGACTCCTCTATGAGTGTGGCGGAACTCGGGGCAGAGAGCAGCCGTGCCGGACATCGCGGCATCGACGTGAAACCATAGATTGTTTTCCCGGCAAATGCGGCCTATCTCAGGCAGTGGATCAATCGCGTTCGAGGAAGTCGTGCCAATCGTGGCGCAGAGGAAACAAGGGATGAGACCTGCGGATCGATCGCTCTGAATTTGTCGCGCCAGAGAGTCCCCGCGCATGGCAAAATTCTGATCAACATCGATGAGACGC
>Ga0210384_10003365_pt1 | contig 18579 bp, 24 predicted proteins | sample IncBWH2MmetaG_FD_160574 | JGI IMG/M metagenome (GOLD analysis project Ga0210384, IMG submission 160574) | Forest soil microbial communities from Barre Woods Harvard Forest LTER site, Petersham, Massachusetts, United States - Inc-BW-H-2-M | ecosystem: Environmental > Terrestrial > Soil >...
ATCCCCGCGGCGGGGCAAGACTCGATGATGTCAGCGGTGATCTCGCGATCCCTCAGACCGGTCACCATCTTCTTAGACGGACCTCCCCTCCAGTTTCTTCCAATCCTGGCGAAAATTCTGGAACCTGGGGGAGCTCGACGCACAAGCTCGATTTCGCTTGAAATCGTCGCCACACAAGAGGTAATGTCCTCATGACGCAGACTTCCGATAATGCCCAATATCGGAAGCTAGCCCAGGGCGAAACGTGCCGACACCACGCTGTTCTCAAATGGCGTAACGCTCCGAGGCTCCGCCGCCTGTTCGCAAATCGCCCGATAATTGATGTATGCGATCATGTTTTCTCTTCTTGATGTGTTCTGCAAGTTTGTTCGCGGAGAGCGTGGCCGGCTTGAAGTGGACGCCACCCGCCGGGTGGAAGAGCAGCGGGACCACATCGATGCGCGCAGCTACCTATCCCGTGGCACCGGTGCAAGGCGACCAGGACGCCGCGGAATGCGTCGTGTACTTCTTCGGGCTCGGCCAAGGAGGCAGTATTCAGGCCAACATCGACCGCTGGGAAGGGCAGTTCAAGACCCCGGACGGCAAGCCCGCTCCGGCCAAGGTAACCAAAATTACCATTCATGGTTTGCCCGTGACGACTATTGACGTGTCGGGCGAGTATTCCGGCATGGCCGGGCCGGCAGCCACAGCCCCGGTCCGCGTGCCCGGCTACCGTCTCCTGGGCGCGATTGTCGAGAGTCCAGGTGGAAACGTGTTTATCAAGTTTACGGGTTCAGCCAAGACCATGGCTGCCAACCAGCCGAAGTTTCAGCAATTGCTCGACTCCTTCGAAAAGGCCGGCAAGTAGCTCTTGTCCTGCCCCTTGCCTTCGGCAGAGCGCGTTCCGAACGGGGCGTACTCTCGCGTCGTTCAGCCCGGAATGAGGCGTCGGCGCAGCGTCTAGCGTTTGTTGCCGCCCAAAGCACCGAGGCCATAAACTGTTTTTAGCCGCCTAGCCTGGCCAGCGGACAAGCGGACTTCCCTGAATCCGCTGGCGGCTCCCTCCGGGGGTAGTGGGGAATCGCACGAGAGGAGCGATGGAGCTACACGTCACCTTGCCGCCGGAATTCGCCGAGCTTTCGCCGGCAGTTCGGCGAGATGTCACAAATCAAATCCTGCGCCTCCACGTGAAACTGCTCGACAAAGACGCCGAATATGAGGGCTGCGTCGACAACGGGCGCCATTTGAAGGAGCTGTTCAACATTCTCGCCTCCGGGCTCTCGCATAGGCGGGATTTCAGGGATTTGATCGACAAGATTCCGGAACTGATTGAAGACATCCGCGGGCAGCTGGATTGGAAGTTCCCGACAGGTGGCCCGCAAATAATGAGAGCGCTTTTCCTAGAGGGCCGGATCCAACACTGGAGACTTGAAGCGAACGGGCCGGCCAAGCGTAAGAGTGCGCCCAACCAAGCTGCTGTGGAGGTGAAGCTGAGCAAGGTGCGCAGCGAGTGGCTCGACGAAAAGAAGGGTGAACTTTCAGATCTGGACATCGAGAAGAATGGCGGTCCGACCTACAACACGATCGCTCGATGGCGTGCAGGAAAGAAAAGCAACCGAGATGCCTATGTGCGGGGCAAACTCGCAAAAGCGCTAAACTGCGACCTGCAAGAAGTTCCGAAGTAGACTCAAAAGTCCTGAGATTTCCTGAAAATCTCTCAAATGGACACGTACGCCGAATCCTCGTACGCTTAAGAAAATTCTTCGGGAAAGGACGATGACAGCAGCAGACTTCAAGGCGAAGCGGGCGGCGGCGGGCATTCCGGGCTACGCCGTTTGCCAAGTCGCTGGCATAGCGCGCGCCAGGCTTTTGGAGGTTGAACGTGTGTATGTGACCGTGTCTCCCGAGGATCTGCAGCCTATCGACTACGCCATTGAGCAGATCCTGCAGACGAGAAAGCGCCTCTCTCCGCGCTCATGACGGAATCGGTTTGTGTCTGACGGGGATTCGTCTATGACCGAGCAACCATTTGTGGGGAGCCGGCATATTGAGCACTCGGCTGAGTCACGGTCGCCGCAGCCGTTTGAAGAGCAACATTTTCCGATCCGCTACTGGGCGCGCCTCTGGGGCTTCAGCCGGAAGACGGTAGGGGAGTGGTTCCGCGATGAATATGGTCCCGGCATCCTCCGTCAGCCAAATACAGGTCGTCGCGAGCGACGCGACTACACCACCATCATGATTTCACCGAGCGCGGCCGCTCGGGTTTATGCGAAGCGAACCGGCAGGACTGCGTCGCGGCGGGCCCGCGAGGTAATGTGAACACGTGAATAAAGATAGCCAACCTTACGCGTTCCGCCGGCACGTCAGAAGCTGTGAGTATTATGGGCCGGGGGGCCGAACCGTTCGATCGGACAAATGCAATTGTCCCTTTCACGTCGATGGCAAGCATCGCGGTAAACGGGTCCGTCAGTCGCTCAACACAAGCAGCCGGCAACTTGCCGACCGCCGTCTCAGTGCGCTGCTGCGAAAACTCGATGAACAGAGCCAGGTGGAAAGCGTGATCGACGAGCTGACGCCAGGGAACACGCCGTTGCGGCGGACTGTGTTGGAGGCAATCGAGCGATTCTTAAAGAGTCACGGCGCGGTCGATTCGAACCGGGGATACCACGGTGACATCGAGTATTCGAGCTATCGAAAATACCGAACCAAACTGAGGCTGCTTCGCTCTTTCTGTGACCAGAAGGGAATCTCCGAACTTGCTGATGTGAACCTCGAGGTTCTCGAAGATTATCGTCGGAGCCGCGATGTAGGTCCAGTGACGTGGAAAGTTGAATTACAGGCTCTCCGCACTTTTTTCGGTTACTGCATCAAGCATAAGTGGATATCGGCGAACCCGGCAACGGAAATGAAATCTCCACGCAACATCAAACCGAACGAAGTCGTGCCGTACACCCTGCGCGAAGAAGCGGAAATTCTGGAGGCTTGTGACCGTATCGGCGGGGCACGGTACAAGCGCGCGGCGGCAGTCTACGAGCGGCTTCGAGCGAAGGCCATGATCCTATTGCTGCGTCATACAGCCCTCCGCATTTCGGACGTCTGCACGTTGCGGAAGGACGCGGTCACCTGGGACCTGGACTGCGGTCGTTGGCGGGTCTTCCTGCGAACTCAGAAGAGTGGGGAGCCCGTGTACCTGCCCATCCCTGATGGGTTGAAGTTGGCTTTGGACGCACTGCCGCTCCCTCGACTGGCTGCGCAAGATTGCCCGTGGTATTTCTGGAACGGTCAAACCGCCAAGCGGGCCGCGGTCGGAATCGCGGAGCGGACCCTTGGCGCGGTGTTCAGAAAATCGAAAGTGAAGAATGCCCACGCCCGCCGTTACCGCCACACGCTCGCAACGCGATTACTCGGGGAGGGCGCCAGGTTCCAGGAAGTTGCCGACATCCTGGGCAACACCGAAGCTGTGGTTCGGAAGCACTATGGAAAGTGGTCGAAGAAGCGCCAAGCGAACATCGACCGCCTCATGATCGCTCATTTCCAGACGGCAACCGTTACAGGTTCAGTCACACATGAGTCACACGAAAAAACGGGGCCTGTAAACTAATGAAAACAAGTAAGAAAAAATGGTGCGGAGAGGGGGACTTGAACCCCCACGAGATTGCTCCCGCTAGCACCTCAAGCTAGTGCGTCTGCCAATTCCGCCACCTCCGCAGTGGAAATTATCGTCGTGCGTCACCGGCGCCCTGTGCTATTTCTTCTTTTGGCTCGGCTGGGCTGTAGCCGGCTGAGCCGGTTGGTCCGGCAGTTTGGATTGCACCGGAACCTGAATCGTTCTGGTTTCGCCCTTCTCACCGCCGACTGTCGGAGTCACCGTGATCGGGACAGTTTGGCCGGGCTGCACTGGGACCGAGGCAGGCGCCGGTTGCACCGGGGCGTTGGTCTTTACATTTTTGTCAAAAATCGTTGGGGTGGACCCCTTGCCGGCCCGCGTGGACATGATCGACAGCGACAGCGAGGTCACCATGAACAAACCGGCGGCGATGGTGGTCGCCTTCGAGAGCACCGTGGCGGAACCGCGCGGACCGAACACCGTCTGGGAACCCATACCGCCAAAGGCGCCAGCCAGATCGGCCGCCTTGCCGCTCTGCAGCAGCACCACAACTGCCAGAAAAACACACACAATCACATGAATCGTTGTCAGGAGGTAAACCATAGGGCCATCCGGCGAAGGAAATCACCACCATCCTATCACATACTCCCGGCCGCGGCGCTACAGTTGTAGTAGACTGAAAGTTCGGCTTTTCGCCCGAGCTGGCAGTTCACAAGGCGGGCGGGATGCAGCCGTAGAATCCTGGGCAAAATTCAACCAAGAGAGAATCCGTATGTACGCAGTGATTGAAACGGGCGGGAAGCAGTATCGTGTGACTCCGGGCGAGACCGTGGAAATCGAAACGCTCCCCGGCGATGTCGGCGCCGAGGTCGAATTCAGCCGTGTTCTGGGCGTCTTCGATGGCGACGAAGTAAAGTCCGGCTCCGCCACCGGCGGAGCGCTTGTCAAAGGCACCATCACCGCGCACGGCCGCAGCGGCAAGACAATCGTCTTCAAGTTCAAGCGCAAGAAGCAGTACAAGCGCACCATCGGGCACCGCCAGAACTTCACGCGCGTCCAGATTACGGAGATCGTTTAGAACTAGAACGAAAGTAAAGCCATGGCACATAAAAAAGGACTGGGCAGTTCCAAGAACGGACGCGATTCGAATGCGCAGCGGTTGGGCGTGAAGGCCTTCGGCGGGCAACTGGTGCCCGGGGGCTCGATCATCGTGCGCCAGCGCGGCACGCGCATGAAGCCCGGCGACAACGTCGGACGGGGCAAGGACGATACCCTGTTCGCCAAAGTCACGGGCGTCATCGAATTCCGCGATCGCGGCCGCCAGGGCAAGTTCGTGACTGTTCGCGCGGCGGAGTAGCCCGCCTACCGTTCGAGCACACAGCGCGTGCCGCGCACAAATTTTCAAATCTGAGATCGCGGTACGTTGCGTTGTGCGCGAGGGGTTCACGTGTTGTTCATCGACGAAGTAATTATTTCCGTCAAAGCCGGCGACGGCGGCAACGGTTGTCTTGCGTTCCGGCGCGAGAAATACGTCCCGCGCGGCGGCCCCAGCGGCGGTGACGGCGGCCACGGCGGCGATGTCGTTCTGGTCGCCAGCGAGCACCACAATACGCTCCTTCATTTCCGCTTCAATCCCGAACACAAAGCCCAGCGAGGGCGCCACGGCGAGGGCAGCCAGCGCACGGGACACGATGGAGCCTCGATTGACGTACCCACGCCCGTCGGCACCGTGGTCTACGATGCCGAGACCGGCGAGCTTCTCCACGATTTCACGGCGCCCGGCGACCGCTTCGTCGTCGCGCGAGGCGGCCGGGGAGGGAAAGGCAACGCGCGCTTTGCAACTTCCACTCATCAGACGCCTACCGAACACGAAGACGGCAAGCCGGGCGAGGAGCGGCGGCTTCGTCTCGAACTGAAGCTGCTGGCCGACGTGGGGCTAGTTGGTTTTCCTAACGCCGGCAAGTCGACGCTGATCTCCCGCATCTCGGCAGCGCGGCCCAAGATTGCCGACTATCCCTTCACCACGCTGGTGCCCAATCTGGGAGTTGTAAGCGCCGACGACGATCGCACCTTCGTGGTCGCCGACATTCCCGGCCTGATCGAAGGCGCGCACGAGGGTCATGGTCTGGGCACGCAATTCCTGCGGCATATCGAGCGCACCCGGCTGCTTGCGCACTTAGTCGACGTTTCGGAAACCACGGGCCGCGATCCGGTGCACGATTTCGAAGTTGTGATGGGTGAGCTTGCTAGCTTCTCTGAAGACCTGGCCCACAAGCCGATGATCGTGGTCGCGACCAAGCTCGACGCAGCGCAGGACCCGGAGCGCGTCGCCTCACTCGAAAAACTGGCACGCGACCGCGGCCTGGCCTTCTTCAAAATTTCGAGCGTGACCGGCGAAGGCATTGACGCCCTCAAGCGTGCGATGTCGGGACACGTGGCACATTAACATTTCGTGAAAGCGGCAACTTTCGCGCAAACGCGCGCTTCTCATTACCAGGAGCAATATTTATGGGACGTCGATGGGCTCCATTAGGAGTAATGGGCGCGGCCCTCGCGCTGGCCGGCTGCGCCGACACATACGGCTACGGTAATTATTATGCCCGCACCCCACCGCCGCCGAGTCGCTATGAGCGCTACGGCGAGGCCCCTGGTCCGGGGTATGTCTGGATAAACGGATACTGGGGTAACCGCGGGAATAACTACTATTGGAATTCTGGGCGGTGGGAGCGTCCGCCGCGCGGCCGCCACCGCTGGGAGGATGGCCGCTGGGAGAACCGCGGCGACCACTACCAGTGGCGTGAAGGCCGTTGGCGCTAAAATCCGCTACGGTTGAGCTGCTCCGCCTTGCGGCCCCGCGGCTTTGGCCGGCTTGTCTTTCGCGGCGGGGTGGGGAGTCTGAACCTGAACCTTGACTGGGCTGAGGATGACGTGCGCGTTGCGGCCTTCCAGGCGCGGCTGGCCTTCGATGGTTCCGTACTGCGTCAGGTCGCCCGCGAAACGCAACAGCAGTTTCTTTCCTAAATCCACGTGGGCGATCTCGCGGCCGCGGAACTGCACCACAGCCTTCACGCGATTTCCTTCCGTGAGAAAGCGGATCGCGTGGTTTCTCTTGAAGTCGTAATCGTGATCGTCGGTGTTGGGGCGGAACTTCAGCTCCTTCACCTGAATGATGTGCTGCTTCCTCTTAGCCTCGTGCTGTTTCTTCTTGTTCTCGTACTGCCATTGACCGTAGTCCATGGCTTTGGCGACGGGCGGCTCGGCGGTGGGAGCAATCAGGATAAGATCCAGGCCCAACTCCTGGGCCTTGCGGATGGCGGCCGAGGTTTGCATGATCTCGACGCTGCCGTCGGGGAACACCGCGCGGACTTCACGCGCGCGGATAGCCTCATTGACGTTCTCGCGGATTCTCGGCCGACGGGGTGGGAAGCCTCTTGGATTCATCGAGCGGTCAACCACCAGCGGACGAGCACATAATCATGACCAAATAGTAGCAGATTCCGCGGGCCGGGCCGAAGCCCAGCGGGGTTCTGATCGTCTCACAGTGAGCAGCCGGTGCCGAAGGCCGGAGAAAGCCGGACCCTGAAGCAGTTGCGGAATCGAATCGCCCAGTTCCCGATCTGTCCGGATCTCACGCCGTGATTTGCTCGATAGAAATCCGTCTTCGCGTCTCACCAGACGCCGCTAGGGCGCCAGTCTGCGGGCGGAGAGATCGGACGGCGGAGCGTTGTGCCTAGTCAGCCATTCCGCTGCTTGCCGCGGGGTAGAGACTTGGTTCTTCATCACGGCCAGGACCATTTCCCCTTCCACCACGCTTGAGAATGGCTGATCGTAGACCACGCCTTCGTGGCTTCCTGCCAGCCTCAGAATGAACGGAACCAGGGGCGAGGAGCCGTTCTCCAGAAGCCGGTCGAATACCGGCGTCCAATTCAAATGCCCGTGCCACAACTCGCGGCGGAGCCCGTGATCGGAGGTGACCAAAATGCTGGTGGAATCCCAGAGCCCCGCCTCCTCGAGCTTGTGACGAAGCTCGCCGACGGTGCGGTCCACCAGCGCGAGATTATCGAAATACGTAGTCCCGCTGCTGAGCGCAAAATTCTGGCGCTGGCGGTCGTAGATTGCGAAAAGATGGGGCGTCGGAAAGTGGACATAGAGAAAATCGATCTGCGTATCAATGGCGTCCTGGTAAGCGTGATCGCGGATTGCGAAGTACTGCTGCTGCTGGCGGCGCTGTGAGGACGCGTCTTTCAGCCTTTCGGCTACGGAGTCGGCGTCGGGCCGGAAAATGTCGAAAAAGTTGACCGCTAGCCGGCTTAACTGGGTGCCCACGGTCTTGAGCAGGCCGTCCTCGGCGGCGTCGGTTTCACGCAGCAGCGCTGGGGAAGGGTCGCTGGGCTTGTCGAAGCAGCGGACCAGACTGTCACCCAGCACGCGGCAGTACGGATGATGCCAGCCCACCACGGCCGCATTCACCCCCAATTCGCGCGCGCGACGGAAAACATTCGGCTCGTTTCGCCAATCAAATTCCTGTTCGGAACCTTCGGGCCTGACCATCAGAGTGTCGGCGTCAGCCATGTCGGCGTTGGTATAGATTCGGCCCGAAAGGAGCGAAGGAATGGCAACCAGGGTATATCCGCCGGTCTGAAACGCGTGGGTTGCGGCGAAGGATTCCGCCCGCAGGCGGTCCAGCTCCGGCAAAACAACCGAAGGTTGGCGCTGGTTGAAGGCCAGCCGCTGATCGAGTTCGTCGAACAGAAGCCAGATCAGGCGGGGTGCGGGGCCTCCGAGCGAACTGGCGCGGGCATGCAGCAGGGGCAACGACGGCTTGGGTTGGAATACGGAGACCGGCTCGCCGCCCTGGCTCCAGAAGAAATCGATCAGCAAGGCTGGTAGTAGAAACACCATGGCGAGCGCTACGTTGCGCGCTGCACTCAGTATCCGCAGATTTCCCGTCCAGGTCATCCCCAACCCGATCGCCAACAGGAGTTCGATAGTGAGCAGAGCCGCGCTGGAGCCCCAATCCACATGGCCTATTTCAATATTCCAGTAGCGGCGCACCGATTCCAAAGGAAACATGAAAATGAGGAGAAATCCACAGCGGGCAAGCTTGAGGAGGGGCTGGCTTCCGGAGCGTTTTGCCCAGTTCCACAGCAGCCAGAACACCATGGTCAGCAGGGCGGAACAGAGCAGTGTGGAATACAGCAAGGTTTGATCCGGCGGCCCAGTACGAAAGTAGTCCATGGAGCGTGACTGCAAGTGCTCGAGATCGTACCAGCGCCGCAGGAAACACAGGTTCCCGAGCGAGAAACAAATGAGCAGGTCGGTTAGTTCCTCGCGTGCCCGCGGCGACAAAGATAAAGGCATCAATGCATTCCGTCGATTTCGAGTGATTTCACCAGCCCGAGGCGCGAGGCGGCTGCGGCGTCGAATCCGGCGGTGGTCAACTTTGAGTAGAGAGCTTCACGCCAGCCGCCGATTCCGGCGAACCTCGGATCCCGCGGCGCAACAAATTCAATGGGCGGGTACTCGCCCGTCATGGCGACCGTCATAGCGTTGCTACTTGTTCCGCTTGCCGAAAATGCGACCGAGAAACTTGCGGAAGTAGAACGCTGCGCCGATACACGCTGCGTAGACAGCTTGATAGACGAACGAGCCACTTCCTGGATCCACATATCCATAGGCCTTCGAAGGAGAGGCCAGCAACAGTGGCAGGAGCAGAAGCAACGTTTTTACGCATCGAGGCGACATGCACCCAAGTGTTTTTTTTACTGCGTCTCTCATCGTTTTTTCTCCGTACGTTCTGTGCGTGGACAACCCGAGCGGCCTGACCTGCGCGCTTCTTGCTTATTGGATTTAATCGGTTGGGAAGTTGGCGGAGATTAGGGTTTAGGAAAAAAACTTAGTGCGTGCCGAGAAAGTACCTAGCCCGTGCCTCCGTATGGAAGTGGCTTTAAACTGCCAATTGGTCAGGACTCTCGTGGGCGGACCGCTATAATTGGGACATGTCGTCGAGCACCGAAGCGCTGGCCGCGCCTGACGTCATCGCCAAGTATGAACCGGTGATCGGACTGGAAGTTCACGTCCAACTCGCCACCCATACCAAGATTTTCTGCGGGTGTCCGACTAGTTTTGGCGCTGCGCCCAACACCAACGTTTGCCCGGTGTGTCTGGGATTGCCCGGCGCCCTGCCGGTGCTGAACCGCCGTGCGGTCGAGCTGGCCATCGAGGCGGCCCTCGCCCTGAATTCGAAGGTCAATCCGCGCTCCCTCTTCGCCCGCAAGAACTACTTCTATCCGGACCTGCCCAAGGGCTATCAGATCTCTCAATACGACCAGCCGCTGGCCGAGCAGGGCTGGGTCGAAGTCGGCGCTGGCGGCCAAACCAGGCGCATCGGCGTAACACGCGTCCATATGGAGGATGACGCGGGGAAAAGCATCCACGACGGCTTCAAAGACTCCGACCGCTATACCTATGTGGATCTGAACCGCAGCGGGACGCCGTTGATCGAGATCGTCACCGAGCCCGACATCCGCACCTCTGAGGAAGCCCACGCGTTTCTGACCGAGCTCAAACAGCGGCTGCAATACATCAACGTTTCCACCTGCGACATGGAAAAGGGTCACCTGCGCTGCGATGCCAATGTCAGCGTGCGCCTGCGCGGCGCCCAGAAATTCGGCACCAAGGCCGAGGTCAAAAACCTGAACTCCTTCCGGTTCCTGAAAATGGCGCTGGATCACGAGATTGCGCGACAGGTGGCTTTGATCGAGAGCGGCGGCAAGGTGGCTCAGGAGACGCGGCTCTACAACCCCGACACCGGCGAGACCGTCAGCATGCGGAGCAAGGAGCACGCGCATGACTACCGCTATTTTCCCGAGCCTGACCTGGCGCCGTTGCGGGTCAGCGATGCATGGATCAGCAGGATTCGTGAAGCTATGCCGGAGCTTCCGGCATCACGCCGCGCCCGTTTTGTGGCGACCTATCATTTGTCGGAATACGACGCCGAATGGCTGACGCAGACCCGCGAAATCAGCGAATATTTCGAGGGGACTGCAACACGATCCGATCCGCAAGCGGCAGCGAGATGGGTGATGGGAGATGTCGCGGCGCTTTTGAAACAAGACGGAAAACCGCCCGTGAGCCAGGAACACTTGGCGGCGCTGGTGAATCTTGTCTCGAAAGGCAAAATCAGTGGAAAGCTCGCCAAGGAAATCTTTCCGAAGATGGTTCAGACCGGTGACGCGCCGGAGGCGATCATGCAGCGCGAGGGTCTGGAATCCATCAGTGACGAGGGAGAGCTTGGCAAGATTATCGACCAGGTCATCGCCGCCAATCCCAAGCAGGTGGAGCAGTACCGGGGGGGCAAGCCGCAGGTGATCGGGTTCCTGGTCGGCCAGGTGATGAAGGCCAGCCGCGGCCAAGCCGACCCGGCCGCGGTCAACCGGATGTTCAAAGAGAGGCTGTAGCTGAGCGAACGTGGGACGTGGCTCCTCCGGAATTCGAGGCCTAGCAGCCATTGTCCTGGACGCCGCCAAGCGGAGGGCCTATCTATAGGAGACCAAAATGTCCATTCGACCCGTTAAGCGGCTCATCAAGTCTAAGCCGACGCTCGAAGGCGCGGGCGTGCACCTTCGCCGCGCTTTCGGATTCGGCAATACGTCCGACTTCGACCCGTTCCTTCTGCTGGACGATTTCCGCAACGATGTGCCCGAGGATTATCTGGCTGGGTTCCCGTGGCACCCTCATCGCGGGATCGAAACCATCACGTATGTCCTGGCGGGGACGGTTGAGCACGGCGATAGCATGGGCAACCGCGGCGCCATCGCCGCCGGCGACGTTCAATGGATGACGGCGGGCAGCGGCATCATCCACCAAGAGATGCCGAAAGGGGACCTCTCGGGCCGAATGCATGGCTTCCAGTTGTGGGGAAACCTTCCGTCTTCGCTGAAAATGACCCGACCGCGTTACCAGGAGATGAAAGCGGTGGATATTCCACAGGTCACGGACGACGACGATACCCACGTTCGTGTTGTCGCCGGAAACTTTTGGGGAAAGACTGGCCCGGTGGACGGAGTCGCCGCGGATCCGATTTATCTTGACGTGTCCGTGGCGCCCCGGCGCCGGAAAACTCTACCGGTCGAAACGACTCGTCACGCGTTTGCGTACGTGTTCGCGGGCGGAGGCAAGTTCTGCAACGCATCGAGGCCGCTCGCTGTCCCGACGGAAGGAGTCGGCTGGCTGGATACGGCGCCGCCGTCGGAGGCTGACAATCGCTCACTGGTTCTCTTCGACCGAGGTGATGAAGTGGAGGTACAGGCGGGCGAGGAAGGAATCCGGTTCCTCCTGGTCTCGGGGAAGCCACTGGAGGAGCCCGTCGCTTGGTACGGTCCGATCGTGATGAACACGCAGCAGGAGCTCCAGCGGGCGTTCGAAGAATTGGAGAAAGGGACATTCTTGAAAGCGGCGAGGTGAGGCGCTTCCGGCAAGCGAAATAGGCGGGCAGCCAAGTAAGACAAACCTGCAGCAACCGCAGTTCGAGCCGCAGCACCAGGGTCGAGGGATTAAGCCTATTTGCTCAAGCGTCTCCTGAGAAAAGAACTTTTGGAAACCATCCGTGCAGTACACGCCGGGCAAAAGCGGCTGCTGCCCGAGGTGGCTACGGAACTCGCCGAGCACGCCACCGACGATGCCTTGTCAGAGCGGGAAATTGAAGTTCTGCGGCTGATTTCGGGCGGGAATGCCAACAAAGAGATAGCCGCCCCGCTCTCCATCACGGAAGAAACCGTGAAGGGTCACGTCAAAAATATTCTCGCGAAACTGGATGCCAACGATCGCACCCACGCCGTTACCATCGGGCTGAAACGCGGAATCATCGACCTCTAGACCCCCTCGAAATAGGGGTTCGTTCGGTCCGCTTTTAGGGTTTCGATTATTTCTGGATATCGGTAGCCTGAGAACGGGGTCTGTTTTGCAACGCCTTTTCTCGACATTTCCGGAAGGTTGGCCCGGCACCGGGCTGGTGTTCCTGCGAACCGTAGCAGCGATTCTACCGGTCCAACAGGGGATTGCGGGACTGCTTACAGCGCCCCTGGAGGCACCGGTGATCGTGCAACTGGTGACGGCGGGCGCAGCGGCGCTACTGCTGGTCGGCTTGTGGACACCGGTCGCTGGAGTGCTGATGACAATCGCGGAGTTGTGTCTCGCATTCCACCGATCCGTGGACGCACATCCTGCTGGCGACTCTCGGCGCCGCACTGGCGATGCTCGGACCCGGGGCATGGTCCGTGGACGCGCGTCTATTCGGACGGAAGCGCATTCAGATTCCGCAGCGGTAGCTTCGCCTCTCAGGCGTGCCTCATTAAGCCCCATAGCCCATTTGTAAATCCCAGGCGAAGACATTTCGTCATCGCCAGAGCATTAGGAGACCGTTGTAGGGGATGCGGGTGTTAGCCTCATCCACCTCGAAAGTGGTGCCGTCCGGCATGACGATTTAGGCGGCTGGCAGAACTTCCATCGAGGGTTGTAGATAAACGACACCGGATTCAGAATGAGTTTGGAAAAGAAAGTTTCACCGGGCACTTGGTGCTTGACTGGAACTTGCTTTTGGAGGAATAGAAAAGATGCGCTCCTATAATGTCATCGTTTTGAATCGGCCGCAGGGGAATTCATGTCGCCGTTCCATGTCGACCGGCGATGTGTCATCAAGGACGCCAACCGCCAACTTCGAATCCTGCGTTGCGCTCGAGCAATATGCAGAGCCGCACGGTGATGCCCGGGAAGGCCAGGACGATTTTGAAGGTATCGTAGGGTCGAGCGCGGCTCTTTGCGGAGTATTGGAGCAAATTCGAACCGTGGCGCCCACCGACTCCACGGTTCTCATCGAGGGTGAAACCGGTACCGGCAAAGAGCTCATAGCGCAGGCCATCCACAACCACAGCAGCCGCCGGAATCGCCCCTTCGTTAAGCTGAACTGCGCGGCGATCCCTCTGGGACTACTCGAAAGCGAGCTCTTCGGTCACGAAAAGGGCGCCTTCACGGGCGCTGTGTCGCAGAAGATTGGCCGTTTCGAAGCGGCGAACGGCGGCACGCTGTTTTTGGATGAAATCGGCGATATTCCACTCGAATTGCAGGCGAAGTTGTTGCGAGTTTTACAGGAGCAGGAGTTCGAAAGGCTGGGCAGCACGCATACCCATCGCGTCAATGTCCGGGTGGTGGCGGCGACCAACCAAGATCTCGCCGGATTGGTCGCCGAGAAGCAGTTCCGAATGGACCTTTATTACCGTCTCAATGTGTTTCCCCTTGCCGTTCCGCCGCTCCGTCATCGCCTGGAAGACATTCCGATGCTGGTGGCGCACTTTGCGCGCAGATATGCGGAACGCATGGCCAAGCGGATCGAGACGATTCCCTCGAATTCGATGGAGGCGCTGGTGCGCTATCCGTGGCCCGGAAACATCCGCGAACTGCAGAATTTCATCGAACGGGCGGCGATCTTGACGCAAGGGAATGTGCTGCAACTCCCGGCACTGCCATCGAGCGCTGTGGTTCCGCAAGAACCAATCACCCTGGAGCAAGCCGAGCGGGATCACATCCTGAACGCGCTGCGAAAGAGCAACTGGGTGGTGGGCGGCGCAGCCGGTGCCGCCGCTCGGCTGGGCGTGAAACGGACCACCTTGATCAGCAAGATGCGCAAGCGCGGCCTTTCGAGGGCCATGGCTTTTGGAGGTGTTTAGTATGCGAAAGAGTGATGTTTTCTTGATTGAATCCGACCGGTCCGGGAATAGATTATCCCTAAACGGACAAAGTATCGCGAGGTTTGCAACGCTTGACGCGGCTGAAGGCGAGGCGAACATGGTCGCCAACCGCGCGGTGCCCGGCGCCTCGCTTCGATTCGAGCTGGACTTTAAATGGACGTTGACGGACCTGGAGATCCGCGCGGCCACGCTGGAGCGGGCGAGCACGACGATGACGGTTTTGAACGGGGAACGCGATCTTGCGGATTCGGCTCTAGGAATGAGGATGAAGGAAAAGTTAGAGGACGTGCTCAAGCTGCGCCGAAAAGCGGTGGCGAGGTTTTGCCGGATGGCCGAACTGGAACAGGACCTGGTGGAGGAATGGCTCAGCGACACCACGGACGTGGAAAGATATTCCGCTTGGCGCCGTCACGAGCGTTGGTTAGTTGCCGCATTAAATGATTGGCGGCAGGCTACGGATGCGTTGTTGAGTGCATTGGAAAAACGGTAGTAAAGCGTTCTTAATCAGAAGGAGGAAAAAATGGACAGAGTATATTTGCGGTTTCCAATGGGCAGTCTCGGGTTCGGGCTGCTTCTGTTGAGGCTCATTGTCGCGACTTGGTTTTTCGAAACTGGCGTACCGATGGTTGGCGCCAGTACGGCCGCGTCGTTGTTCGCGCTGGTACTGATGATCGCGGCGGTCTCGTTAATCGCGGGAGTGGGAACCTCTGCAATCACTCTGGTGGGAGCCGTTTGCTCAATTATTTCGGTCCTGCTAGGGAACGAACCATACGCGTGGTTTCCTGTGTTGATGATCGCGGTCCTGGCCGGTTCGTTGGCTTTGCTGGGTCCCGGCGGTTATTCGTTCGACGCCAGGCGGGCAAACAATTAGCTTGTCTTCCCGGCCGCCATCGGAGCTGGCGGGGAGCGAGCCGAGGAGGATTCCCCAATGTGGATAGTACGACTTGCTCTCGCGCGGCCTTACACGTTCATCGTGTTCTCTCTGGTGCTGCTTCTGATCAGTCCGGTGGTTCTGCTCCGCACGCCGGTCGATATCTTTCCGAGCATCAACATCCCGGTCATCAGCGTCATCTGGACGTATACGGGCCTGGCGCCGGCCGAGATGGAGACACGCATTGTCTCGATCTTCGAACGTTCGCTGACCACCAGCGTGAATAACATCGAGCATATCGAGTCGCAGTCGTTGAATGGAGTTGCGGTGATTAAAGTGTTTCTGCAGCGCGGAATAAGAAATGGCGTCTCCGGGCTGCGGCGGTGGACGCGCTAGCCAAGCGAGGCGACCCCGCTTTGCTGAAGGTGATCACGCCGGTGTGGGATGACAAAAGTGACATCGTAAGGTATGAGGCGTCCGCCACGATGCTGCGGTTGAGCGCCGCGAGGGCGACGAAGTAACTTTGAACTTCTTACCGCGACAGTAGTGTCTCAACCTTGGGTTCAGTCCACTACAGAACTTCCTCACTCCAGTTTTCGAGCACCGACTTCACCTTGGCGGTAAACTGGTCGGCCAGCGCCCCGTCGATCAGGCGGTGATCGAAGGTCAGTGCGAGGTAGCACATGGAGCGGATGGCGATAGCGTCATCGACCACCACCGGCTCTTTCTCGACGCTGCCCACGCCCAGGATAGCCACTTGCGGCTGGTTGATCACGGGCGTCGCGAAGACGCTGCCGAAGCTGCCGAAGTTGGTGATCGAGAAGGTGCCTCCCTGGACCTCCTCCGGCCGAAGCTGGCGCGAGCGGGCGCGCCCGGCCAGATCGGCGATGGAGCGCTGGAGGCCGACCACGTTCTTTTCGTCCGCGTTGCGGATCACCGGTACGATCAAACCGTTTTCGAGAGCCACAGCGATGCCCAGGTTGATGTCGCGGTGATAGATGATGTTAGTTCCGTCAATCGAGGCGTTCAACAGTGGGAACTGCTGGAGAGCAGCGGTGGTGGCGCGGGCGACAAACGGCAGGAACGTCAATCCAAAACCGTAACGCGCCTGGAACTCTCCCTTCAGCCGGTCCCGGACCTTGGCGATGCGCGTCATGTCAACTTTATGAACGGTGGTCACATGCACGGAGGTGTGCGCGCTGAACACCATGTGTTCGGCGATCTTCTGCCGCATGATGCTCATGGGCTCGACTCGGCCGGAGGGAGCTTCGCCGCGGAATTGCGCGGGCGCCTCGTGGGTTATGGGCGCCGGAATGGTCGCTACGGCCTGGCGCTGTGGCTGCTGAGGTGGTTGTTGGGGCGCGGACGGTGGGGGCGCTGCGGGGGCAGCGGTGGCCGCTGCAGGCGCGGACGCAGCGGCTGAAGGGGCCGCTTGCGCCATGTAATTTTCCAGATCCTGCTTGGTGATGCGGGCGCCCGCGCCCGTGCCCTTCACCTTACTCAAATCGATATTGTTCTCGCGCGCCATTTTGCGCACCAAGGGAGAGAGCGGGCCCGGCATGTCATCCGGATTTGGCAGCGCTGCGGCTGGCGCGGCCTGCGGAGGCGTCTGGGAAACGGTCGGAGGCGCATTCGCCGGCTCGGACTGCGGGCTGGGCTGATCGGCGATTTTTTCACGAGCAGGCGCCGGCGGGGTTGGGGACGCCGCGGCCGGAGCTGCTGAGGTTGGGGACGCCGCGCCACCCGCCCCATCGCTAATTCTTCCGACCACAGTATTAATGCCGACGGTCTTGCCTTCCTCGACCAGAATCTCGCCGAGGGTGCCGGCCACGGGGGAAGGAATTTCGGTGTCCACTTTATCGGTGGAGATCTCAAACAGCGGCTCGTCGCGTTCCACGCGATCGCCGGTCTTTTTCAGCCACTTTGTCAAAGTTCCTTCGACAATACTTTCGCCCATCTGGGGCATGACAACGTCAATCATATATTCTCCACATGCCGTTCAAACACGCGCGCGAAGTTTCGGGCGATGGCCGCGACAACCTGGGCGCGATTCGCCGAGAGTCCACATTCTTTCATCGATGTCACGGGCCTTGTGAGACCGCACGGCACGATGTACTGGAAATAACTCAAATCCGTATCGACGTTCAGCGCAAAGCCGTGAGAAGTCACCCAGCGGCTGATATGAACGCCGATAGCCGCGATCTTGGCACGCTGACCGTCGCTGCGCGAAGTCCACACCCCGGTGGCGCCCTTCTCCCGGCCGGCCTCAATCCCGAACTCCGCCAACGCGCCGATCAACACCTGCTCCAAGCCGCGAACGTAGGCCACGACGTCGCGCTTCCATTCTCGCAAATCGAGAATGGGGTAGCCGATCACCTGGCCCGGCCCATGATAGGTGACGTCGCCGCCGCGATCGGTGCGGTGAAATGCGATGCCGGCGCGTTCGAGTAGTTCCGGGGCCGCCAGCAGATTCTCGTCGCGCCCGCCGCGGCCCATGGTGACGACGTGCGGATGTTCAACAATGAGCAACTGGTCCGGGATCTCGCCGCGCTTCCGGCGGGCGACAAAATCCTGCTGCATCGCGAAGGCGCAATCGTAACCGACGCGGCCCAGGTCCCGAAGCTCACACACGGCGATCTGGGTGCAGCTTGGCTCGGTACAACTAAGCATTGATCGCCTGCCCGTACACAGCGTTGAACGCCTCACCCATGGCTTCGTAAAGGGTCGGGTGCGCGTGGATGGTGTGTATTAACGTATCCACGGTCGCCTCGGCCACCATCGCTAGGACGCCCTCGCCGATGAGCTCGAACGCTTCGGGCCCGATAATGTGTACGCCCAAAACCTCGCCATAAGCTTCGTCGGCGACGATCTTGACAAAGCCGCTGTGCTGCCCGAGAATGCTGGCCTTGCTGTTGGCCGCGAACGGGAACTTGCCGATCTTCACGCGGCGGCCCTGCGCGCGGGCCTGGGCCTCGGTCAGCCCGACGCTGGCGATGCCGGGCTCCGTATAGGTGCAACTGGGGATCTTGTTCCTATCGACAGGGGTCGCGGGCTTGCCGGCCATGTGCGCGATGGCGACCATCCCCTGGGCGGTTGCCACGTGCGCCAGTTGCGGCGTTCCGGCCACGATGTCGCCGATGGCGTAGACTCCCGGTTCACCCGTGCGCTGGTATTCGTCTACTTTGATAAAGCCGCGGTCAAGCTGGATGCGGGTGCCTTCGAGTCCGATGTTCTCCGTGATCGGCTTGCGGCCGATGGCGACCAACAGGGTCTCGGCCTCGACCGTTTCCTGTTTGCCGCTGGCGAGCGTTACCGTGAAGCGGACGCCATTCTCGGTTCTCTCCACATTCTCGGCGCGCGCGCCGGTTTCGACGCGA
>Ga0210384_10003366_pt1 | contig 18573 bp, 13 predicted proteins | sample IncBWH2MmetaG_FD_160574 | JGI IMG/M metagenome (GOLD analysis project Ga0210384, IMG submission 160574) | Forest soil microbial communities from Barre Woods Harvard Forest LTER site, Petersham, Massachusetts, United States - Inc-BW-H-2-M | ecosystem: Environmental > Terrestrial > Soil >...
GAGCGGGCGGCAGGACCATGCCTATCAGCAGCTGCCCAGCCTTCAACGCCCTCAGATCAACCCGTTGGAGGAATTCGTCCAACGCCATGCACCGCCAGCCTTCCCAGGTTCCATCCACCGCTCGCAGTAAAACCATCTGCTCATTCATGTGAGCCTCCGGCGTCATCGCGCCTTGACCGGAATTCGCATCGCCTGGTGAACCGCACGACGACAGCCTAGGTCGGCCACCTGGCTGGAACAATCGTCGGCCTTGGAATGCACCGTTTCGCGCGAGGAAACGCGAGGAAATGTGCCGCGGGGCCCCGGGGTGAGCGATTTCCACTCACGAAACGTTGCATCAACGCTCGGCAGCTTCTTCGCGCTCGAGGCTCGACGTAGAGTCCATCGCTTGTGTACAGCTACTGCATGGAGACGCAGATGAGTGCGCCTGAGGAAAAGACGAATCTCGTCGCACAGATCGATGCCTTCGGATTGGAGCAATTCAGGATCGTCGAGCGGCCGCTGGTGCCCCTTCGACACCACGAGATTCGCATTCGCGTCCACGCGGCGTCGTTGAACTACCGCGACCTGCTGGTCGCTCTCGGGCACCACCCGAGTCACGCCAGCGACATTCGCCTGCCGCTCGTTCCACTCTCTGACTGTGCGGGCGAGGTGATCGAGGTCGGACATGCGGTCGATCGCTTTAAGATCGGCGATCGTGTTTCCTCGGCACAGATGCCAGATTGGACAGCAGGCCCATTCAAATCCGAGAAGGTACGTTCAGCGCTCGGTGGCGCTGTGGATGGAGTCCTCGCCAGATACTTCAGCGGGCATCAGCGCGGCTTCGTCAAGATTCCGGATACGCTCTCATTCGAGGAAGCGGCGACGCTCCCGACTGCGGCCTTGACCGCGTGGAATGCCCTCTTCGAGTTCGACGACCTCAAGCCCGGAGAGACAGTGCTGGTACAGGGTTCGGGCGGAGTGAGCATCTTCGCGCTGCAGTTCGCGCTCGCCGCGGGAGCTCGAGTCGTTGCGATCACCGGAAGTGAGGCGAAGGTTGGGAGGCTCGAGCGATTGGGTGCGGCGCACGTGATCCGCTATGAAAGGGAGCCCGAGTGGAGCCGAGTGGTTCTCGAGGTCACTGGTGGCGCCGGCGTGGACCATGTGGTCGAAACCGGCGGCGCTGGCACGATCGATGAGTCGATCAAAGCCACCGCCATGGGCGGCTCGATCAGCCTGGTCGGCCTACTGACGGGCGCCGGCGGACGCCTCGATATGCTGCCCATACTCGCCAAGACTCTGTGCATTCAGGGCGTCGTCGTTGGGTCCGTCGAGATGTTCGAGCGCATGATCGGCATGGTCGAGCACCTTGGAATCAGACCGGTGATCGACGAGGCGTTCGAGATGCAGGACATCGCGGCGGCGCTGGAATATCTGAAATCCGGCCGCCATCTCGGCAAAGTCATTATTAAGGTGTAGATGGACCGGTTGCTATTTGCCGGCTTCAGTGGAATTGACGGCCATCGCTTCCCCCTGGCTGGTCCGCATCCTCGACCGGCTGGAAGGTGTGGGACTTGTCGCGCGGCGTCCTCACCTTGCCGGTCGCCGGGCGCGATCTCTGGCGATCACAGAGGACGCCCGGGCGGTGCTGCCGTTGCTCTGGAACATCGTCGGCGAATCGCTGCGCGAGGCGCTCCGAGGCCTGTCCACGGACGAGACGGCGATCCTGGCTAAGGCGCTGCACCGGGTCATTGCAAATCTATCGGCGCTCGATCGCCGGACCGCGCCAGGACTCCACGGACGCGCACGGAAGCATGAGCTTCACCACCCACTACGACCATTAATAAGGAGTGTCTGCGCGGAAAGGGCCGGACAAGGACTGCCTGCGTGTTGACCAGGGCGGCTCGTAGCAATACCCGGCGTGGCTGCTTTCCGCGCCACTAGCATCTCCTCGATCGTGCGACCGTCCGCTTCCTCCACTTTGAATGGCGGCTTCGAAGCCGAGCGTTGGGCAGCTCGGGGCGCTGTACGGATCCCTTTCGTGCAGTGGCAGGCTGCGCTGCAACGGCGCTGCGCGGCAAGAGTCATCGGCATACGGCATTCAGCGCATTATAATTGTCTAGCCGGAAAGAGATGACACTGTGAACAAGCATTCCCTTAACCGACGTCAATTTAGTGCGCGTTGTGTGGCCTTCGGCCTATCGTTTCCCACCTTGAGTGCAATCATTGCGGCGCAACCAACTGCACAGGTTCCTGGTAATGGCGCAGCATCGAAGCCTGCAGCGCGTGCCGTAAAGCTTCCAGACGACACTCCCGTCTCAGCCCTCGGTCAAGGCTGCTGGCATCTCGGTCAGGGAAGGCATCCGTTGGCTGTCGAGGAAGAGGCGCTGCGCACAGGCATTTCGCTCGGCATGACGTTGCTCGATACGTCGGGAAATTACGGCAACGGCCGCTCCGAGCAATTTATTAGTCACGTGATTGCCGGTCAGCGCGACCGCATATTCCTGGTGTCCAAGGTGGAGGCCAATGAAGTGTCTGGTGATCGCATCGCGCGTGCTTGCGCGGCGAGCCTCGCTCGTCTCGGCACCGACTATCTCGATCTCTATTTGCTGCATTCGCCAGTCCCCAGCACCCAATTCTCCGGCGTGGTGGCGGCATTTGAACAACTACGCGCGGCGGGGAAGATTCGCGCTTGGGGCGTATCAAATTTCAACGTGGGCCAGATGGAGGATCTGTTCCGCGTTCCAGACGGCCATCGCTGCGCCACCAATCAGGTCCCTTACAGTCTCAACAACCGTCGCATTGAGCGCGATGTTTTACCGTGGTGCAAGCAGCACAACCTGCCGGTCATGGCGTACTCTCCGCTCGGCGGCGACAATAAGCTCCTAGTAGGCGCGCGCACGCTGGCGCAGATCGGCACTCTCCATGGTTGCTCGGCCGCCGCGGTCGCGCTGGCCTGGGTGATTCGCGGCGGGAACGTTATCGCAATTCCCGAATCCGGCTCTCCAGCGCACGTCAAGGAAAACGCTGTGGCGCTTTCGATAGCCCTCACGCCGCAAGATCTTCAGACCTTGGATGCAGCGTTTCCCGGACCATTCGGCGCAACCTAGTTACCGGCCTAGCTTGTGCTCGATTCCGCCCCGGAGTGTCGATTGGCGGCTCGAGCTCAGTAGAGGTGTCATGTCTACACAGTGTCGTGATTTAGACTTCCGGTGTATTCGCCCGCGCGACATCTGCTGCACTGATGCCCTCCAGCGCTAGTCCGTAACCGATGCCCTCGTCGACAATACGCCGCAGTTTCTGAGTCAATGCGATGCGGGTGTAGCGCGTTGTAAGCGGGGGCAGCTTCGCAAGCCTCTCTGCGATGTCGGCGGCGCGCGCGCGAAGCTTGTCAGCCGGCACGATCTCGTTAACCACGCCCCACTCCTTGGCCGTCTCGCTGCCGAGCTCCTGCTGAGTCAGGATGAAGTAGCGGCCGCGCACGCTGCCGATCACTTCTGGCCACAGCAGATTGACGCCGTCGCCAGGCACGATGCCGAAGTCGAAATGCGGCTTGTCCTGAAACACGGTTGAAGGAGTTGCCAACACGATGTCGGCAAGCAAGATGTATTCAGAATGCAGCCGCACCGGGCCGTTCACCGCAGCGATGAGCGGCACCTCGATATCCAAGATGTTCATCAGGACCTTCTTGCCTTCCCGATAGATCTTGTCATATCCCGGGGGGCTGAAGAAATCGAAGCCCTCGGAGCTGATCGACTCCATGAACGCCGATCCGCTGCCCGTCAGGATCACTACGCGATTGTCGGGATCGGAACCGACCGCATGAAACAGCTCCACGAATTGCTCGTGAGTGTGGCCATTGAAGACGAGCGTCCCGCCGTTCGTGTGAAGAATCACTTCTAACACACCGCTCTTGGAGCGCGTCAGGCGGGCATTGGGGAAGCTATCGCGATAGTTAGTGAATGAGGTCATGACGGGACTCCACGCTACAAGGCGGGCACACTGTTAAGCAGCTGTGCTACGCTCGCTCTCCCCTCCTCTATCGCCCTCTCCATTGACTACGCAAGCTCGGTCGGCAGCTGGACCCTGCAGATGCCTGCCCGCTTCCTGATCGGCAGGAATGGCACGATCGGTTATGGAGCGCGCGAGGTGATAGGCTTTCGACTCAGTGTTCGAAGATCTCAACTACGAGGAGCTGAGACGGCGCGCGAATGCACGGCTGCCGCAGCAGGTGGTCGCGACACTCGAGGCTCGCGGGAAGCGGCGCTCGGTAGCCGAGGGCGAACGGCTGTACGGGGTCGACGACGACAAGTACCCATTCGTCTACGTGATTTCTGCCACCCTGCAGATACGGGATCCCGACGGACTGGTGCTCGGGGTCTTGGAGCCGGGACAATTTACCGGTGAACTGAGCCTACTTTTCGGCCAGACGGCATTCGCCGACTGTATCGCTGTCAAGGAGGGCGAGGTCCTCGTGGTCGCGCCGGAAGCGGTCATCGAGCTTGTCCAGGTGGATCCCGAAGTCAGCGACGTACTGCTGCCGGCCTTCGCCGCCCGCCGGTTGCTACTGATACAACGCCAGCAAGGCACCCTGACGCTGGTCGGTCACGAGGGCGCGCCTGCCCTCCAGCGAATACTCGAGTACGCCGAGCGCAACCGCATCCCGTATCGGTTGCTCGACCCCGCCGACCGCGCCCAGAAGGAGGAAATCCGCGCCTGCGCCGCCGAGGGCTCCGGCGTCAAGGTGATCGTGCTGGGTCGACACGTGCTCCACGAGCCATCCGTTGCGGAAGTCGCGCGAGCCCTCGGACTGGAACTCACTGCGGGTCAGCGCGATCCGGTAGACCTGATCATCGCCGGAGCAGGTCCCGCCGGTCTTTCGGCGGCGGTCTATGGTGCCTCCGAAGGCCTGCGAACCATCCTGTTTGACGATGTGGCGATCGGCGGCCAATCCGCCGCCTCTTCCCGTATCGAAAACTTCCTCGGATTTCCGACCGGCGTCTCCGGCGCCGACCTCGCGTTCCGCGCCGAGTTGCAAGCCATCAAGTTCGGCGCCCGCGTGGCCGTGCCCCGCCACGCGCAGAACCTTCGCCCCAGCGCCCTCTCCGGATTCTTCGAAGTCACTCTGGACGATGGCACCGCGTTCCTGGGGCGGACGGTGGTGATCGCAACCGGAGCCCGCTACCGCAAGCTCGGGGTGTCTGAGGAGGACCGCTTCCAAGGCGCAGGTCTCTACTATGCAGCCACAGAGCTTGAGGCGCGGGCCTGCAAGGCACAGGAAGTCGTGGTCGTCGGCGGAGGAAATTCAGCGGGCCAGGCCGCGATGTTCCTTGCATCTCGCGCGTCCTGCGTGCGCCTCGTCTACCGTGGGAACGACCTGTCGGACAGCATGTCCCACTACCTCCTCGAGCGCTTGCGTCGAGCTGCAAACATCAGGATTGAGACTCGTTCGCAGGTGGTCGAGCTCTCAGGGGACGATCGTCTGCGAACCGTCAAGATCCGCGACGGCGAGCGCCAGGTGGTCGAGCGGGCCGTCGGCGGGCTCTTCGTCATGATCGGTGCGGACCCCTGCACCGGGTGGCTCAAAGAGGCCGTGCGACTGGACGACCGCGGCTTCGTCCTGACAGGAGCGGATTGCGGCGCGGATGCCCCCACACCTTACAACGTCTTTCAGACCAGCCTGGCCGGCGTCTTCGCCGTTGGTGACGTGCGCTCCGGGTCGGTGAAGCGGGTCGCCTCCGCTGTCGGAGAAGGATCGGTAGTCGTTCAGGCGGTTCACGCCCGGCTCGCCTCACTCCGAGAGGCTTAGCCGCCTTGCCACAACCTATCCGCCTGGCCGCGGATTCGCTCGTCTTGCCAGAGGAGCGAACCCCGCGGGGAGCCAGGCATTTACGACCGGATGAACGCCAAAAGATCGGCGTTAATCGTGGCGGCCTCAGTCGTAGGCATACCGTGCGGAAAGCCCTTGTACGTCTTTAAAATCGCGTTCTTCACCAACTTGGCGGTTAGCGGCCCTGCGTCAGCGTACGGAACGATCTGGTCGTCATCTCCATGCATCACCAGCATCGGTACCGTAATCTCCTTGAGGTCAGGCACGAAGTCCGTTTGCGAGAAGGCCACGATGCCGTCGTAGTGGGCTTTGATCCCTCCCATCATTCCCTGACGCCACCAATTCTGAATCACCCCTTGCGAGACTTTCGCACCGGCGCGGTTGAAGCCATAAAAGGGCCCCGTCGGCAGATCAAGGTAGAACTGCGCGCGGTTGTTCGCGACCTGCGCCTGAAAACCGTCGAATACTTCCTTGGGCAGACCTCCTGGATTAGCTGGAGTCTTGACCATGATTGGCGGCACCGCGCTAATCAGTACAGCCTTGGCAACTCGACGCGCGCCGTGACGCGCGATGTACCGAGCCACCTCGCCACCCCCGGTCGAGTGCCCTACATGCACCGCACTCTCCAAATTCAAATGCGTAGTCAGCGCCGCGAGGTCATCCGCATAGTGATCCATGTCGTGACCATCGGAGGTCTGTGTGGAGCGCCCGTGACCACGGCGATCGTGGGCTATGACGCGAAAGCCGTGATTGAGAAAGAACATCATCTGCGCGTCCCAATCGTCCGAAGACAACGGCCACCCATGAGAAAATACGATGGGCTGTCCACTTCCCCAGTCTTTGTAGAAAATCGTGACTCCATCCTTTGTCGTGACTGTGCTCATCTTCATGTCTCCGGAGTCATGTGAGGGGTAATGCTCGTCCGCCCATTGCGCTGAGCGGCCTGGCGCTCGTCAGTAGCGCCGCAACGCTACCCACCAAGACCTGCCGTCGAGAAACATCGCCAGTCATATCCGGCCGTGTCGAGTACACGCTGGGTAGCTCTGCCGCACGCTTCGTATTCATTATCGTTGTACTGGGCCTCGACCGGTCAAGTTTCGGTAGTGGTCAATCCGCCAGTAGACCTGATTTCAATTGCCACGACGACGCTCCAAACATGCCACCTGTCCCTCCTCGATCAGCCTTTATCGAGGCGGCGGCTAGAGTGGCTTCTAACCGGTGATTAAGGATCTCGGGATTGCCCTTGCGCCGCTGCTTTTTTGGCCGAGTTAAGCACCGAGAACTCGGACTCGGCTTTACGCCGGCTACCCGCTCGCGCGCGCCCGCGATGCGACGGATGGATGTTGCAAACGAAATGTGGCCCGCCGCAGACGCAAAACGCCGTCTACGGGCCGTAAGTAACTTCAATGGCGTCGCCAATGTTCGACGATTCATGCGGAGACGCTATCGTGAAAGCGCTGACTTGGGATGGGCATTGCAACGAAGTCCTGATCGCCGTAAAGAACATACTGGCTCGGTCGCGCTGGCGACCTGCGCTTGTCATCGCCACCGGCGGATTCGCGGGCTTGTTGGCGGCCCCCGTTGGGCAAGCAGATCCACCAGCCTTTCACCATGCCCCCCTCTCGGCCGCGAGCCTCGAGAACCCGTATCGAGGCCAGGCGGCGGCGGCACGAGCCGGCGGCGAACTGTATGCGGTCCACTGCGCTGTGTGTCATGGACACAGCGCGGAAGGCACCGGCAGTATCCCGGCGCTAGCACATGGGCCGGTGCAAAGCGTCTCCGACGGCGAGGTTTTTTGGTTTATTACCAAAGGATCCATCAGCGGCGCGATGCCCTCCTGGGCTTCGCTGCCCGAACAGCAACGTTGGCAGCTGGTCACTTATCTGAAGACCCTGGTCAATGTACCCATTGTGGCTCCGGCGCCCAGTGCCGCAGCCGAGACGCCGATTTCTGCGCCGCCTCCGCCGGCACCGTTCACCGATTTCCGGTTCGAGGTGCCGGGGGCGATGCACAAGATCGCGGTCGACTATCTGCCCGCGCCGTTTGCGACGAGCTCCGCCGGCAACGCACCGACCATCGTCGCTCGCCCGGCTGACGCGTGGCCGAAGGTTCCCCACGGCTTCAAGGTCTGGCTCTACGCGGACGGTCTCGCGACACCGCGGGTCATCCATGTGGCACCAAACGGCGATGTGTTCGTCGCGGAAAGCGGCGGCGGGCAGATCCGCGTTTTCCACGGACTAACCGCTGACGGCAAGCCCGAGCGCACCGAGGTTTTCGCGGCAAATCTCAACCATCCATACGGCATTGCCTTCTATCCCGCCGGCCCGCACCCCAAGTGGATCTACGTGGGGGATACCGACTCAGTCATGCGCTTTCCGTACCGGAACGGTGACCTCAAGGCAACCGGTGTCGCTGCACACGTCGTCGACCTTCCGGACGCTAGCGGACACTGGACACGGGACGTTGTTTTCTCCGCCGACGGTAGGACCTTGTTTGTTGCGGTTGGCTCAGAATCGAACGTCGATGATCCTGACACGACTCCGGCGGAAAAGAATCGCGCCGACATCCTGGCCCTCGACCCTGATGGCTCGCACATGCGTGTCTATGCATCCGGAATCCGCAACCCATCGGGTCTGGCCGTGGATCCAAGCACCGGTCGATTGTGGGCCACCGTCAACGAACGCGACGGCCTCGGTGATAATCTCGTGCCCGATTACATCACGTCGGTCCGCGAGAGCGGCTTTTACGGCTGGCCTTGGTGGTACATGGGCCCCCACCAGGACCCCCGCCACCTCGGCAAGCACCCGGAGCTGCGCGACCGTGTCATTACGCCCGACGTTCTGCTCCAGCCACACAACGCCTCGCTGCAAATCGCCTTCTACCAGGGCCAACAGTTCCCTGCTGAGTACCAGGGGGACATTTTCGCCGCCGAGCATGGTTCTTGGAACAAGTCCGTTCGCACCGGCTACGAGGTCATCCGCGTGCCGCTGCATCAGACCAGCAAGGCCAGCGGAGAATACGAGGACTTCCTGACCGGCTTCGTGCTCGCGAACGGTCAGGTGTGGGGCCGTCCCGTAGGCGTTACCACCGCGCTCGATGGCTCATTGCTGGTGACTGACGACGGATCGAACTCCATCTGGCGGATCAGCTACGTCGGCGAGTAGCCGCACGGCGGGCTTCCACTCACCAAGCCGGCGTGCGCTCGCCGCGGGCACCTTAGTCGGGTGGCGGTCCGAGCCGAGCCAGATTCGTGGCTTCAGGCGGTCGGGAAAACCTTTCGATGTGTCATGTGGCTTCCCCCGATTGCGCGCGGCGAACACTATTGCCGCCGGTGTCGTGAACGAGCGTCGCTGCCGCGGGCTTTGCACGGATGTCGCGTCCCTCGGTGAGTGTCTCGGGCGTAGCGCGCCCGGCGGCGCGGTCGTGGCGCTCAATATTCAGCTCGTTGCCATCAAGCTGGATGGGAAGGAGGATTCTCCACGCCTGCGTCGGGTGACGGACTGCCCAATAGAGTGAGCCGATTCCGGCTGGCGGTGGCTGCATGTCCGGGCTCTCTTCCGGCCGCGACGGAGCGGCCGCGATATCGACAGCCTCCGTCTCGTCAGACTCTGAGGGTGTGGCAACCGGCCGCGGAGTCTGGACGTGCAGGCTCTGCAAGTCGGGCGGCCGAAGATCGAGAGTCGTGCGCCGCGCGCCGGCAGGCACCGTGCGCATCGCTGTGTTCGAGTTCGCCACCTGAGGCGCCGCGATCTCTGGCGAGGACTCCTGGTCGCGGTGGATAGCAAGTACGCGTCCATCCTTGCGCATTGCTTCGACCACGTTCTGACAGAGGTATTCGGGACCAGGTCCCGAGAGCTCGACCACGATGACGGAGCCAGGGCGCAGGCCCAGCAAGGTCAAGCGATAGCTGACCTGATTGCTCAGGAGCGAACTGAGGAACCCCGGATCGAGCGGGTTCGGCACATCCGGCGTCAACTCGACGACCAGCCGCCTGTCGCACACGGCAGATGATGCCGCGGCGCTGTTGCCGACAAACGCTGCAGCCAACATCGCGGTGCAGACGATACTACCGCCGAGTCTGGTATTCCTGACTTCCATGGCTTACTCCCCGGGCGAATGCGTGCCGCTGCCAACATTCGCAACTGCCGCACCACTGGCGGGCATTTGCGGGGCCGCGGTCACGTCGATATTGAAGAGCAGAACTTCGCCTGCAGTGATGAGCAGCGCTGCCAGGAGCATCAACCATCGGTTGCCTTTCATGAGTCTCTCCGTGAATGTCCTACGACTATTGAGTGCAAAGACTTTAGCGATGCCCAATAGCGCAGGTGTTGCCGGCGGCCCAGGAAGCGTTTCAAACGTAATGCTCGTCATGCGCAGATCGAGCGATCGCGCTAGACGTCGACGGTGTTGTCAGGGTTGTGGAGCGTTGTGCCACGGCAAATGCGGATAGGCTGCACGCGGACGCGCAGCAATGCGCTGCGTGACCTGGTTAGGGCAGCCTGTGAAATGGAATCAACCCAGGCCGGACGCTACGTTCCTTTTCCCTCAGGCTCCATCGCCTGACTTGTGAGTACCCCGGCGGAGTCTTCCCAGCCACCGCCGAGCGCTCGGATCAGGTCGACGCTGGCACGTAGCTGCAGGGTGTCGAGATTGAGCGCCTCCAGCTGGGTCTGGAGGACCGCGGTCTGGGAGGTGACCACGGTGAGGTAGTCCGTCGCACCTTTGACGTAGAGCGCCATGGACAGGTCCAGGGTACGCTGTGCTGCGTCGACCGCGGCCTTCTCCTCCAGGGCGGCATCGTGGTCGTGATTGAGCGTGGCGAGGCTGTCTTCCACCTGCTGAAACGCGGTGACGACGGTGCCGCGGTAGTTCGCCGCTGAGGCGTCGAACTCGGCACGCGACTGGGCGACTTGCGCCCGGCGCAGGCCGCCGTCAAACACGGTGAGCACCGCGTTCGCTCCGATTGCCCAGAAAGAACTCGGTGCGCTCAGAAGATTCGACAATGCGTTGCTCTGGAAGCCACCCTGGGCTCCGAGGGTGAGCGTGGGGAAATACGCCGCACGCGCGACCCCGATGTTCGCATTGGCCGCAATCATGCGCCGCTGCGCGGCCGCGATATCCGGACGGCGCTCGAGCAAGGTGCTGGGGACACCGGTGGGAATCTGTGGAAGCTTGACGGCGATGATTTCCGGCTGGATCGAGAACGTCGAGGCCGACACTCCGAGCAGTGCCGCAATGGCGTGTTCCATCAGCGCGCGCTGCGCGAGAGTCTGCGCCGCTTGGGAGCGTGCGGTATCGAGCTGGGTCTGCGCCTGCGAGACGTCGAGACCGGGTGCAATGCCGGCATCGTGTCGCTGCCTGGTGATGCTGAGCGCTCGCGTATAGGCCTTTACGGTCTCATCGAGGATCGCGCTGTCGCGGTCGAGGCTGCGGAGCTGAACGTAGTCGTCGACCAGCTGCGCGATCAGCGAAAGCCGCGCATTCTCGAGATCGGCGGCGGCGGCGGCGGCGTTGGCCTCGCCGGCGGCGACTTCGTTGCGAATCCGCCCCCAGAGGTCAAGTTCGTAACTGGCGCTGCCGCCTAGCGTATTGACGTTATAGTACGTGGGCGTGGTCGGTCCTCTGAGCGGGTAGTTGAGCGATTCGCGAGCGCGCGTGGCGCTGGCGCCGACACCCAGCGTGGGAAAGAGCCCCGCGCGCGCCTGGTCGCTGAGCGCCCGCGCCGCTGCGTAGTTGGCCAGTGCGGCAGCGAGCGTCGGGTTGCCGGTGATCAGCCTTTTCTGCAGCTCGTCGAGCTCCGTGTTGTCGTAGAGCGTCCACCAGCTGTCCCGCGCCAGGCGGTCGGCCGGCTGTGCCTGCGTCCACGGTCCGCTCTCTTTGTAGGCGGCCGCGGTAGCAATGACCGGGGTTTTGAGCGGCGGGGTGAGCGAGCAGCCGCCGAGGAGCAGCGCTAGCGCTGCGCCGTGTCCCGCTATGGCGTTAAGCCTTTTCATTGCCGTGCTTCGCCGAACCGGCGTCCGCATTCACGGATGTCGCGCCCGCAAGGTGAACCGCAGTACCCGTGCCGATTCCATCGGGCGGGTTTTCGATCACGCGGTCGGTCGGGGCGAGCCCCGAGGCGATCTCGATCACGGCACCCACATCGCGGGCGATCGATACGGGCTTTAAAAGCACACGGTCGTTGGCGTCCACCGTGGCGATCGAAAGCCCCTTGGCGTTGAAAATCAACGCGCTCGAGGGCACGCGCAGCACCCGCGTAGGGGCAGCGATCTGCAGATGGATGCTGGCGTAGTCACCTGGCATCATCTCGCCCGCGCTGTTATCGACGATGAGCTGCATCAGTGTGGTGCCGGTACTCGAGTTCACGGCCTGCGCCGAAGCCTCCACCGTTCCGCTATAGGTCTTGTCGGGGTGCTCAGGCACGCGGATCGTGGCGCGGGTGCCCGGCGGCACGCTCGGTACATAGTTCTGCGGTACGTTCACGTAGACGCGCAACTTGCTCGTCTCCGAGACCACGAACAGCTCCGCGCCGCCCGCGGCCCCGACATTGATCAGCGCGCCGATGTCGGTTTCGCGCGCGGTGACGATGCCGTCGAACGGCGCGCTCAGGTGCTTGAAACCCTCCTCGGCGACCAGCCGGTCGACGTTCGCCTGTGCCGCTTTGACCTGCGCGATATTGGCGTGGAGCGTGAACGTGCGCTGGTCGACGTCCTGCTTGGCGACGGCGTCGGTGCCGGCCAGCGACTGCCAGCGCTCGGCGCTGATCTGTGCAAGTTTGGCATTGGCCTTGGCGACGCTCAGGTCGGCGCGTGCCTGGGCGAGCTGCTGGTCGAGATCGGGTGTATCGATTTCGGCCAGCACGTCGCCGGCCTGCACCTTATCGCCGATATCGTGCTGCCAGCTTTTCAGGTAGCCCGGCACGCGCGCATAGATCGGCGCACGGGTATAGGCCTCCAGGCGTCCGGGCAAGTCCAGGCTGGCATGATCCTGCGTCTCCATTGGCGCCACCACGGCCACGGTCGGCACCGCCTGCGCTTCGGTCAGCTCCTGCAGGCGCGAGCCTTGCACCGCGCGGGAGACCATGCCGTGGGCGACGATGACCACGGCGAGAACCAAGATCGCGCCGCCCGCCCGGCGCAGCCGGCGCAGGAGGTGGCGCCCGCTATCTCGATCAGGCTGGGACATGAGTTGCTCCTGGGTCGGCTTCCGGCGCCACCTTGAGGGCGTAGCGCCGGTGAATGAAACTGAATACCACCGGGACGAAGAACAGCGTCGAGACAGTGGCGAAGATCAGGCCGCCGATCACGGCGCGGCCGAGCGGCGCATTCTGCTCGCCGCCTTCGCCCAAGCCCAACGCCATCGGCAGCATGCCGATCACCATCGCCAGCGCCGTCATCAGCACCGGACGCAGCCGGACGAATCCGGCCTCGAGCGCGGCTCGCGTCGCATCGCCGAACTCATTGAGCTTCTCACGTGCGAAGCTGATCACCAGCACGCTGTTCGCGGTCGCGACTCCCATGCACATGATCGCGCCCGTGAGTGCCGGCACCGACAGCGTGGTATGGGTCGCAAACAGCATCCAGACGATGCCGGCGAGCGCCGCCGGCAGCGCCGTGATGATGACGAACGGATCGCTCCACGACTGGAAGTTAATCACGATCAACAGATAAACCAGCACGATGGCGCCGAGCAGCCCGAACAGCAATCCGAAGTAGGCGCTGTTCATGGTCGCCGTCTGTCCGACCAGCGCCACGATCGCGCCTTTCGGCTCGTCCTTGGCGTTCTGCGCGATGATGTTCTGTATGTCCCTCGAGACCGCGCCGAGATCCCGCCCCTGGGTGGTCGCGTAGATCTCCACCATCGGCGCGATGTCGTACTGCGAGACCACTGCGTCGCCGTGGCTCCGGCTGATGTTGGCGATGCCGCCGAGCACTGTGGTGGGTGCCCCGCTCGCATTGATCGGCAGATTCCGCAGCGCCGGCAGGGTGTTGATCTGATATTGCGGCGTCTGCAGCGCGATCGGATAGGTAACGCCGTTCTTCTCATTCAGCCAGTAGGTGGGCGCCACCTGAGTGGAACCGGCGAGGTTGACGACCAGGCTGTCGGTCACGTCAGCCGCGGTCACGCCGGTGTAACGGGCGCGTGTGCGGTCGAGGTTCACATCGATCGTCGGCAGCGCGGCCGACTGCTGAATGCGTGCATCGGCCACACCGGGGACGTGGCGCACCTGCGCCAGCAGCTTATTGGCGTAGGCATAGTCTGCGGCCAGATCGCTACCACGCACCTGCAGATCGATCGGCGCCGGGGCGCCGAAATTGAGGATCTGGCTGACGATATCGGCGGGCAAAAACGCGAAGGTCATGCCGGGGAAACGGTGCGGCAGCTGCTGCCGCAACCGCTTGACGTAGTCAGCGGTCGGCGCGTGACCCGGGTTGAGCGAGATCTGGATGTCCCCATCCGACTCACCGATGGTGCCGGTGTTGTTGTAGATGGTGTTGATTGCCGAAACGTAAGTGCCGATATTGTCCGCCACCGCCCCCACCTCGGCCGGCGGGATCAGCTGCCGGATCGCCTTCTCCACATCGGCGAAGCGCGCCGCGGTCTCCTCGATACGCATGCCGACTGGCGCCCGCACGTGCAGCAGTATCTGACCACCATCGACCTGCGGGAAGAAATTCCGGCCGAGAAATGGCACCAGCAGGAACGACAGGCCGATGAAGCCGAGAAAGCCCGCGAGGAATAGCCGGCGATGCGCGATGGCGAGCGTCAGCAGATCGTGATACCCGGCGCGCAGCCGCGCGAAACGCGCCTCGAAGCGCTGCTGCAGGCGCACCAGCGGGTTCTTCGAAGCGGTCGGCTCATGCTCGCCAACGTGCTCGCCCACCGGCGCGACCTGCCGGCGCAGCAGATACTTTGCCAGCGTCGGCACCAGCGTGCGCGACAGCAGGAACGAGAAGACCATGGCGAACATCACGCTCTCCGCCATGGGCACAAACAGGAAGCGCGCCACGCCGCTGAGGAAGAACATCGGAATGAACACGATGCAGATGCACAGCAGCGACACGAACGCCGGCACGACGATCTGCGAGGCGCCATCCAGGATCGCCCTTTCGACGTCCTTGCCCTGCTCGAGGTGGTAGTTGATGCTCTCGATCGTGACCGTCGCCTCATCGACCAGTATCCCGACGGCGAGCGCCAGACCTCCCAGGGTCATGATGTTGAGCGTCTCGCCGATGGCGGAGAGCGCGGCGAGCGCGCCGAGGATCGCCAGCGGAATCGAGGTGGTCACGATCAGCGTCGAGCGCGCGCTGCCGAGGAACAGCAGGATCATCAGGCTGGTCAGCGCCGCGGCGATCACCCCTTCGCGGATCACGCCGCTGATCGCCGCGCGCACGAATATCGACTGATCGCCGATCGGCTTGATCTCGAGTGCGTCGGGAAGCGAGGGCTTGATGATCGCCAGCATCTTCTTGATACCGCTGACGATGTCGAGCGTCGAGGTGGCACCGTTCTTGAACACACTGAGGAGCACCGAGCGATTGCCATCGACGTGAACAATATTGGTCTGCACCGCATTGCCGTCATGCACCTGGGCAACGTCGTGCATGTACACCATCGCGCCTCCCACGTTCTTGATCGGCAGGTCGCCGAGGTCGGAAATTGCCGCAGGTGCGCTGTTGAGGTTGATGTTGTATTCGTATGCGCCGATCTTTTCCTGACCCACCGGGGTGATGAGGTTCTGTGCGGCCAGCGCGTGGGCCACATCGAGACCGGTGAGGCCGCGCGACTGCAACGCGGCGGTATCGAGGTCGAACATCACCTGCGGCGTCTTGCCGCCGAACGGCCAGGGAATTCCCGCCCCTTGCACGGTGATGAGGCGTGGGCGCACGAAATTGAGCCCCAGATCGGCGAGATTCTGCTCGGTCAGTCCCTTGCCCGACAGCGCGAGCTGAATAATCGGCACCGTGGAAGCGCTGTAATTGAGGATCAGCGGCGGTGTCGTGCCCGCCGGCATCTGCTTGAGCAAGCTCTGGGAAATCGCGGTGACCTGCGCGTTGGCGGTAGCGATGTTGACCGACGGGTGAAAGAAGATCTTGACGATGCCGAAGGTGGTGTACGAATTCGCCTCGAAGTGCTCGATATCGTTGACCGTCGTCGTCAGTGCGCGCTCAAACGGGGTGATGATGCGCCCGGCCATTTGATCGGGCGGCAAACCCTGGTACTGAAAAGCTACGGCGATGACCGGGATGTTGATGCCCGGAAAGATGTCGACCGGCATGCGCAGTGCGGTGAAGATGCCGATGAGGAGAATGAGCAGGGCCGACACGATGAACGTGTAAGGCCGACTCAGTGCGATACGGACTATGGCGAGCATGGGTGCAACTCGGGCTCTTACAGTGGGCGCGCGCCCGCGTCCTGGGTGGCCAGACCGCCGAGCGCCGCCCAGTCGAGGTGCTCGCCCCCCGCAAGCAGCAGTCGCAGCAAGCGATCGTGCAGCAGGCTTCCGAGCGGCATCGGCACCTTCAGGCTCTCCGCCGCGGCCAGTGCCAGGCGGACATCCTTGTAGGCGAGCGGCGCGGCGAAGGCCGCCGGCTCAAACTGGCCCTGGGCGATGAGCCGGCCGTAGATCGTGTACGGAGCTGCGTTAAACACGGTGGCGGTGAGGAGCTCGATGTACGCCTCGCGGTCGATGCCAGCCTTACCGATGAGCGCGATGGCCTCCCCCATTGCCTCGATCGCGGCCGCCGTCAGGAAATTTCCGCTGAGCTTGACGAGATTCGCCGCCGAGGGCTCGGTACTGATCGGGATCGTTTTCTGTCCCATCACACGGAGGAGCGGCTGACACGCCTCGATCGTCGCCGGATCGCCCGCGACCACGATGAACAGCTTGCCGGCCGCCGCCATCGCCGGTCGCCCGAAGACGGGTGCAGCAACGTAGCGCTGCCCGGCTTGCGCATGCGCCCGCGTGAGGCGTTGGGAGAGCGCGACGCCGATCGAGCTCATCGACAAATGAATGGCGCCGCGCGGCAGGTGAGTGATGAGACCTGCTTCCCCGAAGACGATCTGCGATACCGCATCATCGTCCGCGAGCATCGTGATCACCGCCTCAGCGTCGCACGCTGCGGCAACACTCGTTGCTTCATGCGCCCCGAGCTCGATGAGCGAGCCGGCTCGACCGGGAGTGCGGTTGAAGACGCTAATGTCGTGTCCAGCTCTGACGAGGTTGGCCGCCATGGCCGCGCCCATGTGTCCGAGCCCGATAAATCCGACTTTCATAGGATCATCTCCCTGGGCATGAGTAATCAGGCGCGCTGCAGGGGCGCCATGAATTCGGGACCGACCGGATCGACGACCGCGGTGTTAACGATGCGTTCGATCAGCTCCCGGTCAGGCCCGGTGAGCGACCAGCCGGCGACATCGAGTGCTGCGGTCAGCTGATCCGGGCGACGAGCGCCCCAGAGCGCAACGCTGATCCCCTGGTCGAGCATCCAACGCACCGCCAGATGGATCACGTGGCGGTGAAAGCGGCGCTGTGCGAGCTCATCGAGCTGCCGTACGGCGTCGAGATACTGAGCGAAGCGGGGTCGCTGGAACTTGGGATCAATGCGCCGCAGATCGTCACCCTGGAAAGTGGTGTCCGCACGCATGCGCCCGCTCAGCAATCCTCGACAGAGCGCGCCATATCCGAGCGTCGCGATGTTGTTCGCGCGGCAGTAAGGCAGAATCTCCGCGTCGATGGCACGCTCGAAGAGGTTGTACGGTGACTGCAGCACGTGCAGAGGCGCAACGCGGCGGAAACGCTCCATCTGCGCTACCGAGAAATTGCTGACACCGATGGCGCGGATCCTGCCCTGCTGGTAGAGCGTGAGCATCGCTTCGGCAGTTTCCTCGATCGGCACGAGCGGGTCCGGCCAGTGGACCTGATAAATGTCGATGTAGTCGGTACGCAGTCGCCGCAGCGAATCATCGATCTCCCGCATGATTCGGGCCGCGCTCGCATTGCGATAGATCTTGCCATCGCGCCATTCCAGACCGACCTTGGTGGCGATGACGGTGTGTGCACGCAGACCGGCAACTTCCAGAGCCCGGCCGACGATCCCTTCGGACACCCCAAACCCGTACACCGGCGCGGTATCGATCAGGTTGATCCCCTGGTCCAGCGCGCCCCGGATGGTGGCGACCGCTGCACGCTCATCTGTTCCGCCCCACATCCAGCCGCCCATGGCCCAGGTTCCGAGCGCGACGCGCGAGACCTTGAGCTGAGCGCCTGGAATCTCAATGGACTCGGTCTGGGCTTCCTGCATCTGGCTTTGGACTGACTGTCGCATGGCTGACGTGCTCCTCTTGGGCGAGCCCATGCAACCTGGGTGCGCTGCATGGCTACATGGGTGACGGCCTTGGTTCCTCGATGGGGGAAAGATTGCGTTGCGGGTGTTGCCCAGCCATTTCCGCGCCTCGAACGAGTGTGTCGATTGAAACGCCGGGCACTAGGGTCTCTCGGGACCTTGGTCAGCCCAACGCCATGACCAGACCTATCACCCCGAACAAGCACACCATCCCGATCGCGACGACCCAGAGTGGATTTCGAATCGCATCCGGCATCGCCGCAGCGTCATCATTTGCTGCCGCGCGAGCGTCGGCCGTTGTCAGCAACGCAACGGTGGGCCGCGCGTCGGGGGCAGAACCCGTTGGCGAGCCTAGGTAAGGATCGTGGACCGCAAGCGCCACCGCCGCCGGTGACCGAGGTTTCAGGCTCAGATCTG
>Ga0210384_10003368_pt1 | contig 18570 bp, 10 predicted proteins | sample IncBWH2MmetaG_FD_160574 | JGI IMG/M metagenome (GOLD analysis project Ga0210384, IMG submission 160574) | Forest soil microbial communities from Barre Woods Harvard Forest LTER site, Petersham, Massachusetts, United States - Inc-BW-H-2-M | ecosystem: Environmental > Terrestrial > Soil >...
TCAACTCTGTTATGGACGGAACGCGCTTCGGGGGCGTGGACCTTAGCGAAGCCAAAGGACTAGACGCGATTAGGCACGAAGGACCGTGCCGCATAGATGTGGACACGTTCTATCTCTCGGCAGGAAATATACCCGAGCGTTTTCTGGCTGGTGCAGGCGCGCCGGATGCCTTCATCACTTACGTGAAATCGTTAGTCAATGACCCCATTGAGCACTACTCCTGTTTCATCAGCTATTCGTCGAAGGACCAAAAGTTTGCGGACATGCTGCAATCACAAATGCGGAACAAACAACTGCGAGTATGGTTGGCGACCGAGGATTTGAAGATCGGCGACCGATTCCGCTCGACGATAGACGAGGCTATCCACTTGTATGACAAATTGCTGCTGGTGCTCTCGAAGGATTCCGTGGACAGTCCGTGGGTGGAAGCAGAAGTTGAAGCCGCGTTTGAGAAGGAACGCAAGCAGAAACGAACAGTGTTATTTCCGATTCGTCTGGACGACACAGTTATGAAAACCACGCGAGCGTGGGCAGCTGATGTTCGGCGCACACGACATATCGGCGACTTCACGCAGTGGAAGAAGCACGATCAGTTCGAAAAGGTATTCGCTCGCTTGCTCCGCGACTTGAAGCTATAGTGATTCGGCTTACACGGAGCACCCTCCAAGTACTGATATACACCCCATATATAAATTTGACGCAACGCAGGTGTATCACTTTTCCCCGCTCTGTAACCTAACCCATACTCGCGTTGACGGGATAGCGGATACGGGCGGAAAAAAGGGACCACCACATCGCGCGCCAGTCTTTTTTTTACAGCTTTGTGGTGGGAAGGTTTTAAGCAGGTGCTGCACGCGCTGCTAGCTCGAAGTGCTGCGCTCAGTGCCTACGAGGTTCCGGAATTCGGGGTCATCGTGCAAGATTTTCAGGTCGGGGTCATTCATGGCCCAAGCAGAGTTGGAGTAGCCCGATTTAATGCAACGCTGGAACATCTCCAGTGCGTCTGCCTTCATCGCCAGAGAGCCGTAGGTGCAAGCAGCGTTGTAGAGCACATTGGAATCGTTGGGACGCATGGCCACGGCAATCCGCACGTGCAACACCGCCTCTTCGGGTTGACCGAGATTTGCCAGGTCCGCGGCCAATAAGATGCGTGCGCGGACATCGTCGGGAAACTGTCGCAGCTGGAGTTCCAGCACTTCCTTTTCACGCCGGCGCAGGCGCTCCGCATCCGCCATGCGCCCAAGAACCTCGAAGGAATTGATTAGGGGAATCAAGGCATTGTAGTCACTACTCACGATTTCCAGGGCACTTTCCGCGAGCTTGACGGCTTCTTCGTATTGCTGGGAGGCAAAATAAGAGCGTCCGAGAACATCGTGCGCTCCTTCACACTCGGACCGTAGTTCGATGGCCCGGCGTGCCAAACGGATACTCTCGTCATAGTGATGCTGAGCATATTGAATGCGCGCTCTCGCGGAGAGCACTTCGGGGAGATCTGCCGCCAGCCACTCCGCTTTTGAACAAGCGGCCAAGCCCTTCTCGACGAACTCCGGGTTCGGACTGCGGAATTCGTGCATTCCGCCCCAGACGTGCGCGATTCCCGCGTAGGACAACGCGAAATTCGGGTCCAGCTTCACCGCCTCCTCATACATTGCTAAGGCGTACTCGAACTGACGCTGCCGGAGGTAACTGCGACCACGCAGGTAGAAATCGTAAGCTACGGGATTCGCGGTTGGCTTCTTGGCGATCACCTTTTCTTCTTGTGGCGAAAGCTTGATCTCCAAGGCCTTCGCAATGCTCAGAGAGATTTCTTCCTGAATCGCGAAGACGTCTTCCATCTGGCGGTCGTACCGCTCGGCCCAGATCGAATGCCGAGTGGCACTCTCTACGAGTTGAGTGGTAATGCGCAGGCGGTTTCCCGCGCGGCGGATGGACCCTTCGAGCACGTACATGGCGTTCAGCTTTTCCCCGACTTGAGGAGCGGTAACCGGCTTGTCGCGGAAGGCCAGCATCTCCGATCGCGGAAAAATCTCGATCCGCGCGATTTTGGAAAGCTCGGTGATGATGTCCTCCGTCATACCGTCACGAAAATATTCATCTTCCTTTGCCCCGCTCAGATTTTCGAAGTACAGCACGGCAATGCTTTTCTTCGGCGCAACGGCTGGACGGTTCGCGCCAGCCGATCCGGGTACGACTGTCGAGGAAATGCGTGCATCCGAATCGCTGCGAACCGAGGAGTTCAGATCGCGCTTCAGCCGCTTGAGGTCAGCGCGCAATTCGGTAGCAGTCTGGCAGCGCAGATCGCGATCTTTTTCGAGAGCCTTTGCAATGATGCGGTCTATCTCGGCGGGCATCTTGGGATTGGTGCTGGTGACCGGCCTGGCCGTGTCGTTTAGGATGCCATTGAAAATGACAGCCGCAGTGCTGCCGCCAAAGGGTAATTCGCCTGTCGCCATCTCGAAAAGAACAATGCCCAATGAGAACAAATCCGTGCGGGTGTCCAATTCCTCGCCGCGCGCCTGCTCCGGACTCATGTAGGCGACCGTACCGATGGAGCTACCCGGGCTGGTCAAATTCTCGTGAGTGATATCCCGAGTTCGCATTACGGACTTGCTGAGCGGCTCGTCCGCCGCCGCTCGTTTTGTTTCGACCTTGGCCAGGCCGAAATCGAGGATTTTCACCTGACCGCGTTCAGTGACAAAAATGTTTGCGAGCTTGATATCCCGATGAACGATGCCTTTCCGATGCGCGGCGTCAAGCGCGTCGGCAATTTGAATGCCGAACTCGATCACCTGTGTTGCAGCCATCGGTTTGCTAGCGATGCGGTGCTTCAGTGTTTGTCCCTCAAGCAGTTCCATCGCGATAAATGGCTTGCCGTCGACCTCACCCACGTCATAAACAGTGCAGATGTTCGGATGGTTCAGCGCTGAAGCAGCTCTCGCCTCCCGCTGGAAGCGGTCAAGCGCCTGGCGGTCACCCACGGTCTCTGGCGGGAGGAATTTCAGCGCGACATTGCGCCCCAGCCGCGTATCCTTGGCGTTGAAAACTACGCCCATACCGCCGCCGCCGAGTTTTTCGAGAATTCGGTAGTGAGAAATGCTTTCGCCAATCATGTTTGCCAGTGATCTTAAAGGTTGCGCAACACTAAGTCAAAGCTCGCTGGATATCCGGACAGGGAATTAATCTGAATGGTTCCAATGCCTGATAAACGCCGTAATCGTCCATGTCCTATTTTTCAAGTTTCCGATTACGCGACGCATGCCTCTGCCGGAGCCGATTGCTGGTGGGAAGAGGATCTCTCGACAACTATTCGGTTTTTAAGTCTCGTTACGGTATCCAACGTCGTACCTCAGCTTCGCATCCCCGGTTACTTTCAAGTGGGGATGGCGTGCGAATGTGCTGGAAGGCCGACGCGCCTCAACAAGTTTTGGAAACGCGGATCGTCCCGCAAATCGTCCATGCTCGGATCTATATGAAGATAGATAAGCCACGGGGAGTGTTCTTCGTAGGATTTCTCCAGGTATCCAACTGCGCGGTCGTTTTCTCCTAAGCCGATATGGATTCCAGCAAAGAAGTGCGGCGCGACGTATTTCTGCTTTGCGAGTTTTGTGAGATCGTCGAGGATCTGTAGCGCTTCTTTTGTCTTCCCTGCCTTTCCGTAAGAATGCGCCAGCGCCGCGCGCATCAAAGGACTTCCGCCGGACAGGTTCACCCCCTTCTCACCCTCGGTGATGGCCAATTCGCAGCGACCCATTGTCCTGTAGAGCAAGCCGAGAACCCAGTTGGTGACGGGGAAGTTGGGATCTAATTCGACAGTGCGCAGGAGTTGTTCGAGGGCTTCGTTGTATCTCCGTTCCAGGTAGTAGGCCCATCCGATGGCGACGTTGATAATGAGGGACAACGGGTCCAGCTCTTGACTGTTTTTCATCTGGGCGATCGCTTCTGCGTGACGACCCATCGTCGTCATATACTCGGCGTGCCAATGATTGGCAATAGGGTAGGTGGGATTGAGTTCAAGGCTGCGTTTGAACTCCTTTTGAGCTTCTGGCCACTGCCAATCGTGAAGCCACAACGCGGCTGCCAGAGGCGTATGGGCTTCGCCGAGATCTGGGTCGAGCTGCAGGGCGGTTATCGCGGCCGCTTTCCCCTGAGGGAATGCGTCCTTCGGGGGCAGAAAGCTGTTCCATCCCAGGAGCACGTACGATTCAGCTATACCAACGTAAGCGAGAGCGTAGCTGGGGTCCTTCTCGACCGCTTGCTGAAAGTACCCGATGGCCTTGTAAAACCCTTCTTCGGTCCATCTTTTCCAGTGGTGACGACCTTTTAGATAGAACTGATAGGCTTCCGTGTTCTGGGTATAGCTTTTGGTCAGACGTTTCTTCTCCTCGCGCGTCAGGCTTAAACGCAATTTCTCGGAGATTTCATTGGCAATTTCCTCCTGAATCGCGAAGATATCTGCCAGCTTTCGGTTGTATCGCTCACCCCACAGTCGCCAACCGTTTGGTACATCGACTAGCTCAGTTCCAATGATCAGGGCATCTTTCTGCTGAACCACTCTGCCTGTGAGCACCGTGCCGACGTTCAGATCACGCCCCACCTTTTGGGGGTCCAGCACTTGGCCTCTATAACGAAATACAGTGCTGCGGGCCATAACTCGCAGTTTGGGCAATTGTGACAGGCTGGCGATGAGGCTCTCAGTGATACCTTCACTGAAGTATTCCGCGTTCGGATCAGCATTCACATTTTCGAAGGGCAACACGGCGATCGAATCAATGGTATCTCCAGAGCCTAGAGCAGCTGGGACTACTCGGCCAAAATCAGTGTCGCGTTTCAGACGCTGCAAGTCAGCCCGTAGATCAGAAGCATTCTGGTAACGCAGCTTGCGGTCCTTCTCCAATGCCTTGCTGACGATACGCACTAGTTCCGCCGGCGAGTTAGGATTCGCTTGAGTCTGCGGGGTCGGTGCTCGATTCAAAATCGCGTCATGGATGATCGCGGTGGTGTTGCCGGAGAATGCCATCCTACCCGTTGCCATCTCGTAGAGAACTGCGCCAAACGAAAACAAGTCCGTTCGTGCATCCAGCTCCTCGCCCCGTGCCTGCTCCGGCGACATATAAGCGATGGTGCCCACTGCGGAACCAGGACTGGTTAGCAGTTCTCCTGCTGTGAAGGTCGGCATCTGTGACACACCGACGCTCGTACCGCCAGGGACCATTTTCGCTAGACCGAAATCGAGAATCTTGGCGTGACCCCGCTTCGTGACAAAGATGTTTGCGGGCTTGAGATCACGGTGGATGATGCCTTCGGCGTGGGCAGCCTCGAGCGCATCGGCTATCTCAATTCCCAGTTCAACAGTCTGTTCAAGGGGCAAAGACCGACCGTCTATAACGTGCTTCAACGTCTGGCCGTCTAAATATTCCATGGCAATGAAGGGCTGACCGTTGTGTTCGCTAGTTTCATAGATCGTGCAAATATTTGGATGGTTCAGCGCCGAGGCAGCCTGTGCCTCACGGTCGAAGCGGCCCAAAGCTTGTGAGTCTGGAGCGAACCCGTCAGGAAGGAACTTCAAGGCAACGAAACGGTGGAGTTTGATGTCCTCGGCTTTGTAGACCACACCCATGCCACCGCCACCGAGCTTCTCCAGAATGCGGTAGTGGGAGACGGTCTGCCCGAGGAGTGAGTGGGAGTCCGCCATTTGGCGCACATCTTAGGTCGCGGTCAGGGGCAAGTCAACGAAGACACGAAGACGGCCTGCTTGTGTAAGTTTTATGCGGTGATGGCGGTTGCTATGGCGTTGGGTTTGGTGCTGAATTTCGTCGGTTTCAACGCAGTAAAAATGCTGTTCTGGTCGGCGGTAATGGGAGATTGTCTGACCGATGCGAGATGAGGAGTCCGCCATCTAGGCGCTCATGTTAGGTTTCGACAAGGGGTAAGTCAATGAATGTAGATCCAAGAATTGTTCATCAGAAATCTTTCAGCATCCACAGGTTTGAGTTAGAACTTTGCCCGATGATGGCGAGATGACGTCCATCGCGAGTCGAAAAAGCAAAACCCACATTCGGATACTTCGGTTCCCAGAGCGGACGTGCCCTACCCGAAAAGTCAACGTAGAGAAGAGTTCCGACTCCATTCGATGTACTATTCAAAAACAAACCCTTGCTATCGGCCGAAAAATCCATGTAGTCAAGCCCCGGCCACCCTTTGATCTCCACGTCATGAATTGGAACGCCATCAGTTCGTCGAATAAGAACCTTACTCTCGGCTCCCTGAATACCAGCCGTGATGTACGCTCCATCGGGGGAGAGATCCCAATTGTAGGATTTGTCCCGGTCGACAGGTATTCGGCAGAGTTCCTGCCGTCGGCCTTTTATGGGATCGAAAGCGGTAAAGATGAGTTCACTCCTATCGTCCGGCTGTTCTGCGAAAACACAAAAATTGGCCTGAGCGCCAGTACAACGAATGCCAATGTAAAATCGCCCTGACAGGACGAATTCGGGAACTCCCCCATCAACTGGAACTCGCATTAGGCGTGAGGGACTCAAGGACCAAATCTCTTTAGGAACCTCGAGATAGACAACCCAAGATCCATCGGGGCTAACCTTTGGAGAGTACGTTTCAGCTCCATCAGATCCCGGCACAAGAGTGCTTGCCGATTCTTGATCCAAAGTCTGCTTATAGATACCCCAGTGACCATTACGATTCGACATAAAAATGACCGCCTTACCGTCTGCCGTCCAATCCATCGGGATATCGAATGATTCAGTAAACGACAATCGACGAGGAGTACTGAGCGTGAGAGCGTTTTTGTCGAAATCGGCTATATAGATGCTGGAAAGTGCCGAGGCTTTGAGAAACACGAGACTTTTTGCATCGGATGTGACACTGAAGCCGCTCAATGTAGACCCTACCCAATTGGTTAAACGACGGGGTTTATCCTTCGGCTTGCCGGTGCTCGAATCGACCAATACCTCCCACAAATTGTCACTCTTGTTGTCTGGTTCGGTAGCAGAAAAGATCAGGCGGCCGTTCGGTAGCCAGAGAAAGTCAATGAGAGTAGGATTCGACACTATAGTTGTGGACGATCCAGACTTAAGGTCGAGTGTTTGGATTGCTTGATCGTACTTGCCTTGCTCTGTGATGTGGCGGACGCTCAAGAAAGCGAGCCTCTTTCCGTCCGGAGACCATTGAACACCATAGAAGGTTTCTTGGCTGTTGGAAGCCGCTATAATTCTTTTGGCTTGTCCGCCGTCCAGGCCCATCGTCCAAATCTCTTGGATCGAGGATGCAGATTCGTTCGGAGCGCTGCGACTGTCGATCGTAGTCCGAAATTCGACCCTGCTTCCATCCGGCGAAATAGACCTGGCCGCAGCATTATCGCGAATTTTACGCGGAACATCCCCCAGCAGGGAGATCAGCCATATGCTAGTCTGCTCGTCAACCCTGGCGTTGGCCAGAAATCGCGTTCCATCAGGGGTCCATGGACCGATCACCCAATAGACAACGTTTCCCTTTAAGGCGTCAGGTTGCGGAATAGTCTTGATCTCGCCTGTGGAAAGAAGCTTTAGATGGATTCCCCGACTGTCCCAATAAGCAAGGTATTTCCCGTCGGGAGAAACGGTGCCATTTCCCACAGCGAGTTCCCCCGCGTTGTTGGTTAGCTGCTGAAGCTTCGGCTCCTGCTTATCCTGTTGCTTCCGGCTCAAAAGCCAAGTGACGGAGGCGATCAGCACAAGCACAGTACTTGTGATTGCCAACCAGTACGATTTGCCCACGAGAGAAGTGCGTTTCGCAGGTCGCGTTTGTTCAGCCGGAACAAATCCTGAATTTCGTCCTGAAGTTGTGTCTCGTTTTAGGCGCTTTAGGTCAGCACGCATCTCTGCCGCACTCTGATAGCGCAGGTCGCGGTCCTTTTCCATGGCCTTGTCCAGAATGCGCGGCAACTCAGCGGGCAAGCCGGGGTTTAGGCGCGTCGCTTCGGTCGGTTCTTTGTGCAAAATGGCGTCGAAGATGCCGCCGGAACTGTCACCGGTAAAGGGTAAAAACCCCGTGGCCATTTCGTAAAGTACGACACCGAAGGAAAACAGATCTGTGCGACCATCGAGTGGCTTGCCCAGGACCTGTTCGGGGGACATGTACGCGACCGTGCCCAAGGTACTACCTGGACTGGTCAACTGCTCGGTGTCTATGGTGACTGTTGCTCCGGGCGCTTCTGTGGCGCGACCGTCGCCAGCGATCTTCGCGGCACTAACTTTGGCCAAACCGAAATCCAGAATCTTGGCGTGTCCTTTCTTCGTGACGAGAATGTTTGCGGGCTTAATGTCACGATGGACGATGCCTTCGGCATGCGCGGCATCCAAGCCTTCGGTCACTTCAATGGCGAGGTCGAGCAAGCGCTCCAAATCCATCGCGCGCCCATTGATTAGGTGCTTTAGTGTGACGCCATTCAGAAACTCCATAGCGATGAACGCTCTGCCGTTTTCCTCGCCTATGTCGTGAATCGTGCAAATATTTGGATGGTTCAGCGCTGACGCTGCCTTTGCCTCGCGCCGGAATCGCTCTAGTGCCTGGGTGTCATGGGCCACATCTTGCGGCAAAAACTTCAGCGCGACATAGCGGTCCAACCGGATGTCCTGGGTCTTGTAAACCACTCCCATTCCACCGCCACCGAGTTTCTCGATGATGCGATAGTGCGAGATAGTCTGACCGATGAGCGCGTCGGAGTCCGCCATTTGGCGCTCATCTTAGGTTGCGCTCTAAGGCAAGTCAACGATGAGGGACACGAAGAGGGACACGAACGGGACCGATATGTCGCTGCAAAATGAGAATGTCCGGTTTGAGCAAAGTAGAAATGTCCGCTTTCATAGGTGGCCGGGGGCCCTATGGAAATGGAGCGAATTGCCTTGAGCCAAGGAGAACGCGACCGGCTGCGTATGCTACACGAGGTCAAGCGGAAGCAGATCACCCAGATCGAAGCTGCCAGGCGGTTGAAAATCAGCGATCGGCACATCCGCCGATTACTAGTTGGTCTCAGGAAGCTAGGTGACCGAGCGGTGCTCCATGGATTACGCGGGCGGCCAACCGAACCGTAGATTAGCAGCTCCCTCCGCTTGGACAAGCAGGACCCTTACGTCTCTCTCCACTTCGTCATGGTCTTCGTTCGTGATCAGGAGCGAAGCTTACGCTTCTACCTGGACCAACTCCGTTTCCGCCTGATTGTAGATCAACGCGTCGTAGGTATGCGCTGGATCGAAGTCCTCCTGACGGAACTGCAAACATCTGCATGGAGCCGGTCGCTTCGATTCCCACACGCACCGGCCGTGGAAGGCTGGAATAAAACTCCTGCACGTGGTTGCCTTCGTGCTTCAGAGTCGTATTCACGACCTCGCCCGTTACGGTGTCCAGCATCGCCAACGTCTGCTGGCGAGCGTGCAAATCACATCCTATAATTCGCATCTCGGCTTGCTTCGGTCCGAGCTCTGTAGGGTGAACACCGAACCGTCTACTCGGGCCGTCGCGAGGCCGGCCTCGTTAAGACATCAATCAGGAGTTGTGTAACTCAGGAGAGTTACGAAATGTATTCTCACAGTTTCTAGCAAGTTTGCGCTAGAATCCGGCTCAAATTTTTCGAGACCTGGTCCAGGTTACGGGGAGGGCTGCCTTGGCGAGTGAGCCCAGCCTAGTCGCGCTAATGCAAGCAGCCAAAGGCGGGAGCAAAACGGCCGCCGACGAGCTGTTTAGCGCCCTTTACTCCGAATTGCGACGGCTTGCAAAACGCGAGCTAGCGCGGCATGGCGCGCCAATAAGCCTCAGCGCCACAACGCTTCTGCATAAGGCATACATCGAAATCGCCGACAGAGACGGAACATCGTTCCCCGATCGCAACCGATTCATGGGCTATGCCGCTCGCGTTATGCGAGGTTTAGTCATTGATCATGCGAGGAGCCGCTGTGCTCAGAAACGTGGGGGTCAATTCGAAATTACGTCGCTCGGGTTTGAAATCGAAAACGCGCCAGACGATCAGGAACTCGCTAGTATTAGCGACGCGTTGGATGAACTGGCGAAGGCGGAACCGGCGCTAGCAGAAATTGTTGATTTGAAGTTTTTTTGTGGCTTCTCATTTAGTGAAATCGCGGCGATGAGAGAGATCTCGGAACGAACTGTTCAGCGCCAATGGGAGAAGGCACGCATCTACCTCCATCGCACCATTTGCGCAAACTTGGAGATGTGAGAAACCGTGTCTGCGATCAGCCCTGAACGATGGCAGGAAATCAGTCCCTATCTGGACCACGCACTCTCCCTGTCCGAAGAGCGGCGCGACGCATGGCTGTCGGATTTCCGCGCACAACGGGCAGATTTGGCCGGCTTACTTGAGCAGCTGCTGGAGGAGCATCGCGCGTTATCTCAGAAACATTTCTTAGAATACCAGCCAAAGCAGCCTGCAGATGACAGCTTCCTAACAGGGAAATCGGTCGGCGCATACAAGCTCATCTCACGCATTGGCGAGGGCGGCATGGGGACTGTGTGGCTCGCCCAGCGTTCCGATGGTCGCTTTGAACGTCAGGTGGCGATCAAGTTTCTGCGTTTTGCGGTGGCTTCCCCAGCAGCGGAGGAACGATTCAAGCGTGAAGGCCGAATTCTGGGTCAGCTCGTGCACCCCCATATTGCCGAGCTTATCGACGCGGGCGTGACATCGGGCGGCGAGCCCTATCTGGTCCTCGAATACGTCGAAGGGCAGTCGATTGACGAATATTGCGATCAGCACGCATTGACTGTGGACGCCCGGCTGCAGCTTTTCCTCGATGTGCTGGAGGCAGTGGCAGCGGCGCACGTGCAGCTCATTGTCCATCGCGACATCAAGCCTTCCAATGTGCTCGTTCGGAATGACGGAGAAGCGAAACTGCTCGATTTCGGCATAGCCAAACTGCTGGCGGGTACGGAAACATCGACCGACGTGGCCCTGGTCACCGAAGGCGGAGCGGCGCTGACTCCGCTCTTTGCCGCACCCGAGCAACTTACCGGCAGACAGATTACGACGGCCACAGATGTCTATGCACTGGGCGTGCTGCTGTACCTGCTACTAAGCGGGCAGCATCCGGCCGGTCTTGAGCTGCGCTCAACTGCGGAAATCGTCAAGGCAATTACTGAGAAGGAGCCACCGCGCGCCTCGGCCGGCATCGTACCGGCCGAGGCCGCGAGCGTAGCCGAAAAGCGAGGGACTACGCCGGATAAGCTCCGCCGAGTCTTGCGAGGCGACCTGGACCTGATCGTCGGCAAGGCTCTCAGGAAAAATCCGCAAGAGCGGTATGTCTCAGTCTCGGCATTCGGAGACGACCTGCGCCGTTATCTTCGCCATGAACCAGTCAGCGCGCGCCCGGACGCCATTTCGTACCGGCTGCGTAAATACGCTCGCCGCCATCGAGTGGGCGTCAGCGTAACAGCGGGATTGGTGCTCCTTTTGGCAGGATTTTCCGTAATTCAAGCCATTGAGCTGCGGCGCATCACGCGCGAGCGCGACCGTGCCGACCGCATCGCGCAGTTTATGACCAACATCTTCAAAGTGGCCGACCCGGAGCACAAACTAGGGGACACCGTCACCGCCCACGATATCCTTGATAACGCGTCGGAGCAGATCGACACCGACCTCGCTCATGATCCTGAGCTCCAAGCCAGGCTAACGTTCGTGATGGCCATGGCTTATAACAATCTTGGGCTCTACTCGCGCGCGCAAGCTCTCTTGGAACGCGCTGTCCAGCTTTTTACGGCAGTCCTTGGCGCGGAGAACATCGAGACTATGCACGCGAGGCAGCGCTTGGCCTGGACCGTGTTTCAGCAGGGCCGTTTCACGGAGGCAGAGTCTCAACAACGCAGTTTGATCGAAGTCGAGCGGCGCGTCCTCGGTCCTGAAAATGACCAAACCATTGGAACGATGGGGGACCTAGCCACGACGCTCAGCGAAGAGCGCCAGCTTCCTGAAGCGGAGAGGCTTCAGCGCGACGTTCTAGAAATCCAAAGAAGAGTGCTCGGCCCTGAAGCCCCTTACACCCTGGCCTCAATGGACAATCTTGCGGCAACGCTCCTTTACGAGGGTCGAGCGGAGGAAGCCGAAAAACTAGAGCGGCAGACTTTGGAGATTCAGCGCCGCATCCATGGAGTTGAAAACCTCACGACAATTCATTACATGATGAACGAGGCTGAAATCAAAGCCGGCATGGGCCTCCTCGATGACGCCGAAAAAATGTCTCTTGACCTGCTTGAGCTCCAAAATCGCCTCATCGGCCCGGATAGTCCGGAGACTGCAGAAACCACTTACAATCTGGCCACCATAAAACTGAAACAGGGCAAAAGGAGCGAAGCGCTTGCTCTCCTCGGCCATGCTATCGATCACGGCTTGCTGCCGCGAGAGGCTCTAGGACTCGACAAGGATCCAGACTTAAAGGCTCTCCACGATGACCCTCGATTCGACGCATTGGTGGTGCACGCTACACGGGTAACCCGCCAAGCGGCACATCCCGGACGGCTTAATTAACTCATCTTGCGTGGACGTCGTCACAAGGGCGTTGGCAAGGGCGTGTCTTGATTCAGGTTTCAGGGAAAGTGTCTAGTCAGCCTGTCGTCTTTTGCGCGTCATTTCCGATTACCTATGTAGAATCCTTCCGGCTTGCGCCCCGTCGGGCCGGTCCTCAAGGAGTGATCTTCCATGGCAAACCCAGCTGAACGGTTTCATTTCGCTTGCCAGCGTATCGCTCATTCGACTCGGGCATTGAAGCGTCGGATCGTAATCTGCGCGTTATTAGCGGCCGCAGTTCTGGCTGCCCTTGCGGGAGCAGGAGCGCAGCAGCAGAGCCTATTCACCGGAATATTTTCGTTCATTCCTAACGGAGTGTTTTTCCCTAACCTGAACGGGGCGTCGCAGACGTACAGCACCAGCGGCGGCGGCATCGACCTCACTGGACCGTTCTTCCAAAGCTTGGGCACCAATGGCCGGACGTGCGGGACGTGCCACCAGCCCAGCGACGGCATGTCGGTTTCCGCCGCGAATGTGGAGTTAAGGTTCCTGCTGACGCAAGGCACCGATCCTATCTTCCGCACAGTTGACGGCTCGAATTGCAACCACAATATCGATGTTTCCACACTTCCTGGAAGATACGCGGCGTACAGCTTGCTCAGAACGCGCGGTTTGATTCGCATTGCCGTCGCTGTCCCTGCGAACGCAGACTATCGGGTCGTCAGTGTGAACAACCCTTATCGATGCAACGAAAGCGATGTGATTTCGATGTATCGCCGCCCACTGCCGTCCACGAATCTGCGATTTTTGAGCGCGGTGATGTTCGACGGGCGGGAATCTTCGGCGGCGACCGGCACTACGAAGATCGTCTACAACAACTATCCCAGTTCGCTGTTGAACGACTTAGCGCACCAGTCGGTGGATGCCACCCTCACTCACGCGCAGGGCGACGGAACGAGACCTACGCTAATGGAGCAGCAGCAGATTGTGAATTTCGAGATGGCGCTGACAACCGCGCAAGCATTTGGAAGGCATACCGGGTTACTCAGCGCAAACGGGGCGAATGGGGGACCTGTGCCCCTCAGCACTCAGCCATTCTTTATAAGTATGAACTCAAGCGTGCACTTTCTGTTGCGGCAGTTCGAACAGCCCGGCGGGCTAGTGGCGCCGGGAGACGGGCAGTTCACCCCCGTCATCTTCAATCCCTTTGATGCGTGGGCGGGTTTGCCTCCAGCTGATCCGCGGGCAGCGGTGGCGCGTGGGCAGGCGATTTTCAATTCCAAGCCGATCAATATCACCGGTGTGGCGGGAATTAACGACGATGTTTCGGCGGGCGGGTTGGTGGCCGGCGGGCTTTCCTCGCTGACAGGAACATGCGGCACTTGCCATGATACGCCGAACGTTGGCAATCACTCGTTTCCGACGCCGTTGGATATTGGAACCGGCGACCCGGATGTCGCAAACACGGGTGTCAGTCTAGGTGGATTGGACATCAGCTACCTACCATCGATTACGGTATGCAAATTGGATCCGCTCACGGGACTGCCCACGAACAATTGCAAAACGACAACCGATTTAGGCCAGGCGTTGATCGACGGCAACTTCGACCACGTCGGCAAAATCAAGGGGCCGATACTCCGCGGGCTTTCCGCGCGTGCTCCCTTTTTCCACAACGGGTCAGCCCGAACCCTGCTCGACGCTGTGCGTTTCTACGAAACGCGATTCGGACTGTCCTTAAGCGCTCAAGACGAATCGGACTTGGTCGCATTCTTAAGTTCTCTTTAGGGCGGCAGCGCGTTTCCGCCGCGCTTGTTGTAAGAACGATTCGGATTTGGTGCGAAGGCGCTTCTAGGTGTGTAGAAACGCAGAGAACCACACCGGGAAAACTGGCTGCAATTGTCGGCAGAGATAAAGGTAACGTCACCCGAGTCATCGATCGCCTGGAGTCGAGTGGTAGTGACGCGCGAAATGTATCCGCGCGATCGGAGGTACTCGATTATCCGAGCGACAAGAAAAGGGAAACAATCAGCCGGGGAGTTGGCACACGTTTTCGGCAGTATTCAGACCGAGCTGTTTCTTGGATTAGAAGAGAGTGACGTTTACCATAAAACTACAATCACCGGGATAACCCTGGAGACGTCGGCTGCGGCGAAGGCGCGGCTCGCAGTCAAAGAAGAGAACCAAGAGCTGCTTTTCGTAACCAATGGTCAGACGACATGGATATATTCGCTCAGCCGGAAGGAATACATACAAGTGCGGGCCGCCGCGCATTCGGGAGACCAGCCCGGATCGAATCAGGGAAGCGAGACAAACCCCTTTAGCCAGTACCAAATTCTCCTCGTCAATCGCTTCCGGAGCCTTTCGATGTACGCCACGACAGCTGTGATGGAAAAGGAAGCCACGATCAAGGTGGCGCCCTGATTGACGCGGTAATCGTCCTTGTGGAATTTCAACTTTCCGATTGCGCGACCACTCGTGCAGAATCTCTTCTGCCCCTCAGCGCAGCATATCCGCCTTGCAGCCCACCTGAACGTTGGCTGAAATAAAATTCGTGTTTTCCAATTACGTTTGGAGGTTCTCGGCTACGGCAGGACGATGATTACTCCCACCATTCCCAACTGATCGTGCAGCACGCATTTGTACTGGTAAATGCCGGGCTGGGTGAAGGTCGCCCGGAAGCGCGTTGCGCTGTTGAGGTTGAACGGAGCCTGCGCCAGACCAATGCGATCTTGCGGCAGTTCAGTAATGAAGCCCGAATGCACGGCATCCGAAGGGGAGTTGAGGTAGGCGTGGCGAGCGCCATCCACATCCATCGTGACGTTGGAAGAAGGGGGAATCTGATGTTGATTGTCGGGTTCAGGCCCGAAGGTTATGGTGTGGCTGGTCACAGCCTCAGCCGTGGTCCACTCCACGGTCTCGCCGACATGGATGTATTTCACCGCGTCCATGAAGCGCATAACCGAGGCCGTTTCTGTGCCTCCAGCAGTGCCAATGATCTTACCGGCACCAGCCACAACGGTGTTGTCGTCGTCCTCGTGGACGTGCGCCGAAGCCTTGGCGTCCGAGAGCAAGGCGGCGCGCTGGCGATCAGCCTGATGTTCGTAAAAAGCCTGGTCATGCGGCAATGGTATCCCCGAATCCAACACATGGATGGTGGCGGTCATGTTGGGATGAGCCAGGCACACCAGCTTAAAGTTACCGCTCGCGGAAAAGCTTACCGTGTATGTTTTCTCGTCAGCATTTGTAAGGATGCCGCTATTCACACATGTGTTGTTGTCGAAGACGGAAAAATCAGGAGTTCGGCCGTCGGGAGGCAGCCCGCCCGTGCAACCGGTGAAGCGATTGGGTCGAACCTGACCTAGCGCTAGAAACGTGACGGTGTGAACTTCATTGGTTGGAAATGACCAGGTAATGTTGTCCTCGGCGTGAATCCAAATCTCGTTGGGCAAAAAAGCAAGCGCCTGATGAGCTCGATCGCCGTTTTGCGCGCCGACCTGGATTTGCCAAGTATCGGCCAGGGCCGCAGACGGAAGAAGGAGAGCGATCGGCAAGGCACATCGGCAGAGATTTGAGCGAAAACACAAAGTAAGTATATTTTTCATGGCTCCTCCGGAGCGGTGCGGGGTAACAGTCAGACACTCCCTGGGGTTGGGTCAATGCAGCGCGAACGAAACGTAGGTGACATCGAAAGTTATTGATTCTTGGGGCCTTTCGGCGTGCGGTGACATCTTACTGCGCCCTACGGAATAGGGATATACTTCGGATTAATCGGAGCCCCCCAAGCAGGTGACCACCCAAGCCAAGCCGAAAGTCGCGCGTTTTGGTGTTTACGAGTTCGCGCCTCATACACAGGAGTTGCGCAAGGCGGGAATCCGCATTCGTTTGGAGGGTCAGCCGCTCGCGATCCTGCAAATGTTGCTGGAGCAGCCCGGGGAACTTGTCACGCGCGAGGAGTTGCAGAAAAAGCTATGGCCAACGAATACATTTGTCGATTTCGAACACAGCTTGAACGCGGCAGTCAAGCGCCTACGGGCGGCATTGAACGACTCCGCCGATCAACCTCGCTATGTGGAGACGCTGGCGCGCCGCGGGTACCGCTTCATTGCACCGCTGAACGCGGCCGGCGCTGAAACCGGCATTGTGGCGTCCGTCGTTCCTCCAACTCTAGCAGTTGCGCAAACGCCTTCCATTGCTCGCGGCCGAAGGGTGTGGCTCATTGCGATCGCGGTGTTCGCTCTTGTGGTCGGCGGCTGGGGGTGGCGTCAATGGCGGCATCGATTCGCTGTGCCTGCCGTTCCGGTGATTCGTTCCCTGGCTGTGCTTCCGCTAACAAATCTAAGCGGAGATCCGTCGCAGGAATACGTCGCGGACGGCATGACCGAAGCCCTTATCGGCCGTCTCTCCAGGATTCGTGATCTGCGGGTTATTTCTCGCACCTCGGTCATGCGCTTCAAGAATAGCCAGCTCGCAATACCAGAAATTGCCAAAACGCTCCGCGTGGATGCCATTGTGGAAGGATCTGTTATTCGAGAGCGTAACCGGATTCGGGTCCACGCCCAGTTGATCCGCGCATCAACTGACGAGCACTTCTGGTCGGAAGCGTATGATCGCGAGTTCCGAGACGTACTTACCCTGCAAAGCGAAGTGGCACAGACCATAGCACAGCAGATTCAATTGCAGTTGACTCCGGAACAACAGGCTCAGCTCGGGTCTACACCCCCAGTCAATCCGGACGCTTATGAGGCCTACTTGAAAGGGAGATTTTACGAAGGGCTCACAGGCACGCGTGCGGCTCTTAAACAGGCGCAAGGGTACTATGAGGAGGCCGTTCGAAAAGACCCCACGTTTGCGCTTGGCTATGTTGGACTCGCGGATTGCTTTCTCGATCTCGGTGCTTATCGGCTTGTGCCCCCTCAGGACGCTTATAGGCAAGGCAGCGCAGCCATCCACAAAGCCTTGCAGCTCGACCAGGCACTCGGCGAGGCTCATGGCTCGCTTGGATATCTCGATTGGCGATATGAATGGAAATGGAAAGAGGCCGAGAGGGAGCTGCGCTATGCGGTCGAGCTAAATCCTAACTCCATGGAGAGTCACGAGACGCTGGTTTGGTACTTATCTTGGAGTGGTCGGCGCAGCGAGGCCCTGGCCGAAGTGGAAAAAATGCGGCAGCTTGATCCGGCCTATCCGTTCATATCCCTCCAGCAGGCCGGTGTTTACTATCACCAGCGCGATTACACATCGCTCGTCGAAGCCGGACAGAAGTCGGTCACCGCTTATCCAAACATCTGGCAGAGTCACTACTTTCTGGCGGTGGGCTATGAAGGTTCAGGTCGGCCAGCGCAAGCCATTCCCGAATACCGGCGAGGGGTCGAGTTATCGGAAGCCGACACTGACCCAATAGCCGGAGTAGCACACGCTTCCGCGCTCGCAGGTAAACGAATCGAGGCGGAGAAAATACTTCGGGAGTTACAGACCCAGTCGAAAACTCAGTACGTCTCGCCGTATATGATAGCGGTGATCTATGCGGGCCTGGGAAACAAAAATAAGGCCTTTGAATTTCTTGAAAAAGCTTACAAAGAAAAATCCCCCGACCTGGCCTATTTCCTTAAAGCCGACTTGCGGATCGACCCTATCCGCTCCGACCTACGGTTTCAAGATCTGTTGCACCGGATGAATTTTCCAAAATAAACCAGAAATGGTCCGTTCCAATATCAGTCACCCGGGAACTATCGTTTGCTGCCACCGGGATCAATAGTCGGGTACTCGTCGAAGTGACTCCGAACGGCCCCTTTACGGACGCCTCTTAGAATTGCGGCCGAGTCACGGGCTCGGAAGTTGTTAGTCGTCCGTTGGGTTCGTACCGATAAACGCGCTTGTGTTTATCGATTGAATTTTACATGCCTGGTTAGTTGGCAAACCGGATAAGTCCAGTTCTAGGACTCAACCCTCGTTATATTGAAGTCTCCGCAGCCGCCCGTCCGCCGCGAGAGGCGCATTTTCCCTTGACCGCCTCATTACTATTTCGGTATAATCATTTTGTTGAGAAGTGCGCCTCGCCACCCGCGAGG
>Ga0210384_10003369_pt1 | contig 18568 bp, 19 predicted proteins | sample IncBWH2MmetaG_FD_160574 | JGI IMG/M metagenome (GOLD analysis project Ga0210384, IMG submission 160574) | Forest soil microbial communities from Barre Woods Harvard Forest LTER site, Petersham, Massachusetts, United States - Inc-BW-H-2-M | ecosystem: Environmental > Terrestrial > Soil >...
AAAAGGAAAGATGGGCATGGCAGACCTTGATGAGTCAGATGACTTTATCGAAGATGTCTTCGTTGCTCGCAACCACGACAATCTTCTCTTTTTCACCAATCTTGGTCGCGTATACAGTCTTCAAGTTTTTGAAGTTCCAGAAGGATCACGTATTGCCAAGGGCCGTGCAGTTGTAAACCTGCTGCAATTAGGTGCTGGCGAACAAGTGGTTAAACTTCTGTGTACCCGCGGCATGGAAAATAAATTTATCGTCATGGTTACCAAGCAAGGTACGATCAAGCGTACCGATGCTATGGATTTTGCGAAAATACGTCAGACCGGTATTCGTGCGGTTACGCTGAATGAAGGTGATGAATTAGTTTCCTGCATTATCAGTGGCGGCAATGATGCTATTGTTCTTGCAACTGCTCATGGTCAAGGTATCCACTTCAAGGAAGGGGAAGTTCGTTCCATGGGTCGTCAAGCTGCAGGGGTGATCGGTATCAGAATGCGTACAGATGATTACGTGATTGGTATGGAAATAATCAATGATGGTCGCGACTTACTCTTTGCGACACAACATGGCTACGGTAAACGTACCCGCATAGAAGATTTCCGTGTTGCCCACCGTGGTGGTTATGGTGTGCGTACTATTCCAACTGATAAGCGCAATGGTCTTGTGATAGGTCTGGTGAAAGTTGGTGAGAACTCAAACGTTCTTCTCATCGATACTGCCGGAAAAATTATTCGCCTTTCACCAACTGAGATAAGAACCATGGGTCGTCAAGCAAAAGGGGTAAGGCTCATTAGGCTTGATGAAGGTCAGGTATTATCGAATGTAGTGGCATTTGATGAAGAAAATAATAATCATCATGATGAAGAATCTTCAGAAGGTTCATCGCCATCAACGACCATACCTACAACTAAGTTAGAAGGTGGTGAGCAGCAAGCGTCATTGTTTGTAGCATCAGCAAATGAGGATAATGAGCCGGATTATATCCGCCAATCATATTCTTCATTTGACAACGAAGCTCAATAACTACTACGGTGACTGCTGATGCATCATGTGCTGCTTCATCTGAACCTTATTGAAGGTGTTGGTCCTGCTACCGTTTCACGGCTTATAAAGACGTTTGAAACCTTATCAGATCTCTATCAAGTAACTCAACCCGAACTGGTACATCAGTTCGGATTGTCTCCTGTTATGGCCGAGAAAATAGTGGTTGGGCTTTCTGATGCTCACGCACTGCATCGAGAATTGGTATTGCTAGAAAAGTATCAAATAAAAACAACCTCGGTAATGGATGATGACTATCCTTCACTCCTTCGTGAAATTTATGCCCCCCCGATGGTACTCTACTATCAAGGAGAGTTGCCGTGGCATACCCAAAACATGCTTGCGTTTGTCGGGTCACGTAAAGCGAACGATTACGCACGGCAAGCAGTAGCCGAACTAGTGCCCCCATTAGTTGCTTTGGGTTGGGTAACAGTGAGTGGTGGTGCGCTCGGTGCTGACAGCATGGTGCACCAAGAAACTCTTAATGCCGGCGGCAAAACAATAGCCGTTCTCGGTTCCGGCCTCCTTTGCTCGTATCCATCAGCCAACCGTTCTCTCTTTAAATCTATCGCAGAAAGAGGAGGTGCGGTGGTGTCCTCCTTCCCTGTGGCGGCACCGCCCCAGGCTGGCAACTTCCCAGCACGGAACAGGATTATTTCTGGTCTAAGCCGTGGCTGTGTTGTGGTACAGGCGGCAGCAAAAAGTGGGGCATTGATTACCGCAAAGCATGCTCTTGAGCAAGGTAGAGATGTTTTTGCTATTCCTGGGAAAATAGATGATTCCTTGAGTGAGGGGTGCCATCAACTTATTCAGCAGGGGGCCAAGTTAGTGGGGGGAGCTGGGGATATTATCAGTGAATATCAGTAGTCCTTGTTTCTCCTTGTCAATCCAAAGCCTTTTTAAGTTGATGGGTCTGCTTCTAATGGTTATTGGCTTTGCATTTTCCCCTAAACATCTATATAATTTGAGTTCCTTTTGATTGGAAAATAAGCATTTTTTAAATTCGCTATCCGTATGGAGATTGTATGCCAGTACCTAAACGTAAAAGGTCCCGTGCCCGTAGAGATTCCCGTTTTGCTAACAAAGGGCTCAAGGCTAAACCTTTTTCCGCATGTTCTAACTGCAAAGACCCTATCTTAGGCCACCAAATTTGCGCAAGCTGCGGTTATTATAAAGGCAAAAAAGTAATGACAACCAAGATTGAGCGTGCGGTCAAACGTGGTGAAGCACGCAAAGCTCAAATGGCACAACGTGCTCGTGCGCAAGAGCATGAAGAAGCGCCAAAAGAATAATAAGTTGAAATAACAAAAAAGGGATGGAAGAAAAACCATCCCTTTTTTGTTATAACCCAAGCCTGCCTTGAGTTTTTGAGGTAGTGTGCTACCTTTCAAGCAGATTAATTAAGTTATGTATGGAGAGCATTCGAATGGTTATCAATTTTTTAACTCGTAGTTGGCAGCAGTTTTTTCAAGCAAGAGTTTTAGGCGCTGTTTTTGCTCTAGGACTCATTGGTGCTGTTGGTTATTATGGACACAGTTACCTTTCTTCATCTCGCGAGCAACAGGCGTACAAAGCATTTTCTGAAAGTCACGATTTCTTTGAACAAGCCTTAGCAAGCGACGATGGTAAGGACAAAGAAAAAACTCTTAAGCTGTGGAAGGATGTAGCGCTTGCCTTTCAAACTGGGTACACGCAAAATAAAAAAAGTACCCTTGCCCCTTACTTCTTAGCATTCCAAGCAGAAGCCCTTATCCACCAAGGTGAGTTGAATCAAGCGGTAGATGTTATGAATCAAATGCTGGGCTCGTTAAAAAAAGATTCACCATTCTTTGGGCTCTATGCAGCAAAGCGGGCTTTAATGAAACTAGATATGCCTGATGATGCAGCAAATAAGGCTGGTCTAGAAGAACTCCTTGCTCTTGCAAATGAAGAAGTTAACCCTCATCGAGACATGGCTCTCTACTACTTGGGCGAATACTATTGGGTTAATAACGAACGAGAAAAAGCTCATATTTCTTGGAGATATCTAGCTAACGTGGCCCAGTTTGGCAAATCCCCAACTCCTTCTCCATGGTTTGATCTTGTGAAAGCAAGGACAGAAAACACAATCTAAGAAATATTTTCTATGACAAAAAATAATACCCCCTCTTCAGTGCGTGTGCGCTTTGCGCCATCACCAACCGGACATCTCCATATCGGGAGCCTCCGCACGGCGATATTCAACTGGCTTTTTGCGCGCCACCACAAAGGTTCCTTTTTATTGCGTATCGAAGATACCGATAGAGAACGGTCGAAACAGGAATACTTGGATTCCCTTCTTGAATCCTTGCGCTGGATGTCGCTAGAAAGTGATGAGCCGCTCGTGATACAGACCTCTCGGATGAAGGAACACAAAGAAGTGGTTGAGCAACTTATACGTGAAGGCAAAGCCTATCGCTGCTTCTGCAGTATTGACGAAGTTCAAGCACTCAAAGAAGAGCTGATGGCGGAAGGGAAGCTTCTTAAATACAACGGTGTTTGCCGTGATAAAAATCCTTCCGCGGAAGATCTGAAAAAACCATACGTTGTTCGTTTTAAATTACCCTACGACAAAGGTCCGATCGTTTGGGATGATTACATCCGTGATACCGTGACCTTCAATGCTGATCAGCTCGAAGACTTTATTATAGTTCGTTCAGATGGAACACCCATGTATAACTTTGTCGTCGTTGTTGATGACGCTGCAATGAAGATAACGCACGTGATTCGTGGAGAAGATCATATCTCTAACACCCCAAAACAAATTTTGTTATACCAGGCATGTGGTTACACTCTACCACGCTTTGCCCATATTCCTCTTATTCTCGGACCATCGGGTGATCGCCTCAGTAAGCGTGATGGTGCCGTCGCTGCTCTGGATTATCGCGGGCAAGGATATCTACCCGATGCCCTGTTTAATTATTTAGTGCGGTTAGGGTGGGCGCATGGCGATCAAGAAATTTTTTCACGTGATGAATTAGTGAGCTTCTTTACCTTAGAAGCGGTGGGCAAGAAGGGTTCAATCTTTGATCCGGTTAAGCTTGCTTGGATGAATGGCATTTATCTGAGAGATGCAAGCAATGATGCAATTTTGAATCAAATTTTACTGTATGTAGAACCACATTTAATTGAAAATCTTAAAAATTTTTCTTCTGACCAAATCCTTTCTCTTATAGCTTTATACAAGGAACGGGCGAAAACTCTTAAGGATATCGTAAGTGAATTGCTACACTTACATACGCCTGCATACACCTTTGATGAAAAAGAAATTCATCAATTGGGAGATGCGGCAACACTCAAGAAGAATCTGGAGCAACTGATTGATTGTTTATCAAATATTTCAGTATTTACGACTGACAATGTTTCACAGGCTATCAAACAGTTGAGCCATGACTTGGGAATCAAGTTACCCATGCTTGCGCAACCGATACGCTTAGCGTTAACCGGTACGTTAAAAAGTCCAGGGGTGTTTGATCTTCTTGCCGTGTTGAAAAAAGAGGAGAGTATTCGTCGCCTTACATCATTTTTACAATTTATCGAGGCGATGCAACCACATATATGATAGGGCGCGATGAGTGCCTTTATCATCAAATGCGAGGAGCCTTAAATGAAAATTGCACTATTGTTTCCCGGTTACGGAAGCCAGTTTGTTGGTATGGGAAAAGAGTTGTATGACTCATCTCGTACCGTGCAAGAATATTTTGAAGAAGCTTCCAATTGTCTTAACATGAATTTGGTTAAACTTTGTTTTGCTTCATCCGATGCAGAAATTAGTAAATTAGAACATGCATTGGTAGCAAATTTTTTAGTAAGTTCATCATTATTTGCGCTGATCAAAGAACAAGGCATTAAGCCCGATGTTGTAGTCGGTCATGATGCTGGTGAGTATGCGGCCATCTATGCCGCTGGCGGGATGAGCTTTCCTGACATGCTCTACCTTCTGCAAAAGTATGTTGGTTTTTATCAAGAAGTTCTTACCGCTACACCAACCAAGGCTATCCGCATCATCGGTTTGGAGGAAAATGTGCTTGCTACTCTGATCAAGCCGTATGTTATCGCAAAAGAACCAGCATTTATTATTATTTTTGAATCTGGGACTGAGCATATTGTTGCCGGTTATGAATCATCCATTGATCCGCTTAAAGCACAGGCTTTACAAGTAGGCGCTAAAAAAGTTATAGATCTACCGTTTGTAGATGGACTGCATTCTTCATTAATGCAGCCAGTAGAAGAGGGTATGAGGCTGTATTCAGAAAAGGTTGATTTTAAGGATCTCAATATTCCTCTCATGGCGGGCACTGATGCAGTGCTTATGAGCACCAAAGATGAGGTTAAGGAATTACTGTTGCGCACCATAACTTCCCCTCTGGGTTGGATAGATTGTGTAAAAAAAATAGTCGATTATGATGTCATTATTCAGATAGGGCCGGGGACTGAGGTTGCTGATAAATTGCATAAGGCCTATCCAGATAAAAAGATACTATCGATTAATAAGGAAGCAGATTTGAAAGCGCTTAAAGAGTTGGTTGCGCAACCAGAGAAAAGTGAAATTGAACCTAAAGAATAATCACCACTTATCTAAGGAGGCCATAATGGCTGGTTTTGAACAGAGTGACACAAGCTCTAAAGTTATAGATCTCATCGCAGGTGAATTGAACGTTAACAAACAAGAGATACGCCAGGAATCAACCTTTAATGACATGGGAGCTGATTCACTCGACATGGTTGAAATAATCATGAAGCTTGAAGAACAGTTTGGCATAGAAATAAGCGATGACCAAGCTGAGCGTCTCAAAACAGTAAAAGATGTTGTGACTTACGTTCAGACGCATAGAACAAAGTAAAAAAAATTAAATTTTCTACCAAATAAAAGAGGGCTCGGATTACTCCGAGCCCTCTTTAGTACTAATTGTTTAGCCCTACATAACTAAACTAACAGAGGATTAGTTATAAGCGATAGCTGCTTTAGCGCCAATACCCCAGATACGAAGTGCTTTATGGCTGCGGCCGAATGCCACTTCACCAAATGCACCAAGTGATACAGGGTAGTCTCTGTCAGACCAGGTGTAACCAACGTTAGCCCAGATCTTGTTAGATGTAGCGCTAGGTATGCGACCACTGTCAAGATCTAAGTAAGTAGTAAAGTTACCATCGTTGATAAGTACAGGGTTTGCATCTGCTCCACCAACGGCTGTGCAAGCATTGATCTTGGTTGTGCTAGCTGTGGTTACTTTGTTGCCAATACCATCTAGATCAAGTGTACCTTTAACACCATATGATTTGCCACCAAGTGAAGTTGCTTTGTTGCAGCTAGAACCGCCGAACCAGCTATCACCACAAGAGTTGCAATCATCGCAAGCATTGCAACGAGATAGGCAATCACAGTCGATTTTTTCTTTGTTACGATATTGGAATTCGTAACCAAGATCAACGTTCCAACCTTTGTGTTTAAGATCTAAGAACAAGAGACCATCAATGTTCCAGCTGAAGCCAGATTTGACGCAAGCTGAGAATAGATCAGCAAAGTGTACAAGGTTACCTGTGTAGTTACCGTTTGTATCAGCTTCTTTAAGCAAGGTGAAACGGCTCATGCAACCAAGGCCAGCCATGTCGAATACACGACATTCAGATCTCTTGAATATGTAGGTTGCGCTAAGATCACCAAACAAGTTAACTTGGGTATCTTCGTCTTTGTCATACAATTGGATGCGTCCGTTAAGACCTGCACCTAATTGCCAACGGCCATAACCAATAGCAGGAGCGAACAATCTGTCAGCTTCAGCGCGGTTACCTAATGGAAGTACTAGACGACCATAGATGCCGAGGTAGCCATTGTCTTGGTTGATGAAGTTGTAACCAAGATGGATAGGCAAGTCAGCTACACGAGTTTTAGAGCTGCCACAGCATTCGATTTTGCCAGCGCATAGTGCAGATGCATCACAGAAAGCAACACCAGCAAGAGCAGCTGTTAAGGTTGTTGCGCCAACTGAGCAAACGGTAGCTGTTGAGTTAGTTGTGTATGGAGCAAGGTTAGATTTTAACGCTTCTTGTTTGTTGGTAGAGCTAGCACCAGCACCTGTTGGAGCAGGGTTGAAGGTAGCGCCGCCATTAGCTGTTCTAGTTTCGCAGCAATCTAGATTCCAGCGGGTATGAGCTACTGGAACTTTAAACCAGAACCAAAGGCCTTCTATCCAACGGTCAAGACCGACGTAGAGAGCAGGTTCAATAACCCAGTTGGTTATTTTTGGTTCGATTCTTAATGTAGCGTTGATTGTTGAAGAAAGACCGAGGTCTACCGCTCTTATATCAACCCCAGCAACACCACAACCACCAGCGGTTAGAGTGTTGTTTGTTGGGAAGAAATATTTACCGAGACGGCAACGATCGAAATTCTGTTGATATTCAATCGCAACGCTCGCATGCCAGTTCCAATCATCTTGGTTTGGCAAGAATTGGAAGCGGGTAACTTCAACATAATCACGAGCTCTGTTTTCACCTACAGAGATAGGAAGGAACTTAGTTCTGCAGCCACTGCCGCAATCACTATCGTCTTCTTCACCGCAGCAACCATCTGCGAGAGCTACGGTAGATACAGTTCCCATTGATGCAAAAAGACCAAGGGCAAGTAACGCCTTGAGTGTTAATTTCATATGATACTCCTTTTCAGATCCGTCATGGATTGAAAAATTACAAAATTAAAAAAGCAAAGATGTAACAAAATGGTTTGATTTGAACGACGTTGTCGTCGGCTTCTTTTTTGACCTGCTTCCTCCTTTCGACTACAAGAGAAATTTGCTTCGATTTACTGGACCATTTTTTATTCAGTTCTATACTCTAGACGAAACGCTAACTTATTTCAATATACTCGTCAACGAGTTCATGCTAATACTCTTCAATCCAATGTTTTTTCGATGCAGAACTTGTTGTTGAGCGACGACTGAGTAGCGATAGCCAAAGATTCGTGTCTCGTCTTTTGCGATCAAATCACATACGGTGGAACATGTCAATAGTCTTGTTGTGGATTATTACGCAAATAGTTACAGAAAGCTTTCCTGTAAGCAGCTCTAGTCATATTAAATTGCTCGAAATATTTCTTGCACAACGCTCTGCGGCAGGATTTCTTTTAGAACTACCAAAGTATTTCGATGATTTTTTACATGGCCCAACTTTAATTGTTCTGGCCGTGTTCTTTTTTCATCGCTGGTACGGCCTGGTGCGTCATTGCATCCGATGGAACCATTTATTTTTTGGCGTTGTAACAAGAACGGCCCTCGCTTCAACTATCACGGTTTTTTTCTATTTCCTTTTTCAGTTGCTGCCGATTGCATCGTATATTCCATTAGGTTTTGGCTTGCTCATTACCATGACCCTATTATTTTCACTCAAATGGTGTCAAGAAGATTTTTATGAACCCTACACATTACGTAAAGCAGCACTCCTTGGCATTGTTCAAGGTCTTGCATTGCTACCCGGCATTTCTCGCTTAGGCTCAACCTATGTTGCGGCACGCTGGTTAAAGTTAAGTCCGCGTCATGCCATGGAGGCATCATTTGCCATGCAGGTACCACTGATGATTGCTGCATTCATAAGAGCGAGTGTTTCATTGCTCAGATCCCCGTATGTTCACCAACTATTGAATGTGAAGGTTGGCCTCGTTATGCTTAGTGCTAGTATAGTTGCCTATGCGGGTTTATGGGTGGTCATGTATCTGGCGCGTGTACATAAACTGTGGTTTTTCGCCTGGTACATGATTATACCATTGGTGGCATGGCTTCTTATCAGTGCTTAGAAGGGGGATGGTATGCCTATCATTATAAAAAAAAATGTTCTTGTGTCGTATAAAAAAGAATGCATTGTGGTTATCAGTTTCGCCACTGCTCTTTTTATGCTCGTTTCTCTTCTCAGCTTTAATGCCCATGATCCATCCTGGTTTTATTATCATACCGATGTGCATGAGATTACGAACAAGTGTGGAGTATGGGGTGCGCAGTGCGCGGCATTACTCATGTACCTTCTTGGTGCAGCAAGTTTATTAGTGCCATTTTTTTTAATGTTTTATGCTTCGCGTATTTTTTTTCAAACACCATGGCGTTACGAGTGGGACCGCGTTGTCTCATTTCTTTTTTTTATTCCAACCTGTGCAGCGCTCAACTCTTTATATCGTTTTCATTTTTTTAAAAACGTGATCCCTGGCGGACGCATTGGTATTAGTTCTCTGCGCGCGTTGTACCGCTCCTTTGATGCTGTTGGTAGTTTTATAATACTTCACGCGCTAGCATTAGTTTTTGCGATCCTTATTTTTAGAATCTCTTTCCTGTCGCTCTCCAAGCATGTTGCGGTAGCATTTCGTTTCTTAATGAGCAAGAAATATCTTCTCACCCAGGGACTCTCTTTTATTTCCCGAGCCCTTACCGCTATGTACACCTGGACTCAATCCTTATGGCAGGCGCGCGATGTTTTAGATTCCGAAGAATCGATAGTTCTCTTTGAAGGTGCAGCCTATGATGAGTTGAAAGAGGTGCGCCATGAAGATCTGTTTCCACAAAACTTCCAGGCAAGTAAGCGTGCACAAGAACTTCCAGAAGAAGTTCCTAGCGCTCAAACTCAAACCGCTGAGCCATCCTTAACAAACGAAGAAGCAATCAAAGATGAGCAAAAGAAGTATGCGGTTCCTGAAGACGCACTGTTTGAAGCGCGCGACCAAAAAAACACCGATAAAAAAATTGCTGAAGAACTAAAGGAACGAGCAAAAATACTTGAAGAAAAATTAGCACGATTTGGCATCAGTGGCTCGGTTACTTCGATTAAGCCAGGGCCCGTCGTTACCTTATTTGAATATGAACCCCACATTGATACAAAAATAAGTAAAATTATTTCCCTGGAAGATGATCTTGCCTTGGCGCTACAGGCACTGAGTATTCGTATCATTGCACCAATACCAGGCAGGTCGGTGGTAGGATTTGAAGTTGCAAATCAACTAAGAAAGTCAGTGTACTTTTCATCCGTTGTGCAATCCAAAGAATATAAAAACTTTTCCGGTTCCTTGCCGCTCGTGCTGGGTGAAGATACTACGGGCTCAAACATTATTGTTGATTTAGTAAAAATGCCGCACTTGTTGGTTGCCGGTTCTACCGGTTCAGGTAAATCAGTTGCACTCAATACCATGCTCATAAGTTTGTTGTGTAGCAAAAATCCAGACGAATTAAAATTGATTCTCATAGATCCAAAGCGTCTTGAATTTGCTGCCTATGCCGATATCGCACACCTGCTCTTTCCCATTATTACCGATCCACGCAAAGCGGTGCCGGTACTCAAGTGGGTAGTACAAACTATGGAAGCGCGTTATGAGCGCATGGCGCACGAGGGTGCGCGTACGATTACCGATTTTAATACTACCGTGCCTGCGCATGAGCGCTTACCGTACATTGTGGTAGTAATCGATGAACTTGCCGATCTAATGATGACTGCAGGAACTGATGTTGAAAATCTTTTGACGCGACTTTCTCAAATGGCACGCGCGGCCGGCATCCACCTCATTCTTGCTACCCAGCGGCCTTCGGTTGATATTGTTACCGGTCTTATCAAAGTTAACTTCCCCAGCCGTATCTCATTTAAAGTTACCTCTAAAGTTGATTCACGCACCATCCTTGATGTTACCGGTGCTGAGAAATTGTTGGGCAAGGGGGATATGTTGTTCCTCGACGCAGGAAGCTCGGTACTCGCTCGTGTGCATGGGGCATACGTTTCTGATAAAGAAATCTTGGCCGTGATCAATCACATTAGATCACAGCGTCCCCCTGCGTACCTTAATATAGAAGAAGAGTTGGCGCATGATCAAAGCTACCTTCTTGATGCCGACGATGAACTCTATCAAAATATCTTATCCTACCTCAACGAAGTAGATGAGGTTTCCATCTCCATGCTCCAGCGACGTTTTAGAATAGGGTATAACAGATCGGCCCGGATTATTGAGGCGCTGGAGTCTCAAGGGAAAATAATGCCAGCAGATGGTTCTAAGGCTCGTAAAATTATACGCTCTTAAAGAGAACTTTTTTGACAAAGTGCGAAAAACCAGCCATTTTTTGCTTCATCGGTTCAGCCTTGTCCCGGAGAATACATGTCGATTGATTCAAAATTTTTAACTGCCGTTATTCCTTCTGCCGAAATTTTGTACAACCCGCTACCTACCACTGTTACCTTTACCGTCGATTCTCGCACGGTAACTCAGGGGCAGATCTTTGTAGCGCTCCAGGGAGTTCAACAGGATGGGCATGATTTCCTAGCAGGGGCAATTGAAAAAGGTTGTGCCGGTCTTCTCATGGCGCATGAAAAAAAGAATAAGCTTGCTTCCCTTGATGCAGCCAAATTGAAAAACTTATGCATAATCCTCGTCCCCGATCCCCTGCAAGCCTTGATCAGCCTTGCTACGGTCTGGCGGCAACAATTTTCTACACCCGTAGTAGCAATCACCGGCTCTATTGGAAAAACGTCTACCAAAAACATCCTCGGGGCAATCTTAAAACACAACGGCAATAACTATCTGGTGTCTCACGGCAACCAAAACACCGTTATAGGAGTTGCTCTTAACCTCTTGCGCCTCAACCCTTCTCATGACGGTGCGCTCTTTGAAGTTGGTATCAACCAACGTGGGGAAATGGCGCGTATCATAACTATGTTGCGACCAACCTCAGCTCTTATAACCTACATTGGTCACAGCCACATGGAAGGTTTAGGAACATTGAGTGACATAGCAGTTGAAAAAAGAGAGATCTTTAAATTCTTTCAAGAAAATAATATTGGTTTTGTAAATGGTGACTTGCCAATTCTGGCTCAGGTTGCTTATCCTCATCCCGTTATCAAGTTTGGTTTAAAAACAACCAATCAGATCCAAGCACGCAAAGTGGTATACGACAGTTTTAGTGCCACCGGTGTCCTAAAAATTTATAAAGATAAATACCCTATTAAACTTCCTAACAATCATGCCGGTGCATTGCTCAACACCTTGGGAGCAGTAGCCGTTGCTCATCATTTGGGCGTTCCCAATGAAGTTATTGTGGATGCGATACAAAAACCGATCATTGTTGAAGGGCGGTTTGAGCGGCGACAGCTAAAATCATTCAAAGGTTTAATCATTAATGATTGTTACAACGCGAGCCCGGAAAGCATGAAGGCAGCACTGTTGGCCTTTCAAAAAGTTGAAACAGGTGCTCAAAAAATAGCCATTCTTGGAGACATGCTTGAGCTTGGTTCCGATAGTGCGTTTTGGCATCGGCAACTCGGACGATTCTTGCGCAAAGTGCCAACGGTGAAACAAGTAATTCTTGTCGGCTCTATGACTAAATGGACTAAAAAAACAGTGCCGGTAGGGGTATCGGTTGTTCTCGTGCCGTCCTGGCAGGAAGCTTTGGTAAAGGTGCAAGAATTCCTTGCGCAAGAGTCTATTATTTTAGTTAAAGGTTCGCGTGGAGTAGGTTTGTATAATTTAGTTAATAATCTGGCAGAACCTGTTACGCAAGCGAGCGTCTAAGTATGGATCCCATCTATCAACACAAATCAGTATTAGTTACTGAGGTTTTACAGTATCTTGATCCTCAGCCTGGTGGCATCTACATCGATGTAACTTTCGGTGGGGGTGGACACACCCGAGCTATTTTAGAGCAGCAGAAAAATTGTTCAGTCGTTGCACTCGACTGGGATAAGCATGCACTTGAGCTGAATGGGGAAAAGTTACAGCAAGAGTATCCCGATCGCGTACAGTTGGTTTGGGGTAACTTCGCACAGCTCTATACCTTGCTTAAAAAAGCTGATATTGCAGCGGTCAACGGTATTTTGGCTGATTTTGGCACCTCACAGTACCAATTAAAGCACGGTGCTGGATTTTCATTTTCTCAAGATACGCCGCTTGATATGCGCATGTCACCAGCGCATCAAAAAGTTACTGCTGCGGAATTGGTCAACAAAGCGTCCGAGGAAAAACTGCGACAGCTTTTCTGGCAGCTTGGCGAAGAAAAATATGCCAAACAGATCGTTAACGCGATAGCTGCAAAACGTAAGGACCATTACATTGGTACGACCAAAGAATTGGCTACCATTATCGAGCACGCTGTTCCAGTAAGGGGAAAAATACATCCGGCCACCCGGGTCTTTCAGGCATTGCGTATGTACATTAATCACGAGCTGGAAAACATTCAGTCATTTCTATCTGAAGCGGTGCGCGTGCTGCAACCAGGGGGTAGGCTTGTGGTTATTAGTTTTCATTCCTTGGAAGATCGTTTGGTAAAACAGTTCTTTTCTCAACGAGCACTGCAGGGTGGTTTTAATCTTCTCACCCCACGGGCGGTGGTGGCATCTGAGGACGAAATTTTAACCAATCCTTCATCGCGTTCTGCGCGACTCAGAGCTATCGAAAAAGTAGCGTAATAGCCCATCTTTTCTGTTTGACAAACGAGGCTTCTGTCAGTACATTAGGCAGCGAAAGTTGTTCTCTTCGGCGGTCTATTCGCGTTAATCGAAGTTTCAGATCGAAGTGAGATAGTAAGGAATACCTAAGGAATATACAATGTCGAAAAAGATTGAAATTACTGAAGTTAAAGTATATCCAGCAAAAGATAGCGGAAAATTAAAGGCGTACGCAACAATAGTCTTTGAAAATTGTTTTATAGTACGCGACTTGAAAGTCATTGAAGGAGATAAAGGTTACTTTGTGTCGATGCCTTCTCGCAGGAGAAAGGACGGAACATTCAGAGATATCGTACATCCTCTTGACTCTGATACTCGTCAACAAGTTGAAGAGTCTATCATTCAGGAATATCAAAAATTATTAGAATCTGAATCTACGCTTTAATAGATTTTGGGGCGTAGCCAAGCGGTAAGGCACCGGTTTTTGGTACCGGCATGCGGAGGTTCGAATCCTCCCGCCCCAGCCAAGGAACAGCAAAAAAAGAGCCACTGATTAATCGGTGGCTCTTTTTTTGGTGGTACATCGTTTGTCGCAGAAGGATGTTAAATCTTTCCCTACCACAGGCGAATCATCACTTGCAAGATTTAAAATTCAAATGAGCGGCTCTATACTGAAGATTCAAAACGAAAGATGCCGCCTAGAAAGGAATCTTATGGCCAATATACTTTTCCTGGGATCCAAATCCTCCTCTCGTCAATCCTTGCTTCGTGCTATGGGCATTAATTTCCTTCTGGTTGAACAGAATGCCGATGAATCCATAGATGATAGCTCCCTCTCATTCAAAGAGCTCTTGACCGCAGTTGCTTTGCAAAAAATGGACCATGTTATTATGCCCAAAGGAAGAAAGGGTGAAACAGCTTTTGTGTTGACTGCCGATACCATGGGGCAAGATGCACACGGGCAGGTTCACGGCAAACCAATGGACAAACAAGATGCGGTTGCAAAAATTAAAGCACTGCGCGGAAAGGGCTTGGTTGCAACCGTGTTTTGTTTAGACAGAAAAGTTTTTGATGGTACGAAATGGCAGGTTGATCAGCGCATACTAGAATATGTTGAAGCTCAGTACGAGTTTAATATGCCCGATTCTTGGATTGAGCCATACCTTGAACGCACGCCCAACTACTTGCAAGTGAGTGGTGCCATCACAATAGAAGGGTACGGCGCACAATTTCTCAAATCAATCAAAGGTTCCTACAGTACTGTTCTCGGGCTTCCGGTCTTTGAGTTACGGCAAGCATTGGAACGAATTAAGTTCTTTTAATTGACGCGGTGCTTTTTATTCGGTTTCCAATTTTTAATAAGTTCTTTGAGTAACAAATCCCGCGGGCTCTCCTGAGGATTCATCTGCATTTTGCTGGTTGCTCGTTCCAAACTAAAGCGTACGGTGTCCGTATCACATTCAGTGGTATCAATACGATTGACCGATGGAATAAGATTTCGTTGAAGAACATCTTTCACCGCATTTTCATTGACGGTTTCTATCAGGATGGCTTCCATGAGCAGAAAAAAATCTATGATGCTGTGATGAGCACTTTCACTACTTTCTGTTACGGCGTCTTGCGCGCTATTTATTTTTTTATTGAGTCCTCGTGAAAGTGCGCGACTCATAAGACGCTTTAATCCTTCCTGGTCGTGCTCTATGATCCATTGCATGAGGCGCAATAGCTCGACCGAGATAGTAAATTGGTCATTGTTTGAGTCAAAATCTCTTACCATACTTAAGACCTTTCTTTAATGAGAAGGCACTAAAAATTTTCCCCGCTTTTCACTTGGCGTTCAAATATTTTTTGCAAACGTTCTATACGGCTTTTGAGTGGTGGATGCGTAGAGAACCATGAAAGAGCCTTGCTGCTATTAAAAGGGTGCACGATAAACAATGAGGCTGTTCCCGCCTGTGCGTCATTTTCCGGATTTAAATGTGCTTGTGGTATGTGGTGGTGTAACTTTTCAAGCGCTGAAGCAAGAGCAAGAGGGTCATGACATTCATGAGCCCCTGTTTCATCTGCTAAATATTCGCGTGATCGTGAGATGGCTAGTTGAATGAGTGTTGCTGCAATAGGCATGAGGATCGTGACGAGGATCAGTACGATAGGGTTGCCACTTTTGCGATCTTTGTCGCCGCGTACTGATTCCCAAAACGCAAGATGATGTAACATGTTGGCAAGATAACCAATGGCAGTGGCCATGGTTGCTGCTATTGTTGCTACTAAAATGTCCCGGTTTTTTACATGAGCAAGTTCATGTGCTAAAACGCCTCGCAATTCATGGCGATCAAGCAGTTGTAAAATTCCTGTGGTGACAGCAACTGAAGCATGTTGAGGTGAGCGTCCTGTTGCAAAAGCATTTGCCATTGGTGTGCGAATTAACCACAATTTTGGCATCGGTATCCTCATGGTTTGAGCTAGTTCAGTGACTATTTCATAAATCCACGGATATTCATGCTGATCAAGGGGTTGGGCACCATAGACAGATAATACAATCCTGTCTGAAAAGAAATATAGAATTGCATTCATTATCAGTGCAAGAATTAAAGCAAAAGTCATTCCTTGTGCGCCTCCAAAAAGGTTTCCGAGGAGTAAAAGTAATCCGCTGAGTGCGGCAAGAAGGAAGACGGTTTTGATTCGATTAAAAAACATAGGAGCTCCTTAGATTTATTTTTCGTATTCTATTTCCCATTCCCCAAGATCAATCGAGGACGATTCTTCTTGTGCTGGAGTAGACGGTTTATTTTCCGTAAGCCGAGGCTTTCGTATCGACATAAGTCGCGTTATATCTTCGTTAAGTGCAGATTTTGATGCGTCTTCTTGTTTTGATAACTCGTTACTTGCTTCATCAAAAACAGCATTCATCTCTTTTTGCATCTTCTTTATCTGCTTTTTGAGCTTGAGTACCATTTCAACACCCGCAAGATTAATCCCCAAGTGGTGGGTGAGGTACACAATCTCTTCGAGCTTATCAACATCTTCTTCTGAAAAGAGCCTGGTGTTACCATCAGTTCTTTTTGGACTTATAAGCCCTTCTTGTTCATACAACCGTATGGTTTGTGGGTGTATAGAAAACATTTCGGCAACGGCCGATATTGAAAAATATCCTTTTTTTCTTCGCATGTGTTTCCTATGGATTAAAGAGTAAGATCGTCGTACTGTAAATCTTTGCCTGGAGCACCATTTTACCATATATTTCTTATAAAATCATGGTGGTTTGGTTATGGTATGAACGTAATTATGTTATCAGGCACGAGGGGTTTTTCTATGAGAAAGTTTTTTAATAAAATTTGTATGATGGCGTTTCTTTCTGTGGTGATTCAGCCGGTAGGGTGCTTTGGGCAGGTACAAGATGAGACCCCGGCGCGTCCCAAGAGAGCAAATAAAGGTTCTCGGCCTAAAGATAAAGAAGTTCTTATTCGTTATACGGAAGAGAAGCTTGACGGCAAACTTTTTGTTCACCGGGTCGACGTGGTTAATGGCACCCGCAAAGAGCGTTGGGCGATAGACGGGGATTTGGTGGCTGCGCAAGACTTCGAAGAATTACTTTTAGATGCAGAAAAAGCTGAGCGCAGGATGGAGCGTCGGCGCCTTGAAGAGTTGAGGGGCAAGGAAGAGATGGAGCTTGCACAGCAGCAAGAATTTGGGAGAACATCGAGATTAGCGATCGAACGAAAAAGATTAAACCTGATTCTTGGGCAGATTGAAACAGAACTTGCAAAAATTCGTGATCCTAAACTTGCTCCCTACTATATTTTTAGTGACACGAGTTTTGCAAATGCAGAATCATTTACCCAGCTGTGTGATGAGTTAGTACCACAAGCACGGGAGTTGTGTGAGACGGAGAATGTTGTATCAGAAGAGCTCAGTAAGTTCATTGTTCATTTTGAACAACAGCCTGCGCGTTTGCGAACTCTGTTTCGAGCAACGGTAAATAACGCAATTAATAAATGTGATGATACGCGCTTACTCAAAGAATTATTAGAAACAGTTGCTTAAATTAAGGTATGAGTAAGAACGCGCCACCGGTCATGCAAAGAATGCCGAGCCATTCCTTGATGCTCATGGTTTCTCCCAGAACAAGCACACTGAGTACTGCAGCGATTGCAACACTCAGCCGATCTATGGCAACAACGTTATGAACATGGCCGATCTTGAGGGCAAAAAAATAAAAGAGCCAGGAGAGTGCGCCAGCAACACCAGAAAGTGCGATCAGGGTTAAATCTTTTGAGGGAATAGTTTGTAAATAGCTGAAGTTCATTTTTCGTAACACCAGGCCGACACCAATTAAAAACACGGTCATGACGACTGAGCGCAGTGTAGTGGCGGTGGTGGTATCAATTTTTGCAGAACCAAGTTTACTCAATATCGCAACAAGCGCTGCCGTAGTTGCAGAAAGCAATGCGCAGATAAGCCACATCATATTCTCTCTCCTTTTTATCAACATTAAAATCAGACATTAAATTTAATATTTAAAATGTCACCATCCAGCACGATATAATCTTGGCCTTCGGTTCTCATCTTCCCTCTTTCCTTAACTTTTCCCACACTACCTAATTCGAATAGGTCATGACAATTAAAAACTTCGGCGCAAATAAAACCGCGCTCAAGGTCCGAGTGGATTTCTCCCGCAGCTTTGCGCACTGACATTCCTTTTTTAATTGGCCACGCATGGATTTCCTTGGGCCCGCAAGTAAAAAAAGTTATCAAGCCAAGGTTGTGGTAACTCTTTTGAATGATGGTATCAAGACCACGTTGTTTGATGCCCATCATGCTCATCATGTCCTGTGCTTCCTGGTCTGGCAGCTGCGATATTTCATATTCTATTTTTGCGGAGATAGGGATGACGACACCTTTGCCAAAAAAGTTGAGCAGACTTTGTACATGAGGATTTTGTAGATAGGCGTCATTTTCTAGTTCATGCTCTGCAATGTTGGCAATGATAAGAAATCTTTTTGCGCAAAGCAGGGGGGTGATGACTTCCTGGGCAGGTGTCATGAGAGCTCGCACTGCCTTATTATCGCCGGCTTCAAGCGCGGTCTTAATTTTAGCAATGACGATTTGCTCTGC
>Ga0210384_10003370_pt1 | contig 18564 bp, 13 predicted proteins | sample IncBWH2MmetaG_FD_160574 | JGI IMG/M metagenome (GOLD analysis project Ga0210384, IMG submission 160574) | Forest soil microbial communities from Barre Woods Harvard Forest LTER site, Petersham, Massachusetts, United States - Inc-BW-H-2-M | ecosystem: Environmental > Terrestrial > Soil >...
CACATTCTTCCCGCCCTGCATGACGTTCTTCCCGCCTTGCATCACATTCTTCCCGCCCTGCATGACATTCTTCCCGCCCTGCATGACGTCCTTCCCGCCCTCCAAGGTCTTCCTGCCGCCCTGCAGAGTGAACTTGCCCGCCCCCTGAATCTTGCGGCCCTGAAAGTCCTTGGACGCCTGCAAGGTTACCGCAGGAGTGCTGACATCTTCCTTGGCGATGTTGGCCTTCTTGGTTGTTTTCAACGTCTTGATCAAAGACTTCTTCTGAATGGACATGCTGGGCTCCTTTTTCTCTCTCTCGAATTTTTTTGAAACCCCGGTGGACGAACTTCTTCGTTTGCAGATGAGGTGCCAAACCATCTCGCGGCGCTGTCCGGTACCATGACCATTGACGGCGAACGAGTTAGCTGGTCTGCAATCGGTTCGGCCACCGCCACGACGGTGAAAAAGCTTACGCCGGTTAATTTTTAACCGCAATGGAGTTAATTTTTACCCGCCAGGAGCTTCAGCTTGCGGCACAGATACTTCATCCGCTGCGGGTCCAACCGCAGCAACGCTGCCGCCGCGGACTTCCTCCCGCCCGTTCGCCGCAGCGCGGCCCTCAGGTACGCCACCTCGATCCGTTCCATTTCGGCGTCAAAATCAACCCCTTCCTCCGGAATCAAAATGGCTTCCTGGCTAGCCGCACTGGCGTGCAGCAGTGCTTGGGGCAGGTGCTCGGCTGCAATGGCCGAGCTGTTGTTCATGACAATCAGCCTTTGCATCACGTTTTCCAGTTCCCGCACGTTGCCCGGCCACGGATAGTCTTCCAGGATTTCCATCACCGCCGGCTGGCAGCTTTTCTGCGGCTTCTTGGCTGCCGTGCAGTGGATACGCATAAAGTGATCCACCAAAAGAGGCAAATCTCCCGCGCGGTCGCGCAGCGGCGGAACGAAGATGGGCACGACGTTGATTCGGTAGTAGAGATCCTCGCGAAAGCGCCCCTTGTGCACCAGATCCTCCAGGTCTTCATTCGTGGCGCAGATTAGCCGAAAGTCGATTTTTTTGGCGGTTCGTCCGCCAAGCCGCTGCACCGTATGCTCCTGCAACGCGCGCAGCAGCTTGCTCTGGAGGCCCGGATTCAGGCTGGTAATCTCATCCAGAAACAAGGTTCCACCGTGGGCGCTTTCAATCAGGCCCGCCCTCGCTTCATCCGCGCCGGTAAAAGCCCCTTTTTCGTATCCGAACAGCTCCGATTCAATCAGGCTCTCCGGCAGCGCCGAACAATTCAGGCATACGTACGGCCTCTCCGCTCGATTGCCGGTACGCACAATCGCCCGCGCGATGAGCTCTTTCCCCGTTCCACTTTCGCCTCGCAACACCACGCTCGTGTTGCTGTCCGCCACCGCCTGAATCGCCTGGTACACCTTCTGCATCGCCGCGCTTCCGCCAATCAGTTCACAAAAGGCGTTCTGGCTTTCTACTTGTTGCAGCAGCCGTCTTCCTTCCAGCTCCAGCGCGCGCTTTTCGATGGCCCGCGCCAGCACAATCTCCAGTTCACCGTAGTTCACCGGCGCCAGGAAGAACTCGTCCGCGCCCGCCTGGCTGGCCCCCAGCGGAATGCTCCGATCACGCGACTTGGTCATCGCCACCAGGACGACGTCTTCACGCAGGGCGCGAATCTCTCGCAGCACGTCGACCCCATCCTTGCCGCCCTCGCCGATGCTGTCCAGATCGAACAGCAGCCCGTGCAATTGCGGGTCTTCCAGAAGCGACTTGATCTGATTTTCCGTGCTGGCTTGCGTAATCCTGAAGTTTGCTGCGAGCGAGCGCCGCAGCGCGGACGATATCTCTTCATCCACGGAGACGATGGCGATCGAATAGTGCTCCCCGCTCTGGGGAGGTCTCTCGAAAGGCATGGGCGCGACCGGATTGCGCGCGATTATAGAAGATGCTCCATCCAGGTCCAAGCACTTCCCTTAGCGGCACAGACTCGCGAGGCCGAGCGCCGCTGCGCCATTAACCGTAAATCGTCAGATTTTCCTGGACTTTGCTGTATTGTAGTATGCTTACTCTCAGGTAATACTCCGAAGGTGCCCGGCCTCGCCCTTTTCGCTCTTGCTGCAAAAATCGGAAAACTTAACTCCTAAAAACCATGACGCTAGGAATGAATGGGCTTTTGCCCATGAAGCGACTTGGAATGAGTCGAATGTAGAGGCCGTCCTTTTAGGGCGACCTTCCGAGCCGTTGAGCGACCGCGCTTACGTTACTCACGCCCTGTTCGACTGCCATTCACAAAGCGAAGGGCAGCCAAACCGTCGACCATCCACGACTCCGTAACCCCTTTAGAATGAACACTTACAAGAAAAACAGGGGAAGGCTCCCACATTTGGTCAAGGATTTTGCCAAGGGTATCGCGGGGCCTCTTTAAAATCTTCAAATAACGATATGGCGGGCCTGGGGAGGTTCGAACTCCCGACCTGACGCTCCGGAGGCGTCCGCTCTATCCATCTGAGCTACAGGCCCGTGCAGAGCGCATAGTTTATCGCGGAGCGGACGCCCGCGCCAGTCAGCATTTCGGTGCACCGCTCGGACCGCGCCCAGCCGGTTCGTCGGACTCAGCCTTTCGCGCGAGTCTTAATCTCTTTCGCAAGCTTCTCGATTTCTTCGGCCTTGCGCACCAATCCGAGCGAGAGCACCTGGGAAGAATCGGTTTTCTCCACTTCGGCTTTCAATTCGCTGGCCAGCTGAAACAACTTCTCGATGCTTTTCTTGATGCCCTTCTCGTTCTCCTGAAGAACCGCTTTGCCCGCGCCCGGCGGCGGCAATGCCGCATCTTCGTCCCTCTCCCGCGGCCGGGGATCGCTGCGCGGCGGCGGCGGATTCTGTCCGCCGGCGATCGTGCAGGCCCCTGAAAACAGCGCCACCGCGCCAAAAGCCTCCACCAGTCGTAAAAAACTCCGCCTCGTCGCCGTCATCACACCCTCCCGCGCTTGTGCCACCCCTCGACGGCGGCCCCGTGCACTTCGCACCTCGTCCAATGCTATACTCCGGTTCCTGTAAAAACCATGTCCAGTTCTCTGTCTTTTTTCTCGCAACCCGCGGTATCCACAGCGCTGTATCTGGTCCTGATTTTCTTTGCCGCTCTGCTCGTCAACCGCTTCTTGCGCGCAATAATAAACCTGCTGGTGAAGCCCGCCGCATCGCCCGGGCGCGTAGCGCAGCTTCGCGAACAGCAGACGCGGACCCTGGCGGGTGTGCTGTACAGCGCCGCCAGCCTAGCCGTGTGGATCGTGGCGCTGTTGACGGCGCTAGATAAGGTCGGCATCAATCCCACTCCGGCGCTGCTTCTCGCTGGAATCTGCGCCATTGCTTTCGGGTTTGGAGCGCAGAGCCTGGTGCGCGATGTCATCACCGGCTTCTTTGTCGTGCTGGAGGACCAGTACGCAGTCGGAGACACCGTGCAGATCGGGGAGACAACCGGACGCGTCGAGCATCTAACCATCAGGCGCACGGTGGTGCGCGATTCTCGCGGCGCACTGGTGATCATCTCGAACGGCGAGATTCGCTCGGTCGCTAATTTCAGCCGGGACTGGTCGCAGGCCTTCGTGGATATTGCCGTGGCGCCGGAACTGAGTTTGGATAAAACGCTTCAGGCACTGGAGGCCGCCGCGACAGCGCTGCGGAGCGACGCCTCCTGGTCGCAGGCGCTTGTGGATGGACCGCGCATCCTCGGACTGCAGAGCTTCGATCGCGCCGCTTCGGTGATCCGGCTGCAGGTGCGCACCGCGCCCACACGTCAGGACGAAGTGGCGCGCGAACTGCGCCGCCGCATTCAGATTGAGTTCCAACGGCAGGGCATTCCCGTTTCGACGGTACAACGCGTCGAACTGGCCAGCGTTTCTTCCTCTCCGCAGGAGACCGCCCAGCCGCAACCCCTAAGCTAGTTGGAGGATTTATGTCTCAAGTGACCTATGACGAAGTGAATCTGATGTTGCGCCTTTACGACATGCGGCGTGAACCGCGCATCCGCCAGGCACGCGCCTGGTTCGTCGAGCACTTTCATCCGGAGTCGCCGGACGACATGATGCAGAAGTACCCGCAAGGGAGCGAAGAGAACACCTTCATCCGCATGGTGATCAGCTACTGGGACATGGTGGCCAGCATCGTGAACCGCGGACTGATCAACGACGAACTGTTCTTCGAGAGCAACGGCGAAATCTGGATCGTGTGGGACCGCATGCACTCGATCGTGCCGACCTGGCGGGCCGCGTTCAAGAATCCGCACCTGTTCCAGAACATTGAAGACACCTGCAAACGGCTGGAGGCCTGGCGCGAGAAGCGCTCGCCGGGCTCAAGTGCGGCGATGCGTCAAATGATCGGGCAGGCGAAACCGAAGGCCAAAGGCAGCTGATGCGGCGTTTGCCGTGCGGGTGCGGACGTTTTTCTTAACGTTTTACGTCCACGAGCGTGATTGGTGTCGCGGGAATCTCGCGATCGGCAAACTTGACGCAATCTCTTCCCGCCGCTTTGGCCGCGTACAGAGCCGCGTCCACCAGGTTCAGAGTTTCCTCCAGCGGCCGCGGCCCCCAATCCTTGCTCAATAGAAGACCCAGACTCATCGTTACGCTGAGGGGACCGGCTGCCGTTTCGATGGGCTTGCCGGAAATGGCCCGGCGGATCTGTTCTGTGCGGGCGAAGGCGTGCTGGGCTTCGCAATTGCTCAGAACCACGAGAAACTCCTCGCCGCCGTACCGTCCGATGTAGTCGTACGACCGCACCGAGGCGAGCAGGCGGCGGGAAGTCTCCCGCAGGACTTCGTCACCGGCGAGGTGGCCGTAGGTGTCGTTGATCTTCTTGAAGTGATCGATATCGCCAAGGATTACGGCAATGTTCGCTCCTTCGCGGCGGCCGCGAGCCAGCTCGCGGGTCAGCAGGTCGGTGATCACGCCGCGGTTCCACAAGTGCGTCAAGGTGTCGTGCGTGGCGCGAAAACGCATCTCCTCGCGGGCCTCCACAAGTCGATCTTGCAGATCGAGGATGCGCAGACCGGTGCGCAGCCGCGCTTTTAGCTCCTCGGGATTGAAAGGCTTGGTCAGGTAGTCATCCGCGCCGGACTCCAATCCAGCAATGGTGTCGGCCTTCGATTCTTTCGAGGTCAGCAGCACCATGTATACATAGGGGTGATCGAGCTCTTGGCGCACCGCGCGGCATACGCCCGGGCCATCCAACTCCGGCATGATCCAGTCCAGAAGCGCCAGGCGCGGACCGTCTTGACGGCACAACTGTTCTTTGGCGAGCATTCCGTTTTCAACAGCGGTGACCTGGTATGCGGCGGCCTCCAGGGTCTTCTGTAATAGTCTGCGGGACATCGTGTCGTCGTCCGCGATGAGAATTCTCACGATCCGACTCCCGAAAGACATGCCTCGATTTCGGGCATCAGTTGGCGCATTTGCTGTTCGAAAAGGCAGAACGATGCAGCGAAATCCGCCACTTGACCGGTGCGCGCGAGCTGCTCGAGCGTAGCCGCAGCCGCCGCGGCCTTTTTCGCCGAAAGATTGGAAAGCATGCCCCGCAGCGCGTGGGCTTCTGACGCGACCTTGGCGGCATCCCCGCGGGCAACGGCATCGCGCAGCGTCTCGACATGACGCGGCGCATCTTCCTTGAAAATGTCGAGAAGCTCGCGCAAAAGATCGCGGTCGTTGTCCACGCGCTCCAGGAGCTCGGCTACTTCAAAATCGGTGCGCGCAGTCTCAGCGTTCGATGGTTGCATGTGGTCCTCTTTCTTCGGCGTTCTGCCATTGGTGCAGCGCGCGATTTCGGCCACCAACGCCTCCACACGAATGGGCTTCGACACATATCCATTCATCCCCGAGGCAAGGTACTTCTCCGCGTCGCCGGCCATGGCAAAGGCAGTCATGGCGACGATGGGGATGCGCGCGCGGCTATCCCGTTTGAATGCCCGGATTTGCTGCACCGCTTCCACGCCGCCCATAACCGGCATTTGAATGTCCATCAGAATCAAGTCGAATTCGGAGTGCCGCACCAGTTCGACGGCTTCCCGGCCATTTGCGGCTAGCACCGCCTGGTGGCCCATTTTTGCCAGTAGCTGGAGTGCCAGCTTTTGATTTACGTGGTTGTCTTCGGCCAGGAGCACACGGAGACTCCGGTCAGCCTTGGCGGGTTTCGCTCTGCCAGGAGCCGCTTTTGTGCCGGCCCCCAACAGGCCGTTAGCAACGCGCGTCGGAGAGTCGATCGGTGGCAGCATGTCGTTTTCTGAGACTCTCTCAAATGGCAGCGTGAAGAAAAACTTGCTGCCCTTACCCGGTTCGCTCTGCAACCCGATTTCCCCGCACATCAGCTTCACCAGCCGCGCCGAAATCGAGAGTCCAAGGCCGGTTCCGCCATACTCCCGCGTCGTTGATGCGTCAGCCTGGGAGAAGCCCTCGAAAATGTGCCGATGCTCTTGCGCTGCGATCCCGATACCGGTGTCCGAGACTTCAAAACGAAGCAGGAGCTGAGCATCGGCTGACGCCACCGGTTCGACGGTAAGGACCACTCGGCCTTGCTTGGTGAATTTAACTGCGTTGCCGACCAGGTTGATCAGAATCTGGCGAAGACGCGTGGAATCGCCGCGAACCCTTTCGGGGAGGAGGCCCTTAAGAGTCCAGCTCAGTTCCAAACTTTTTTCTCGAGCACGCAACGCCAGCGGGCATAGCGCTCCTTCAACGCAATCGATCAGCGAGAAGGGAACACTCTCGAGCTCCATCCGCCCGGCTTCGATTTTCGAAAAATCCAGAATGTCGTTGATGATACCCAGCAGCGCTTCGGCGGAAGATTTGACCATGTCGAGGTACTCGCGCTGTTCGGAGGAAAGGTCGGTATCGAGGGCCAACTCGGTCATTCCCAGGATACCGTTCATCGGCGTGCGGATTTCGTGGCTCATGTTGGCCAGGAATTCGCTCTTCGCCTGGCTGGCTGCCTCGGCCGCCTCTTTTGCTTCGCGCATCCGCTGCGCTACCAGGCGCCGTTCGGTAACATCCTGTACGACGCCGACGTAGCTTGGCAGCGTTCCAGTGGCATCGACGATCGGTTGAGCGTTGCTTTCGACCCACACGGAATGGCCGTCTCGGTGCACGTAGCGATAGCTCTCTGCAAAGCGTTCGCGGCGCTCGTAAGCGTATTTCCAGGCTTTCCTCACGCGCTGTTCGTCTTCCGGGTGAAGTACCCTTCTCCATCCTCCTGCGTAAGCCTCTTCAGCGCTCATTCCGGTCATGTCGGCCCAGCATTGGTTCACGTACGAGCACTGTCCGCCCAAGTCGTACCGGAAAATCCCGACTGGCGCCGCGGCGCTGAGGGTGCGAAATAATTCTTCGCTAGCCTTTAACCGCTCTTCCGCCTGGAGCCGCTCGCCGATGTCCTGATACAGAGCCAACACACCGCGCACTTCGCCGTCGATCACCAGTGGCACGCCCTGGACTTCGACATTGACGTCTTGGCCATCTTTGCGCTTGCGTTGCAGAGTCTTGCGGACGACTTCCCGTCCGAGCACGTTCTCAAATATATTTCCAGCCTCTACGCGCAGTTCGCCCGGCGCGATCAGGTCATCGAGCGGCCGGCCCTTGCATTCTTGCGCGGAATAGCCGAAGAGTTTGTGAAACGCGGGATTGGTAATTTCGATCAGGCCGTCCAGGTCTTGCGCCACGATGGCAATCGGGCTGCTGAAAATCAGCGTGTTCAGAAAACTGCTTCTCTCGTTCAAGCTCTCCTGCGCCTGCCGCCGTCCCTGGATCTCCAATTCCAGCTCGGCGGTGCGCTCCTCCACTCTCGTTTCGAGTGTGTTTCTGGCCTCCTTTAGCGCCGCGTCCTGCCGCTCGATTTCCTCGAGCATGTGATTGAAGTCGGCGCTCAGTTGCCGCAGTTCCTTGCCAAACAGTTCTGGGGCTCGCACGGAGTAGCTTTTATGCGCGGCAATCGCGCGCGCCACTTGGGCGAGCTGCTGTATGGGTTTGATGACTCCGCGCTGCAGAACACTAGTCAGAATGTAGACGACCAGCAAACTCGCCAGGGCCACCAGAGCGGTGAGTTCTTTGAATTCTCTCTGCCTCTGGCGCAAGTCGAGCAGGTCCGCTTCGAGGTACAGCGTGCCTACGTTGCGGGTCTGCAGTTCCACGGGTGCGGAATAGGAGAGGCTATCCGGCTTCCACACGATGCCCGCCGCGGCCTTCTCGGGAATCACCGTCTTCCCATTCCAATCCGAACGGATATAGGATGCAAAGAACCTCCCATCTTGACGGTACAGCGCCCCGGCCCGGATGTTCTTCCGAGTCTGCAAGGCGCCCAAGAGCTTGACGCCGCGGTTCTGATCGTCAAACGCAAGAGCCGCGGCGGAATTGGTTGCCACCAGATCGGACGCTGACTTGAGCTCCTCGACCTTGCGGTTCCGCGCTTCGTGGGTGTCGTAAGCGAAGAAAGCCGCGCAGCCCAGCAACAATCCAGTGCCGCTGGTCAGCACGGTCAGAAGCAGCAGCCTGTGCCGCAGGGAGAGTTCGCGAATAGGGCTGCGGCGCATGTCAATTTTTCGCGGCCGCGGAGGTGTCGACCAATCGCCGGGCGAGAGACAAAAACCGCGAACTGATTTTCAAATGCGCGTCGCGCGCGGCTGACAGATTGACCTCGAACAGCAATGCGTCGTGTTCATATACGAATTCGACCATCCCACCAGATTCGTTGAAATCCGCAGTTTCGCCGATGGTCAAAACCGAGGCTCCCTGTACGACGGCCAGAATCTTGGCGTAGTGTTTTCGTTCGGAACGGCCGATAAACAGGATCTGGCAGTCGCGGAGTTCGTTGTCGTTCCGGGGCCACCGGACGACCATTCCTCTTCCTTGGACTCTCTGGCCGCGCGTGTGTGCCGCAAGTTCGTGGGCGAAGGAGGAGTTTCCGTAAACACAGAGGAGGAAAGGTGTTTGTGGCGTAACGATCGGATCGAGAGGCCACTCAATGAAACTTGGAAAGTTGGCGATGGCGTTCGCTTCACTTCGCGCTTCGGCGCTCACGAACGACTGCGGCAGACTTGACGAGGGAAATAGCAGCAACGCCACGGCAACACATGCGAGTGCGACCCGCGTTGATGTGCCATGCCTGGTTGGTCCGCTGAGCTTTGAGGCGCCGGAGCTAGCGACAAACACATCTCCCCCTGCCCTGCGGCGAGGGGCACGCGACTGGCCACTCGTCTGGCGGCTGCCCTCTCTATTTGCCTGGAAATACAAGGCTTACTGGGGACGAAGAACTCCGCCCAAAGGCATGGCTGACCAGCTCGGAACATTTGCCGGTGGACGGTTCAGATTGGAACGAAAGGGCGAATCGTGTACGAGCAAGACCTTTCGATTTCAGATTGCTCCATGCCGGGGAGCGATCGTATACCGAAGACCGATATTCAATAGTCTCGGACGGAAGAGGCACCGAACGTAGGAAGATTGGACACGTTCCAGCCTCCTCCAAGTGCCTTGATCAGGAGCACGCTTGCGTCCAATCGGCGGCGCTGGATATCAATAGCGTTTCGTTCGTTGGCGAGCTCGATCGTTTGCGCGGTTATGACCTGGAGATAAGTGTCGACGCCACCTTTGTAACGATTAGTAAAAAGTTGCAGCGACTCCTGCGATGACGCAACGGCCTGCTGTTGTTGTTGCGCTTCGCTCTCGAGAATGCGCAAAGCGGCGACATTGTCTTCGACTTCCTGAAACGCCGTAAGTGAAGTCTGACGATAGGTTGCGACCGCGGCATCATAATTCGCCCGCGCCGATTCGGTCCTTGCGCCACGGCGCCCCGCGTCGAACAACGTCTGCGCGAGGGCAGGACCGACGGCCCAGAAGCCACTCGGCCAACCAAACCAGTTTGACCCCTGCGCTCCGGAGAATCCCGCAGTTCCCCCAAGGGTCACGGTGGGAAAATAGGCCGCGCGCGCGATGCCGATCTGCTGGTTTGCTTCCGCCACTCGGCGTTCCGCGGCGGCAATGTCCGGGCGTCGCTGCAATAGTTCGGAAGGCAGTCCAATCGGAGTGCGGGGAGGTTGGCGGTCGATCGGTGCAGCAGCCAGACTGAATTCCGCGGGCGGCTTTCCGATAAGAATTGCAATGGCGTGTTCGAATTGCGCTCGTTGCACGGTGACATCCGTGTCTTGCACGCGAGTTGCGTCGAGCTGTGTTTGCGCTTGCGCCACGTCGGCTTTCGGGGCAACTCCTCCTTTGAAGCGATTCAGCGTGAGCTGCAGGTTGTCGGTGTAGGCTTTTACAGTGTCGTCGAGAAGCTGCTTCTGAGCGTCGGCGCTGCGCAATTCGAAATAGTCCAGGGCAAGCTCCGCCTCCAAGCTGAGCTTTGCGGTCTCATAGTCGGCAGCGCTGGCCTGCGCTTCTTCCCGCGCGGCAGCGACGCTACGCCGCACGCGGCCCCAGAGATCGAGTTCATAGGAGAGATCAAAAGGCAGCACGAAATCGCCCTTGCTGGACTGTTGGATCCTCGACGGAAAGTTTGGGGAAAAGTCCGAACTCTTCACATAACTAGCGCTCGGCGAAGTTGAGATGGTCGGAAACTGCGCAGCTCGATTGAAGCGAATCGCTGCGCGAGCTTCGCGGAAGCGCGCTTCGGCTACTTTCAGGTTCTGGTTGGACCCAGCGACCTGCTCTTCCAGCGTGCTGAGTTGCGGGTCGCCGAAAATCTCCCACCAGTTTCCGCGGCTCGTCTGATCCCCGGGATGTGCCGGCTGCCACTGATCTGATTCCTTGAGTGAAGCCGGCGTTTCTTCCTTATAGGCCGGTGTTGTCGGCACGGTGGGCTTGACGTATTTGGGGCCGACGGTGCAACCCTCGAGCGCTACGATCAGGAGCACTAGAAGCAGCGCGACTATGCTGGTGAGAATGAAACGAACCACAGCCAACACATACTTCATTGCCCGGACCCGCCTGTTGGTTTGCTGATTAGACGCACCGGCATGCTGGCGACAAGAGAATCCGATGGGTCGACGATGACGGCATCCGTTGGTTGCAGGCCCGAAACGATTTCCACGCTATTGCCGTAGTCGCGGCCGATCTTGACGGGAACCAACTCGGCTTTGCCATTGCGAACCAATCCGACCTGCAAGCCCTCTTTGCGGAAGATTAACGTATTCGATGGAATGGTCACCGAGCGCGTCTCATCAGGCAGCTTGAGGTGCACGAAAACATACGCACCCGGCAGGAGCTGGCCAGTCGGATTGTCAACGTCGACCTCGACAAGCAGCGTACGCGAAGAGGTCTCAATGGAGTTGGCGTTGCGAACGAGAGTGCCACGGAAGGTTTGGCCCGGGAATTCATCGAGGGTCAAAGTGGCTGGCGCACCGGAGCGCGCGGCACGAGAGTACACCTCGGGCACCGCGACGTACAGGCGGAGCTTACGAATAGCTGCCATGTGAAAGAGTTCCTTCGGCTGCGTGCTGGCCCCGGCATCGATAAGTGCTCCGATATCAGTATTGCGCGCGGTGATGATGCCGTCGAAGGGGGCGTAGACTTTCTCAAACGCTTGCAGCTGCTCCAGACGTCGAACATTGGCGGAACTGGATTCGGCCGCAGATTTCACGGCGCTGAGGTTGCTGACTGCCTGGTCGGTTTCCTGCTGGGACACGGAGCCCGTACTTACCAGATCTTGCCAGCGGCTCGCTGTGATTTTGGCAATGTTCAGGTTGGCTTGCGCTGTATCCAGGTCCGCTCGAGCCTGCAGCAGTTGCTGATCGACTTCCGGAGTTTCGATCTCCGCGAGCAACTGACCTTTCTGGACATGCGCGCCAATGTCGAAATACCAGCGCTTGAGATAGCCACTGGTTCGCGCATAGATTGGCGAGTCGCTGAACGCCTGAGTGTTGCCGGGCAGGACAATTTCCTGTGTAGGAGCACCCTCCCGAGGAAAGACTACGTCGACGGTGGGAATGGCGGCTTCTTGGGTTCGTTGCGCCAGCCGCGCTTCGGCCACCGCGCGCGAATGGATACCGGAATAAATCAGCAGAGCGATAAAGGCGAGCATGACCGCCGCGAAAAGGATCGCGGTTCGGGGCTTGGCTCCGGGGCGAGAGCGCAATCCATCCGCACTCGGTTGCATGGTTTGCACTTCGATCGTTTCTGGTTCTGGAGTGATCGTCACATTTCCCTCGTTCGGTGTCATTCGTGTTCCTTTAACTCATGCTTGAATTGCTTAGGCATTGTCCGCCACCAGTTGTTGGACAGCCGAAGGATCACGTCGTCGGTGTAACAAGCTGAAGACCGCAGGAACGAAAAACAGAGTGGCCACCGTGGCACACAATAGGCCGCCAATTACGGCACGGCCCAGGGGTGCATTCTGCTCGCCTCCCTCGCCCAACCCGAGCGCCATGGGAATCATGCCGATGATCATGGCTAGGGCGGTCATGAGCACGGGGCGGAACCGGGTGAAGCCGGCTTCGATGGCCGCTTCGACCGGGTCTCCGTGGTGCAGGAGCCGTTCTTTGGCAAACGACACGACGAGAATGCTGTTCGCTGTCCCGACGCCCATGCACATGATGGCGCCCATTAAAGCGGGAACACTGAGGGTTGTATGTGTTACGAACAAGAAACCGACGATGCCAGCAAGCGCGGCAGGTAGTGCGGTGATGATAATGAAAGGATCGAGCCAGGATTGAAAGTTCACGACGATCAAGAGATAGACCAGAACGACAGAGAAGATAAGTCCGCTCAGCAAACCGAGGTAGGAAGTACGCATGGTTTGCAGTTGACCCTTAACGGTCACGAAGCTGCCGCGCGGCAAGGACTTTCGGTTGGCATCTACAATGCGCGTGATCTCGCGGCCCACAGCTCCCAAGTCGCGCCCTTGAACGTTGGCGTAGATATCGACTACGCGACGGATGTTGTAATGCGAAACCACTTCCATCTCGTTTGAACGCTTGATGGAAGCGACATCCGCAAGAATTTCCGGGCGCGCGGCGGTCGTCGCATTGAGTGGCGTGTTCTGAAGGTCTTCGAGGGATTGAATCGAATATTGCGGAGTCTGGGTCACCAGGTTGTAATTCACGCCGTTTTTCCAATTCAGAAAGAACATCGGCGTAATCTGGAAACTACCGCTGAGTGAGTTCAGCACGCTATTGGCTACATCGCGCTGCGTGTAGCCGCCTTGGGCCGCCTTCGTACGGTCGACAGCCACATCGAACTCGGGGTAATCAAACGCTTGCTGGATTCGTGCATCGGCGATACCAGGAACGCGCTGGACTTCTTGCAGCATCCGGGCCGCCACTTCCCGGTTGCCCTCGATGTCGGTTCCCTCGATTTGGATATCGACCGGCGCAGGTAATCCAAAGTTCAAAACCTGTGTAACGATGTCCGAAGGGAGAAAGTAAAAAGTTGTGCCAGGGTATTCCCGGGGCAGCCTCTCTCGCAGGCGCTGAACATACTCTGCGGTGCTGTGGTGATCTTCTTTGAGCGACACCAAGATATCGGCGTCGCCCGCTCCTATGAGCCCCGATGTGCTGTGCATGTAATTGATGGCGCTGTAAGGGAGTCCAATATTGTCCAGTACGTTGTCCACCTCGCGCTCGGGGATCTCGCGACGTATGGTGCCTTCAACGAGATCGCACAGCTTAGCGGTTTCTTCGATTCGCGTGCCGCTCTTGGCGCGGAGATGGAGAATGAATTGCCCGCTATCTGTATTCGGAAAGAAATCCTGGCCGAGCCAGGGCACGAGGAGAAACGCCGCAAGACAGGTCAGAAGAAACGCGGGGATGAAAAGGCTCCGCTGGTGGACAAACCCGGTGAGCAGGGAGTGGTAAGCATTGCGAAGGCGTTCGAATCCGCGCTCGAACGTCAACTGGAACCGCACGAGAGGATTCCGAGAGCTAGCGCGGTCGTGCTGTTTTGCTTTCAGCAAATACATTGCCAGCGTTGGAACCAGTGTCCGCGACAGGATGTACGACGCGAGCATGGCGAACACCACCGCTTCGGCGAGAGGCACAAAGAGATAACGCGCGACGCCGCTCAAAAGGAACATGGGCAAGAACACAATGCAGATGCAGAGGGTCGACACCAGTGCGGGCACCGCGATTTGCGCCGCCCCTTCCAAAATGGCGTCGCGCTGCGCGTGGCCTTCTTCGAAATATCGCTCGATGTTTTCAATGGTAACCGTGGCGTCGTCCACAAGAATTCCGACGGCGAGGGCCAAGCCGCCGAGCGTCATGATGTTGATGGTTTCGCCCAGAAAGCTGAGGATCATGACAGAGGTCAAGATGGATAGCGGAATGGAGATCGCGATGATCAAGGTGCTGCGCCAACTTCCGAGGAACAGAAGAATCATTAGACCAGTGAGACACGCGGCGATAACGGCCTCGCGGATGACACCGTTCACCGAGCCTCGGACGAAGATGGACTGATCGGCCAGAGGCAAAATCTTCAGCTCCGGGGGCAGAGTCTGCGCAACGCGCGGAAGGAGGCTGCGAATGCCTGAGACGACGTCGATTGTCGAAGCGTTACCGGCCTTGAGGACGGACACCAGAGCGCCGCGACGACCATCCTGGCGCACGATGTTGGTCTGCGGCGCAAAAGCGTCGCGCACATTCGCTACGTCACGAAGATAGATCGTGGAATTGCCAACCACCTTGACCGGGAGGTCGTTCAACTCGGGGACCGTCTTCATGCTGGCGTTCAGCCGAACGTCGTATTCGAAGGGGCCCATCTTTGCGGTTCCGGAAGGCAAGATGAGATTTTGCTGTTGCACCGCGGTCAGCACATCCTGTGGCGCCAAACCTTTCGACTGCATCAAGCCGGGATTCAAATCGATCATGACTTGGCGTTGCTTTCCCCCATAAAGGAAAGGAATCACAGCCCCAGGCACGGTCACCAGCTGAGGCCTCAGGAAGTTCTGTCCGAGGTCGTTTAACTGTTGCTCGGAGAGACCGTTTCCCGACAGCCCCAACTGCAGAATAGGTACGCTCGAAGCGCTGTAGTTAATGATCAGCGGAGGCAGAGTGCCCGGCGGCAATTGACGAAGGGCGGTCTGCGATATGGCCGTCACCTGCGCATTCGCGGTGTCCAAACTGGCACCGGGTTGCAGGTAGATCCGGACAATCGCTTGACCGCTAACCGTGGTCGATTCGATGTGTTCGATGTTATCGACGGTCGTGGTCAGGACTCGTTCAAACGGGCTGGTGAGCCGGCCTTCTAATTCTTCGGGATTCATGCCGGTGAACTGCCAGGCTACGGCGATCACTGGAATGTTGATGTTCGGGAAAATATCCGTGGGGGTGCGGAAGATCATGATCGGGCTCAGAACCAAAATGAGCACGGCCAAAACGATGAAGGTATACGGTCGGTCCAGAGCGACTCGAACAATCCACATAACTAAACCTTCTCCAGGTGAACCTTGCCTTGCTTTCTATCAGCTTCCGACATGATGAAGGCTTCCCTTCGCCGCCGCTCTAACCACACGCATTTCAGCCGACTTGACCTTGGGAGAGACGCCTCGCTGTATCGGTTGTTCGTGAAATCTTTCGGCCGGATGTCCACGCCGATCCAACAAAGTGATTCAATCTCTCGCGCAATTTCCGTCGCCCGTGAAACACTCGAGCCTTTACAGCGCTGACGGAAATTCCCATTATTCGGGCGGTCTCCTCGGTCGATCGCTCGTCAAGCTCACGCAGCTCGATTGCTTTCCGCATTCCTGGCGTTAACTCATTCATAGCCTTGGAAAGAATTCGCCGTCGTTCCTGCCGGGCATAGACTTGTTCGGGATTCAGGCCTTGATCTTCGACCTCGATCCGGGCAGACGGCTCTTCGCTTTCGGCGGATTCATCTAGCGAGACATCCCACAAACGGGGCTTCTTGCGCAGTTTCATCAGGGCGGCATTGATGGCAATGCGCGACAACCACGTCGAAAATCGGGAATCCCTGTTGAAGCTCTTGAGATGAACAAAGGCTTGCTGAAAGGACTCCTGCACTACATCTTCTGCATCCTCGTTGTTCCGCATCATTCGCCGTGCCACGTGAAAGACCTTGTTTGCGGACTGCTTGCAGAGAATCTCGAATGCAGCAGAATCTCCTCGTTGTGCAGCGAGAAGAAACGCGTATTCCTCTCTGGCAATCACTCGTTGTCTGGTCCCGTTCAGTTGTCCCCTATTCACGATGGACTCCTTCCTCACAGCTGACCATTCGATTTTTTTCGATTGAGGTTGTGTACGATAAGCAAGGTGTAACAACCAGTGGCGATGAATTCCGCGCCTTCTTTGGACAACTCGGCGAGCACCTTCGCCCCGTTCTTGTCGATGAAGGTCACGCCCGCAAGGTCCACGACGCACTTGCGTTCTCGGCGAGAGTCTTCGGTTTTCGTCCAGGTGGACTTAAGTTCCGAAATCCAAGGCTGAACGAGTTGGCCTTCCAACGTCCACTTTTGTTCGGTCAGTGTCTCCATAACAGTGATTCGTAGCATTTCCGTAACTCGCACTTGGTGCACTGGCGGTGTTCCATCGATCACCAACCGGTTTGCCGCCTCGATTTCGAACCTTCCGTGATCGCTGACCCTCACGAACGCAACGCACTTCGCGAACGCTTGCGCATGTGGACTTCCGAGCCGGCTCGTTCGAAGCGCACTTCGTCCATGTATGCTTTCATCAGCTGGATGCCGCGCCCGTGTTCGGAATCGGGATCCGTTGTGATGCCGTTACTGATTGTCTCTTCGAAGTCGAATCCTTTTCCCTGATCCGTCACCACGATGGATATTTGCTTGCCGGCTTGGCAGCGGCAGCGGACGTATACTTTGGTTTCTGGATCTTCCTGGTTGCCGTGCACGACCGCATTGTTCAGCGCTTCTCGGAGTGCCAACTCGATATCGGACTCTTCTCCCGGAACACACTGCGATCCCTCAATAAGTTTCATCAGGCGGCCCACGAGCGGCGAGATCGCTTGAATCTTACTGGGGATCCAGGAATCGACTTCTAGGACAGAAGAACGAGAGCGTTTTTTCGAGAATCGCGATCGAGGATCTGTTGCCGGGTTCAGGCTTCGTATTCCACTCATGGCAAACGCCTCGCGTTCTGGGGTAACGCATCGCAAGGGCCAAAGAGCAGAGGGTCCCTGAGGTTGTGGAACTTATTGATTTGTAGTGGGATGGCGAAACCGAAAGAGAGGTCTTCACATTACGCTGCCACCGTGGCACTGCCACTCATGTGGCGGGCTGCCCGTTTCTGAGCACCGAGAAAGAAGGTGAAGGGGGGACGTTTTGGGCAAGGTTTGAATGAAAGAGAGGTGAGACGACTACGCTGAGCTGCGCGCAATTCCGAGCTTACGCACTCGCTTTTGGAGCGTGGATCGCTTCATTCCAAGACGTGCCGCTGCGCCATGCGGACCTGCCACAACCCAATTGCACGCCTTGAGAGCTTCGAGAATTTGTTGACGCTCCGTTTCCTGCAAAAGGTCATGCAGTGCCCCGTTTGTCGAGGATTTCGGAGTCGCGGGCCTTTCTTCCGGACGAGTGCCCTTGGGAAATTGTAGTTCGGCAACGTCGAGAGCCAGAACGGGCCCCGCCGAAATAATTACGGCCCGTTCAATTACATTCTGGAGTTCTCGTACGTTTCCAGGCCAATGATATCGGCACAGGGCATACATCGTCGCTGATGGAATCGTTTCTATCACCTTGTTCATACGCCTGGAGAACTGTTGCGCGAAGTGCCGCACCAAGAACGGAATATCCCCTTCGCGCTGTCGCAAAGGCGGAACATCGACGGGGAAGACATTGAGACGAAAAAAGAGATCCGATCGAAACTTCTGCTGTCCCACCATCGCTTCCAGATCGCGGTTCGTCGCGGCGATCAGACGCGCATCTGTGCGAAGTGTGTGCGAGCTTCCTAGCCGTTCGAACTCTCTCTCTTGCAACACGCGGAGCAACTTCGTCTGCAATTCGACAGGAATCTCCCCGATTTCGTCGAGAAAAATCGTGCCGCCATCGGCCACTTCGAACCGGCCAATGCGTTGCGCGATTGCTCCCGTAAATGCTCCTTTCTCGTGGCCGAAGAGCTCGCTTTCCAGCAAACCCGTCGGGATTGCCGCGCAGTTCAGTTTGACGAATGCTTTCGCGCGCCGCGGGCTCAGATCGTGAATGGCTCGCGCAATGAGCTCTTTTCCCGTCCCTGTCTCTCCGTAAATTAGCACTGTCGAATCGGTCGGCGCGACGGTTTCCACCCGTTTCAGGACTCTGCGCAGAGAAGTGCTATTCCCGATGATCTGAGCGAAATTCATTTCCGCGCGGAGTTCATCTTCCAAATAGAGTTTTTCCTTCGAGAGCTGCTCTTTCAGTTCCCGAATCTCGCGGTAGGCAATCGCATTCTCGACGGCAAGAGCAATCTGGCTTGCGACCTGGGCAAGGAAACTGATATCGGCCTGACTGAAGGCATCGTCTCGGAGACGGGCGAGAACCAAGGTCCCAATCGCGCGATTTCGGCTGATCAAAGGTAAAAAGCAGAAGGACTTCAAACCTTCACGGACGGCGATCTGAACGATCGGGTAATGAAGCCAACCGGTGAAAGGGCTCTGCAGCGTCAGAGCC
>Ga0210384_10003372_pt1 | contig 18557 bp, 29 predicted proteins | sample IncBWH2MmetaG_FD_160574 | JGI IMG/M metagenome (GOLD analysis project Ga0210384, IMG submission 160574) | Forest soil microbial communities from Barre Woods Harvard Forest LTER site, Petersham, Massachusetts, United States - Inc-BW-H-2-M | ecosystem: Environmental > Terrestrial > Soil >...
AGATGTAGGGCCGGCAGGACGAAGATCACAGTTCGGCGAGTCTCGCGCGTCATGGCTCGCTAGTGTACTCGTGTCGTCAGCACGTAGGCGTTTTGCTCCGATGTGCTGCGACGGCTACCGTCTAACCCCAACCCTCCGGCACGCCGTCCCTGTCGCCCGGCGCGCACGCGGTCTGCCCAACCGGCTTGCGGCTCAGCGGCAGGCGCAAGCCTGTCCGCTGCAGCCGCGGGTTGCGCGCCGACGGTCTTGACGGCGAGCAAGCCATAAGACGATCTCTGCCCAAGGAAGCACTACTCTGGGGTCGCCGTCCTACCCAAGTTGAAGACAAGACCGTACGGGTCCCGCAGATAGCAACGGGGGATTGAAGGATCCTCCTCTACGAGGACGCAACCCGCTGCCAAGAGCTGGTCCTTTGACGCCTGGACGTCGTGAACGAGGAAATCGAAGACCGGCCCATGCGGATCGCCTTGTTCGACGAATAGCCGAATGGCCCCAGTCTCGACTCGAAAGATGTTGTCCGTCTCTGCGGCAACCTTGAAGCCAAGGATCCGCTCATAGAACTCCCGCGCTTGATCCCAGTGGGAAGTACGAAGAATCACGTCACGAGATGATTGGCAGGTGTCACCCAATTCTTCCTCCTTGGGCTGTCGATTCATCGTCCCGCAATTCTCCGGGTACTTAGAAGACTCGATTCCTCCGCGCCGCCTAACATTGAGATCATCTGCGAGTGGGGGGCCGCCCCTGTTTGCGGCCGCTCGGCAGCTGCATCTCCTTGTTGGACCGGGCCTCCATGGGTGTCCTGATGTGCTCTACGGAACATCGGAATCGATACAAACCTTCGACGAGAGGATGCTCGTCGGTCCGCAGTGCGAGGGTCGCGAGCCGGCGGTGACCGAGCCGTCGATCCAGCATCGCTAGGGCCCTGTGGACGAAATTGTCTGAGTTGAGGGCGGCAGCAACGGATAGAGCGGGATAGTCTTCAACTGCCGACTCGAAGAAATGCTTGGAGACGAGCCCCTTGCGCTCCAAGATCGCCTGGGCTTGTTCCGCGGCCGCATAGTAGTCGTCTCGCTCAGCCTGCTTCCTGAAGTCAAAAGCGCGATTTGCGGCGCGAAGGCCGGACTCAAGTTTGTTCTTCTCGACGTAGTAGCGCAGGGTACAGAAGCTCCAGGCCTCCACACCGTCGATCGTGAGCCACCCGCGACCCTCCGCATCGTGGGTCCGCCGATAGCGCGTGCTCCGGAGTTCGACGCGTCCCGCCAACAACGGCGCAAAGAGCGCCTCCGCCCGTCGCTTTGCCTTACTCCACTGCATCATTCACTCACGTCGGTCCAACGCACGGATCAACTGCGGCGCCGGTGCGCGAATGCGCACGCGGCCGCCGTGTCGACGACTTCCTTACCCGCGCGGCGGGCGCGAGGCGCCGTCTGTTGCATCCGATTGTTGTACGGTTCGCTCCAGGTCGTCACTTCGGCTCGATCGGTGCACCGGGGGACACCTTCTTACGACCCTCTTCGTGAATGCAAATGCTAGGGTGACGTGGGCCACGCCGAAGCCTGATCGCCGCAAAGACCGCGCCGGCCACGATGAGGGGCGGTATGACCATGGCATAGACCGGATGCGCGAGGGGAAGAGCTAGCCACACTAGTGCGGTGAGCGCCATAAAGACCACACCTGCTGTGCCCGTTGCTCCTCTGAATCCGCTGATCATGTAACTCTCACGATTCATGCACCATCCGTACAACGCCGATGGATCAGATGCAAGGGCCACGCTCGGGCTGGCCATGGGCGGACCGCGTCAGCTGCATCCATTTGTTCGACAGCGCGCTCATTCGACGAAGCTTCCTCGGTCCCGTGTGGGTCCGTCACCCTTGGTGGCGTCGCATCACGCTTCTCCATCTGCGGTACCCGAAGCCCAGCCAATTGTCTCGCCACAACTGGTTGCGCTCTTCAGGAGAGAACCTTCGGCTCTTGAGGATATGGTACGCGAAGATGGTGTGAGCCAGGAGAGCAAGGGAGCCGGCACCAACCGCCAGGGCTGGCAAGGTCGAGCCCACTCCAGGATCCCCCAGGAGTTGGGTCCCAATCGGGAGACTGAGGACGAATGCCAGGAGGGCAATACCCCAGCCGAACGGTGCTACCCAACTGCAGAACCAGGCGATTCGGTCAAAGTCACTCACGCCGATCAGGACTCCAGCTGCCACCGGTCGCGTCTGTCGAACACTCGGATTAGCTGCGGCGCCGGTGTCCGAATGCGCACCCGGCGGCCGCCTCAGTGGCCTCGTTAGCCGAGCGGCCGGCGCGAGGCGCCACCAGCCGGATCGGGTTGGACAGCACTAATGCGATGGTTGCAACTCCCAATCTCTACTTGCCTAGGAAAAGCAGGAGGTCAAGGAGCAGACTTCCGACGTCAGGCTCCCACTGCCGGCGGCCGGCCTCGGCGGCTCGGCGTTGGCCTTCTTGGACGATGGCCTGGGCCAGTTGCTCGGGACTCGAGCTCGCATGCTCGTCAAGCCAAGTGGGACCGAACGAGGCAAGCCTACTCCCGAGCGCGCGCAGGAAGTCGGCTTGCTCCATTTCGCTTACCTGCTGCAGATCGGAGTAGGTGAGCCCCCACGTGGAGTTCATCAGTCGGCGAATCTCCTGGACGAAACGCGCACCAAACGTAGACTCACTCACCATTTCCCACGGAACACTACCGCATCTTTCATGTCTGCCCAACACCGGCATAAGCCGCGAAAGCCGGCGTCCATTCTAGCTCTCGCCGGCTTTGCCAGCTTCATGCCGCTGTTAGACGCCGCGCTCGCGCTCTCATGCCGTTGGCGATATGCTCCCTGGTCGTGGTCGAGGTTATCGAAGCGTACCGACAATACAGGCCAGCTAGCAACGTCCGAGTAACGGTACAGGAACTCCTCGTTACGGTGCCGCCAGGACAGCTCTCCGGCCTTGCGCGTGTTGTGCTGACAAACGCCCTCGCCCTGACGGGCGTGCGCAAGCGCCACTGGAGCTGGTATCGCGGAAAGAAGCTCAGACACGCCGCAGGAGCGGCCGGACTCTACCATCGTGCGACGCGAACGGAGCCAGCCTGGATAGAGGTGTTCGTGGATCGAACGCTAAGTAGCGCCCCAAGATGGGTGCTCCGATTCAAGTTTGTGCTTTCCGGCTGGCTGGGTCGAGTGCTCTTTCACGAAATCGGCCACCACATTCACGCCACGCAGCGACCAGAACACCGGCAGCGTGAGGACGTAGCTGATGAGTGGGCAAAAGAAGCTGATGCAGATGCATGGCCGGCGGCGACACAGGATAGCAACCACGCTCCTACGTCCCGTCTTCTGGCTCATGAGATCTGCCCGGAAGCCTGCTCCTGCCCCCTGAAGCCCATCGCAGCTCGCAAAACGTGCGTCTAACAATGCGCTAGGCCGCGGCGCTCCACAGCCGATTGTGAAGACAGCTATGCGCCGTCAGCTTCAGCGTTATGTGGGGCAGCCTGCCGAAGCGGCTCGCCCCATCCGTGGTTCGCCTACCATCCGGGAACACCGAACAACCCTCGGAAGAGCCAGAACGTTGCAACCATGAACGCGAACAGCGGGAGAGCTACCAAGAGGCCCAGTGCAATGCGTAGTGCGGAGCCTCGCCTCTACCCACCAACGACGGCTATCCAGGAGGTCGATCAGAGGGCTTCCTAGCAATTCGCCCAGGAACCAAAGCGCGGGCACCACGAAGAGTCCGAGTCCGACCATGAACGTCCGCCCCGATCCTTCAGGGGTAGCCTCATACGCGGCGTAGTACGCAGTACCGAACATTGTTACCGCCAAGCATCCGAAGACACGGAGAACAACTTCAAGCAGCGACGGAAACTCCGGCGTCGTCCGCGAAGGTTCAGTCGACCCTGAGGTGCCAGGAGCCGCTTCGAGCACTCGCTCTCCTATAAGACCCTCGCCCGATAGCACGCTCGTCCACGTGGGCGAACACCATGATCAGCAGCGAGCCTGTATTCCGGCCGTGGCTCACCTACTGCACCTTGTTGTTGGACCGCTCAAGTATGGAGGAGCCTCTAAAGCTGCCTCGTAGTCTGCCCGTCTCAGGAAGGGCCACACTCTGATATCTCCGGCCTCTTCGTATCGTACTCTCGGACCACGACCAAGAAGCCCCAGGGTGAGGAGCCGCACGAGAACCGAAAGTAGGCGAGACCCCAATAGCCACTCCGGCCATTCATACTCACGGTCCGACTGTAGAAAGAGAATTGTGCGCGCGACGTTGGTACGGACCTCATGGCCGAGGCGCTGCTTACCAACTAACCGATGTTCCAGAAGGTCGCTGTAGAGGTACCACGCCTCCGACGAGATCTCGCGAACCGCCCGGTCGGAAGATCCGTCCGGCAGTCTGTCCTCGAACTCGTCATTCGTGATCTGACCACAGACCAAGTGCCTCAGGAGCTCGGACACCTGCCGGCGCGCCTCACGATCGATCATGTTCTAGGTCGGTCCGATCACTCTACCACCAGCGGGAGCCCTATCCGCTGAGATGTATCAAAACTTCGCGATGTCCAGGGCAGCACCAATACCCGGGATATAGGCCACCACGACGCCCACCATGCCATCGATCGAGAAGAGGTTCAAGATTTCATTGCTGACACCCGCCCGCTGCCGCTCTTCGAATGCGGTGCGAATGCACTGCAAAAATCTACCCATACTGTCCTTGTCTCGAAGGTCAAGCGCCAGCACGTTGATGGCAACGGTTCGGTTGAGGAGTGGATCCTGCGCCTTGTAGACGCGACCCATGCGCGCGGGAGGCAACTCGGACTCGATGATGTACTGCGCGATCCGGTAGCCAGGCGGCAACGGATCCGGCGCAATGGCTTTAGGTTCAGCCATGAATCCCGGTCGCCTTAAACAGTTCTTTCAGTCCGCCTAACACCCCAAGATCAGCTGCGAGCGCCTTCACGCGAAGCGCGGGCGCTTGTCGGCTGCGTCTCGTTAGTTGACGGCATCTCCGCGCACCAGCACTTGCCCCCTCGGAGCCGAACTCGCTCGTTGATCACTCCCCGCGCAGAACGCACCCAAATAGTTGCGGGATCCCAGGAACTGCCCGCGGCCGCCGGACCGAGCAACGCCTTCATGAGGTTCTCGTCCGCGAGGCGACGGATGGCCAGCTTAACGAGATCTTTCCGGCTGAGCTCCTCTTCAAGCGCCAGCTCAAACTCCACAGCCTCGAGCGAGTCCTTTGCGGACATCTGCTCGGGAAGTACATCCCGAAGCGCCGCGTCAGGGTCAAGACCCGCCAAGCGCGATCCACACATCTTCTCAACTGCCAGGAACACGGCCGCGGCTTCTTCAGCGTGCTTCCCGCAGCCGCTGAAATGGCGGGTGATGAAGGCCTCTGCGCGCTTTGTTCCCTTGGGCCGCGAGCGTTTATGCGTGATCCTCACGACCTTAGCTCCACTGCATGCCCGTCCAACATGGCAGATCGAAAGGTCCCCTTTAGCACAACCCTCTGGTCAGCGTAGCACGGATCGAGTGACCGGACTGACACGTGGATGCGCCGCTGACCCTGCATCTTCAAATCTGAGAAGGAACCTCCCGGTTTCTCGATTTTGAGAATCTCGCCGCCGCATTGTAGCCGGCGTCTGAGCCGTAATCCCTTGCAAGGGGGGCACGTGCGGGCCTGCCGGGGCGCGGCGACGCCCCGGCATGCCCCTTGCCCCTCCCCCGGGCATGGAGTCGAAGCAGAAGGCTTCTGAGAAGGAGGCCCCTGAATCAATGTCGAATCAGCCCAAAGTAGCAGTCGAGCTCGAGACCGTGAGCCTCCGGCTCCGCGCTCGGCTCGGCCGATCCGTGGAGCGCCACGCGAAGTACGTTGGCTGCAGCACTGACCGCACGTACCTGGCCAGCCAGGCGATCGAGATCGCCCTACGGCAGCACGCTGAGCCCCAGAAGACCCTCAGCCCAGACCCGCCCGCGCCACGGCGTGCCCGCTGTGCCGACCCACGTGCAGAGCATCCACGCTCCCGGCGGGGCGAGACTCGCCCGGCCGGCGTCGTCCCAGCGGCGCCTGTACTAATGCCCGCCCTCCCTCCTGGCGGGCCCCCGCCCTTAACTCATTCTTAGGAGCGTTGCCGATGCGTCTCGACTCCCACTCGGCCCGAACAATCCAGTATTGCAAGTTAAACCGTCATGCGTGGAGCGCAGCCACGCTGCATGAAAAGCCCTACTATTGGTGTGCGCGAGCGCTCGGAGACGTCGACCCCCTTTGGTACTGCGAGTCCGCAGTTAAACCGACGCGGGAGCCTCCGGAACCCCGCATTGTGGCCTTCGAGCACGCCGAGCAAAGTCGTGATGAGGACGCTCCTGCGAGCGCGAGCGCACTGAGGAGGGTGTGCGATGGAGCGAGTATTTCAGCGCTGCTGTGGGCTGGACGTGCACAAGATGACGGTGGCGGCCTGCATTCGGATTCCGGGGAAGAGAGGACGCCGCGACCAGGAAGTGCGGACTTTCGGTACCACGACACGGGAGCTTCTGGAGCTGCGGGACTGGCTGGAGGCGAACGGGGTCACCCACGTGGCGATGGAGAGCACGGGGATCTACTGGAAACCGATCTTCTACGTGCTGGAAGGGTCTTTCACATGCTTGCTCGCGAACGCCGCACACATCGCGCAGGTCCCTGGACGGAAGACGGATGTAAAGGACTGCGTGTGGATCGCACAGCTCTTGGAGCACGGGCTCTTGCGGGGGAGCTTCGTGCCTGAGGCGCCGATCCGGGACCTGAGGGACCTGACGAGGTATCGCAAGGGGCTTGTCCATGAACGCACGCGGATATCGAATCGGCTGCACAAGGTTTTGGAGGACGCGGGGATCAAGCTCGCGTCAGTGGCGACACGGGTATTGGGGGCTTCGGGTCGGGCGATGATGGAAGCTTTGGTGGGAGGGACGACCGACCCGACGATGCTCGCGGATCTGGCCCAGGGACGGTTGCGGGAGAAGCTGCCGGCGCTACGCGAGGCCCTGACTGGGCGCTTCCGGGCTCACCATGCTTTCCTGGTGAGCCAGCTTCTGGCGCATGTGGACTATCTGGACGAAGCCATTCAAGTGGCAAGCGTGCAGATAGAAACGCTGATGGCTCCGTTTGCCTCAGAGATCGAGCGACTGGACACCATCCCTGGGGTCAATCGGCGCACGGCAGAGGTGCTGATTGCTGAGACAGGCGCGGACATGAGCCGCTTCCCGACCGCGAAGCACCTGGCAAGCTGGGCGGGGCTGTGCCCTGGGAACAACGAGAGTGCCGGTAAGCGGATGGCGGGGACCGTGCGCAAAGGGAACCGCTGGCTGAGGACGGCACTTGTGGAAGCGGCTTTGTCAGCCTCCCGTGCCAAGGACAGCGCTTTGGCGGCTCGGTACCGGCGCGTCATGCGTCACCGTGGGCACAAGAAGGCGGTTATCGCCGTGGCCCACGCGATCTTGATCAGCACGTATTACATCCTGGCGCGACAGGTGCCATACCAGGAATTGGGACCAGACTATTTCGATCAACACCACGCCGAGAGGGCCCGTCGCCGCGCCCTGCAAACCCTGGAACGCCAGGGCTACAAGGTGACCATCGAGCCGGCCGCATAGCGAGAGCGGCTTTCGGTGCCCCCAGCCCGGGCTTTTCTGAGCAAGCGGGTATACCCCCGCCTTCCGCTCCATGTCCATTCCGCGGAGACGAAAGGACTTACGGGAAGGGGCTCGGGTAACCCATTCCGCTCGGAAACACTAGCCACGGCCGCCGTCCGCGCCTGCGAATCGACGTCCGACCGGCCTTGGATCCGCCTCGAAAACGAGCTGAGTTCGGAGGCCCGGAGCGGGCCGGAATCGGTGGCCTACGGGCGAGGAAGAGGCTTCAAGGACCTCCTCCTTGTGACACTCCAAGAGGCGTCGTGAGGCCCAACAAGGAGGCTATGCGTACCCGACTGGGCGAAGCCAGGGCAGGGCCGAACGGCACTGGAAATCCCGTTGCGCCCGCTTTCGCACCAGTGCGGCTCTTACCTATCTCCGCGAAGATCGAGCTCTCCCTGAGCCGTGAGATCGACGATTACGCGAAGGCCCACGGCATCACCCGATCCCGCGCCGCAGGCCACTATCTAACGATTGCCCGCGAGACACTGCGAAGCCGCGAGGGCGTTGCCGCCGGAAAGGCCGAGGAGATCCTGGAGGCCCTCGAGGGTGTCCGCACGATCGTCGAGCTCCTGGGGCCCCCGGCCTTTGGCCTGATCCGTCTTCTCGCCCACTGGGCCACGCAGAGCGGCGGCCTTAAGGTCTCCGAAGACGAGCTGCTCGCCGAGCTACGCACGGTAGCAGCCGACGAGTGGGAGCAGGTCCTCTCAGAGGCCGAGAGGGAACTGCACGATGCCCTACGGAAGGCCAGGCCAGAGGGGGGCGAGTGAGTGTGCGAAGATCCGTGCTGTGGGCGCAGACAAGGGGAGCAGGCAAGCGCGGAGGCCGAACGGGACCTTCAAACATTTGCCCGGCAGGCGCGTCGGAACAGTGAGGGCTGAGAGTGATAGCCGGATGGCCGAGGCCTGGTCGCGCAGGCCTTGAGGGGGCGCGGGGGAGGTGTCGCGTCAATCCGGGAATGCGCCGCTTCTACAGCCAGCTTGTTCGGCTGCCGCTCGCCGGTCGGCTGAGACAGGCAATGTTGAATAATGTTTTCAAAAGGGGCCCAGGGGATCCCTATCCGGGCGAAGCACCCAGGGCTACCCCCTTGGGGGCTCGGCCAGTGCTCAAAAGAGGGGGGTCACCTTAGTATCAAACCCGTGCAAGCGCTCTACAGGCACGTTGGCCTGACGCTTCGCGAACTTCACGAGGGCCACCCCGCCCGTCAGCGATTCCACGCTTCCCACTCCATCCTCAGGGTGCTCGGAGTCACGGACGACCGCCCCCACCACCACCGGCCCCCGCACCGATGTAATTTGTATTCTCTCGTCCGGGCTCATCAAATGCCACTAAAATAGTCTGGCACAACCCCGGGGACCCTCGCGATTGTGAATCTCTTCGAGCCGGTTCGACTTACTTGTTGCGCTTCGCGATGAGCTCCCGCACTGCCGGGACTAGGTCGTTCGGCACTTCCATAACCGTCTGGCCGGGCGTCTCGAAGGCCGCTTCGTCCTCAGCGACAGCCTCGGCCTCGGACTGCGTCTCGTAGTGCGCGAGAACCCTCTGGACCCTCTCCTCGTCCCACCCGGCAGGGAATGAACTTTTGGCCATTGGTCTACTTCTTCTGTCGACGGCGTTTGTAAGCCATCAAGGGCTTACCCTCTAAAGTATATGCCGTAATCACGAACAAACTGTCGGGCTCGGGGTCTGGGATATAGATAACTCGCAGGTACCGGCCCATCTCGGTTCGACCCAGAGCAATCCGCGCTCCCTCAGCACCCAGTCGATCCTCGCCGGGTTCACTCAATACTTCCTCCACCTCAGATTCGGTCACGTTGTGGTCATAGATGTGAGGCTGGCCAGTACGAGGATCGCGGTAGAAGCGGATACGCATTGAAGGTCCGGCGTTTCCTACGCTACCGGCCCAGTCACGGGTCTTCGCTTGGCACTCGCTCGCCGAGGCTGGGTGGAGTTGCGGCCGAACGCGACGAGCTCGCCGCGTCTCTCTTCACCGGCGACCAGGATCTCCACGTAGGTCGCCCACGCGACCAGGGCGGAGCGGATCTCGGGCAATCGGTCGAAGCGGTCGTAGATGCCGCTGACGGCTACCGTCCCGGCGATCGCCTTGTGCCCAAGAATCCGGCTTACCGTGCTCTCCGAAGCACCGAGGCGGGCACAACCGGTCGCGCAGGTTCGGCGGAGGTCGTGGAGCGTGAAGGCAAGGCCCGAGGCCGTGCGCACGACCTCGGTCCACCGAGCGGGGTTACTCGCTAGGGAGGCGCCGCGTTTTCCGACGAACACCCAGGGCGTCTCCCCGGTGACCGGGCGGAGATCGGCCAGAATCCGCAGGGCCTGGGGCGGCAGGGGAACGACGTGCGTCCGGCCCCCTTTTCGGAACATGCCCGGCACGGTCCATGTTTGCGCGTGCATATCGAGGTCCGCCCAGCGCATGTTTAGGGTCTCGCCACGGCGCGTACCAAGCAGGAGCAAGAGCTTGACCGCGCCTGCGATGACGAGTCCTGGCGCCAGCTTGCCATTCGCGAGGACCAGGTCGCTAGTGCCGGCGGCCACTGCGTCGAGGGTCTCCCAGAGCTTCTTCAATTCGTCGTCGGCAAGCACACGCTCTCGCGGGCGCTCAGGGCGGAGCCTTTGGAGGCCGGCGGTCGGATCCCGCTCGATCAACTCCTCACGCAGGCCCCAGCGGAACGCAGCGCGGACGAGGGCTAGGACGCGGTTGGCCCGGATCGGGGTCTTGCAAGCGATGCCTTCGAGGAAGGAGCGCAGCTCCCCACGGGGCACCTGCGCCGCAGCTTGCTGACCCAGTGGCGACTCCAGAACGACGGCCTTAAGCGTCCGCCGGTAGTCGCCGTTGGTCGCGGCACTGCGGCGACCCTGGCCCGCTTCGATGTAGTCCTTGACCAGCGACGCGACCGTGTGCGCTTCGCGGGCTTCTCGCTTGGCTGATGCCGGATCTTGCCCAAGGGCGGCCTCACGTAGCGCCTCCCGAGCAAGCTGACGCGCGTCCGCCAGCGTCAGAGGCGGGAGCGTGCCGAGAGTCGCACGCCGCAGCCGCGAGCCAAAACGATAGAATACGCAAGCCGTGCGCCGGGCGTTGGACGTGACGCGAATGCAGAAGCCTGGAAGGTCCTCGTCGAACAACTCGAGCCGGCCAGATGCGGGCGGACGCGCCACCTCGACAGTGCGAGCGGTCAGTTTGACGGTCGGCATTCACGACTCTTCGATTGACGTGCTGAAAAAAGATCAGTGAGTCCCGCGGGGTAACACTGGGGTAACAACGAGACCGAAACTTCATGGAACGGCATGAACCCGATGGAACCACGTTCCGCCCGCCAAGAGCAAGAAGTTTCTGAGGGTTATGGTTTCAGAACGGTTCAGGATGTGTCAGGACGAATCACGCAAACGCGGATTCGCAATCAGCAGGTCCTTGGTTCAATCCCGAGTGCCTGCTCCAATTTTTGAACAACTTCCGAGATTAGCCGCCCTCGCGCAGCCCGCTCGGGCTAAACACCGGGGACGGACCCGGGCGAGGCGGGAAGGAGCCCGAGATGAAGCGAAGAGATTTCGTTCGGAGCGCGGCGGGTGCTGGTGCCATCGCTCTCGGGCCGCAACAGGCAGGGGCGGCTCCGCCTGACGCCCGGGAAGGGCTGCCCCGCCAGGGTCCGAAGCCCATCGCCCGCGGAAAGCGTGCCGTCGCCTCGAGCGCCCACCCCATCGTTACCGAAACCATGCTCGACGTGATGCGCAAAGGCGGCAAGGCGGTGGACGCGGCCGTGGCCGGCTGCCTGGTTCAAGCCACGGTTCAGATGGAGATGACGAACCACACAGGCTCCGTCGACTTCATCTACTGGGAAGCAAAGACGGGCAAGGCCCACGAGCTGAACAGCACGGGTACGCTTGTGCCTGGACTTGCGCCTTTTCGCCCGCTCCCCGCGAACCTCGGAGTACTGATCCCGAGCCAACCCCCTTGCGCCTGCATCCCCGGATTCATGCCCGGCCTCAAGGCCATCCACGAGCGCTTCGCAACGCGCCCCTGGGCGGAACTGTGCGAGCCCGCGATACGTTGGGCCGAGGAAGGCCACCCCGTCTCGTCCTTCGAGTTCGGCGTGCTCCAGGAAGAGCTACCCGGCAATACCTACTTCCCCGCTGGTCGCGAACTCTTCACACCGGAGGGGTTCACCCCCCAAGTCGGCGACGCCTTCAAGAACCCGAGGCTTGCGGCGACGTTGAAGCGTCTCGCCAAGGAAGGCCCGGACCATTTCATCACGGGTGAGTGGGCAAAGCGGTTCGTGGACGAAGGCAACCGCTTAGGCTGGCCGGTGAAGATGGAGCATATGACCGCCGTCCCGCCTCGCTGGGGCGCGCCTCTCAGGCACGCCTATAAGGGACACGAGATCCTGCAGCTCAGCCCCCCCGAGCGGCAGGGCGTCTTCACCGCCTTCGTCCTCGGCGTCCTCGAGCTCCTCAACCTGAAGTCGCTCGGGCACTACGCGGAGTCGGCAGAGAGCCTCTACTACTTCGCCCACGTCTTGCGCTGGGCCGAGCTCGAGCTGGGCTACTTGCAAGACCCGAAGACGTTCGACGTTCCCACCGACGTCTGGCTCTCGAAGGACCACCAAAGCCACGTGGCCGAGATCCTCCGGCGCAGCCGGCCGAAAGTAGACTTGATGGAGCACGTGACCGTGACCTCGGGCAAGCCGGCCATGGCCGCCGCCGGCCTGCCCACGGCGGGTGCGAACAAGCCCCCGATTCCCCAGGGAAGCTGCGAGCTATCGATCGTCGACGCGGACGGCAACTGGGTACAGATGATGAACACCCTCCAGTCCGGCGGCATCCCGGGGGCCGTCGTGGACGGCGTGCCCATGGTGGGCAGCCACGCCCAGACCGACCTCAGGTCCGCTATCGCGGGCTGGTTCGCGGGGGGTGGGCGGATCCGCTGCGTGATCGGCAACACGATTGTGCTCAAGGATGGCAAGCCCTGGCTCTCTCTCGGCACGCCCGGCAACGTCCATGTGACCATCCCCCAGGTTCTCTCGAATATCCTCGACTACGGCATGGATCCCTATGACGCCTCGGTGGTGCCGAGGATGCTCGCCCTTCGGGACGACTACGTGCTCGAGATCGAGAGCCGGATCCCGCCCAACGTCGTGGCGGGGCTGGCGAGAATGGGCATCGCGGTGAAGCCGCTGCCCAGTTACGACTATCACATGGGCTCGTTCCAGATGTGCTGGCGGGACGAGAAGACGGGCCTCCTGTGCAGCAGCAGCGACCCCCGCCGCGCGGGCAAAGCTGACGGGCTGTGAAGCCTCTCCGGCCGCGCTTGTCGTCCTGCCCGGCTCGGGACCACCCGGGGCGGAGGCGAGCGCCCAGCGGAATGAGCGGCTCGTCGACCGACACTCGTGAGTACCCTTGAGTAGGCGCCGCCGCCTGAAAGCTATGGCGGTGGGTAGCTGTGGACCCTCGATGAACTTGCGGCCGAGGGTGCGCTGCGAGCCGAGGAGCAGCGCCGGCTGGCGGCCGCGGCGCATCTCGGATGGAATACCCGCGAGCGGAGGCGCGTCACCGCCCTATGCGGCGGTCCTTGAGCGATACAATGTGCGATCCGTCCAAGGGAGGTTCCCAATGCCCTCGATCGGCCCTTGCCTGTTGGTGCTTCTCGCCTTGTCGATGGCGATCCCCGCCGCCGGTGCTCCGGTTACGGTCGTCAAGGCGGGCCTCCTGATCGACGGCATGGGAGGGACGCCTCTGCGCAATGCCGTGTTATTGATCGAGGGCGAACGGGTCTCCGCTGTTGGTGCGGGTCTCGAGGTGCCGGCGGGTGCCCGCGTGCTCGACCTCTCGGACAGCACCGTGCTGCCCGGGTTCATCGACGCCCACACTCACATCAGCGCACCCTTGGTGGGGACCGCCGGGTGGGAGGAAGCCTTGGCCCACGAGACGGCCGCGGATGCCGTCCTTCGCGGCGTCTTCCACGCCCGGCAGGTGCTGGAGGCCGGCTATACGACCATCCGCGAGGTTGGCGCCCGCGACTTCACGGACGTGTCCCTGCGCAACGCGATCCGTCGCGGCTGGATCGTTGGCCCCCGGATGCAGGTGGCCGCCCACGCCATCGGGATCACCGGAGGACATTGTGACGAGAGTGGCTGGGTCCCTAACCTCTTCGGCCACGAGCCCGGCATTGCGGAGGGGATCGCCAACGGTCCCGACCAGATCCGCAGTGCGGTCCGCTACCAGGTCAAGTACGGAGCCGACCTTATCAAGATCTGCGCTACGGGTGGCGTCATCTCCGTCGGAGACACCGCTGGCGCCCAGCAATATGACGCCGAGGAGCTGAGGACGGCGGTGGCAACCGCCCACATGCTCGAACGCAAGGTCGCTGCCCACGCCCATGGAACTGAGGGCATCAAGGCCGCGGTCCGGGCCGGTGTCGACTCCATCGAGCACGGATCCCTACTCGATGGGGAGGGGGCGCGCCTCATGGCCGAAAAGGGGACGTTTCTGGTATCGACGTTGATGGCCGGGGATGCGATCGTCCGCATGGTGGCCGACCGCCGCCTGACGGGGGCGTACGCGACAAAGGCCATGGCCATCGGGCCGAATATGCCCAAGGCGATCGCGCGCGCCGCGGCCGCGGGGGTCAAAATCGTCCTCGGCACCGACAACATCTTCGATCCCCATACGATGGACGCCCGCGAGTTCACCCTCTTGGTTGGCGCTGGCCTCACGCCCATGCAGGCGATTGTCGCGGGCACGAAGACCGCGGCAGAGCTCCTCGGATGGGAGAAAGACGTCGGATCCATCGCTCCCGGGCGGTACGCCGATGTGGTGGCGGTGAAGGGAGACCCCCTGCGGGACATCCGTACCCTGGAACAGGTCTCGTTCGTCATGAGGGGTGGCGTCGTGGTGAAGGGGGCGGAGTCGGGTCGGGCGACCTCCAGCGCAGGAAATCTCGCGGGTCGGTAGTCTTCCGGCTCAGAGTGGGGTGCCGCCTTCATGCCCAGCGGCAACGCGCCCGCACCAATAAGACCGGACCGGACTGGGTCTCACGAGTGGGCCCGGGCGAGCCGACTGGTGAGTTGATCCCTAGGCACCATCGGCGGCACGCTCCAGCTCAGCGATGTTGAGCTTGGTCATCTTCAGCATCGCCTGCATCGCACGCCGGGACCGGTCCGGGTCGGGGTCCGCGAGTAGCTGAAGCAGCCGTGTCGGCACGATCTGCCAGGACAAGCCCCACCGATCCTTGAGCCAGCCGCACTGTCCTGGGGAGCCGCCCTCCGACAACGCCGTCCAGAGGCGGTCCACTTCCGCCTGATTCTCGCAGGCGAGCTGGAAGGAGACCGCCTCAGTGAAAGGGAACTGCGGGCCGCCGTTCAGGCCACTGAACTTGTTGCCGGCAAGGCTGAACTCGACGGTGAGGACCATCCCGGCTGGGCCACTGGGGGTGTCGGCCGGTGAGCGGACCACTCGATCGATCCGTGAACCGGCCAGCAGAGCCGCATAGTAAGCTGCCGCCTGTTCGGCTTGCCCGTTAAACCAGAGGCACGGAGTGACTGCTTTCGTCTGGGACACTCTCTCAGACGCCTGTTTGCGCCTTGGACTCAGGGCTTCTCCAGCTCGGCCACGAGCAGCGGGATGGCCCGGTCCAGATTCAGCGCATAGATGGCAGCGAACAGTCGGCCAAAGACACTCACGCCAAACCCTTCGCCGTCGACCACAAACTCCAGTGCTGCCTGTTCAGGGCCTAACCTCTGGAAACGATGATCGTAATGCACAGTCAACCAAAGGAACGGGCCGACCCATTTCCAGTTGACTCCCGGGTTCAGCTCCTCCATGCGAAAAGTGGAACGAACTCCGTTGGTTAGTCGGATGACTCCTTCCGACTGCGGCGTGAGAGCACCAAGAGGCGTGACGTCAATTCGGCGAATGTGCCTGGCCCAGCTAGGCCAGTCTGAAACTCGAGCCAAGTGTGCCCATGCCTCTTCGGCTGTTGCTCTGGCTGTGAAACGTCGTTGCAAGAGTCTCATCGAGCTACCGTCTGGCATTCGCCGAACGTGGCCTGCCTCTCAGGCCCCATCCTTAGGAAGCACTTGAAAACCCATCTGCTCGGCCGAATGGCGGATGCGTTCATCGAGCGAGAGGACGGCCAACTCGTCCACCAGGGATCGTGCGAGCACCGCCGTGGCCAAATGGATGGCGTCCAGGGTGCGGATCGGTTCGGCGGGGAACGGTCGGCGAGCCCGCTCCGCGGCCTCGGCGTCGAGGTCGAGGACGACCCAATGGTCGGCGGTGCGCGCCAGGACCGCTCGCCGTTCGGCCGCCACCATTTCCGGAATGATGTTTGTCGCCACGGCACGAATCAGGACACGCTCGGACTCGATCAGCGTGATGCTGGAGGCCAACACCAACTCCGCGGCTCCGAGGGGCGCTCGGACCTCGGGGGCCCGTGCCTCGTCCAGGAGCCAGCACAGTATTGCGCTCGACTCCGCGTACAGATTCAGCGCTCGCCTCGTTCCTCATCGAGGAGCCTTGCTGCGGAGCCGGGCGGCATCACCCGACCAAGGGCTGGATAGAGATCGGGACGGTTGGGCAGTCCGACCCGAGCCCGCCCCTGCCGGACGACCTCGAGCAGCGCGGGGTAGGGCAGGGTTACGCGCGGACTCGGCCGGCGCAACTCAGCGACCATTTCGCCGCGGTCGGTTACGAGGATCTCCTCCCCGTTCCGTACCATGCGGAGATATTGGCTGAGACGGTTCTTCAGTTCACGAACTCCAACAACCTTCATGACATCAATGTAGCCACATGAGGCTACATGTGTCAAGAGAAGATGCCCCGCTCGCTAAGTCAAGGAGATCCTTTGCAGTGGAAGCTCTCCGATGCAGTGGAAGTTCTCCGAAGGCGGGGATGAGTCGGCTGCGGGGTCGTGCCTACCATCCTTGGAAACGCCAAACCTATGGAGGCATTGGAAATGGAGCGAGCCGATGGAGCTCGCGACCGCGCATCAGGGCCTCAGGTCCTCGGGCGTACGCAGCTCGCCGCCGCGAACCACGTAACGCAGCTTCCGGAAGTTACGGACATCCTGCGAGGGGTCCCCGCCCACCGCGATCAGGTCCGCAGCCTTCCCCTTCTCGATCGTGCCGATCTCCGCTTCGAGACCCATGGCGCGGCTGGCTACGGCCGTGGATGCCGCGATCACCTGCATGGGCGTCATCCCCGCGGATTGCATCGCCTCCATCTCCGCGTAGATGGCGGGGCCGTGGAGAGTGAGCGGATTGCCTGCGTCGGTGCCGGTGGCGATAGGGATTCCGGCGGCTACAAGTTTGGCCAGGTTGGAGGCCGCCACCGTCTCATTCTGGGCCACGCGCTGCTCGCGAGCCTCCGCCGTTGCCGCGTTAGCGAGGGCGGCCTCGAGCACCGCGGTTGAAGCCACCTTAGCCAGGGTCGCCTCGTCCACGCAATGGTTCGGGTCATCTACGGTGGGTGCCTTCCGATCGATCAGGGCTCGGAACATCCGAACGTATCCGCGACCGACGGTCAGGGTGGGGTTCAGGATCGTACCGTTTTGACGCGCTAGATCCAGAAACTCCTGATCGACGGGAACGTCCCAAACGCTGTGGACCAGGAGCTTTGCCCCCGCCCGCAGTGCCACCTTAGCTTCCGCGAGGCCCGTAGCGTGGACGATCAGCGGAAGGCCGAGGTGGCGCGCCTCGTCACCCGCGGCCATCACCGCCTTCTCCGATGCCTCCACGGTCAGGGTGGGCGGCCGGACGATGTACCAGACCTTCACCGCGTGCGCACCCTGCGCCTTTAGGTAGCGCACGCCCTCGCGGGCGGCCAATTCGGTGGTTAGGGGCAGGAACTGGCGCTCTCCGGGTAGGGTGAGCCAATGGTCGAGCGTGGAGAGGAGGGGACCGGCCGCGACCACGTGGGGCATCAGCGTGTCCTGCGAGTATCCGTCAGGGAGCTGCAACGTCCAGGGGTAGCCCCCGACATCGAACACCGCGGTGACGCCAGAGCAGAGATAAGAGCGACCGAAGCGATCGGGGTGCTTCCGGAGGTCCGCTTCGACCATCTCATAAGGATGAGCGGCGCGTAGATCGAGGGAATCAGGGCGCCCGTCCGCCCATCCGGTCTGTGAAAAGTGGACGTGGGCGTCGATCAGGCCCGGCGTGAGCCAAAGCCCTTTGAGGTCGGTGACGCCGATGCTCTCGGGGAGGGGGCATTGGGCCGCGGTGCCCGCACAATCGATCTTGCCGCCGCGCAGCACCACCGTCGCGGAGGGGACGGGCGGGCCCCCCCGCCCGTCGATGAGGGTCGCGCCCACCAGCGCCCGCGGTGGTGGGGGGGTGCCGGGCGGGGCGTCGATCGCGCCCGTGACCGCAACCTTCCAGCCCTCCGGCGTCTTCGTGAACAGGCGCTCCGAGATCCCGGTGTGCTCCTCTTTGCCGTAGCGGACACGGTAACGGTACGTGCCGTAGACGACACCCGCCTGAACCGGCACGAGGTGCAGGTCGCTGGCGTCGATCACATCCGGCCAACGCTCCCCGGCCGCCTTAACGAACTCTTCGAAGCCGGTGACAAATCCCGTGGGCCCACCCCGAGCGAGGTGGTCGCTCCGGCGGTAGCAGGCCAGGTAGGCCTCGCGGTCTCGCCGGCGAATGGCGTCGATGTTCTTCTCGAACAGGCTGCGCGCGGACCTAAGATCCGCGGCGGCATCGTCCGCGGCACCCAGCCACGGCGCTGCGCCAAGAAGCGCGAGGGTGAGGGCGAGGCACGAATGTCTCATGAAGCCTCCTCGTTGGACGGGGAAGAGCCTCTCGCTCTTCCCGGCCGAGCCGGACCATGATAGGTTTCAGCTCATGAGAATCCTACTCCTGCTGGTCGCGCTTGCTACCGCCGGCGAGAGGCCCCAAG
>Ga0210384_10003374_pt1 | contig 18554 bp, 12 predicted proteins | sample IncBWH2MmetaG_FD_160574 | JGI IMG/M metagenome (GOLD analysis project Ga0210384, IMG submission 160574) | Forest soil microbial communities from Barre Woods Harvard Forest LTER site, Petersham, Massachusetts, United States - Inc-BW-H-2-M | ecosystem: Environmental > Terrestrial > Soil >...
ACATACGGTCCGGTGAAGCGCCTTTTGCCAGGCAGTGCCCGTGTCCTCGGTGTGTGCTGGTGATGTAATCATCGAGCCGGAGGGCCTCGCAGATCCCGACCGCTACTGCTTCCTCACCCACATAAAGGTGGGCCAGGCCAGGCATCAGGGCGCGAGTGTAAAGTTCGTTGACCTGCTCTTCAAACCGTCGAATCCTCAGCATCCTCCGGTACATTTGGATCCATCGTTCGACCCTGATCCCGGGCTCGGCGGTCGCGTTAACCGCGATAGTCGTCATTTTGCCACTCCTGACATCCGCGCTAGCACATCAAACACTACCGCGAAATCCAGCCGAGCCATTCCCATGCCCCGAGCCGCGGTCAGAAACTCATTACTAACAGCGGTTGTTGGTAACGGGACGTCGAGCTGACGGCCCATCTCCAGCGCCAGCAGCATATCTTTCTGCATCATGTTCACGTCGAACCACGCTTCTTGGGGCTGTTGCAGGACGAACGGTCCGCGATACTGGATCATCGGCGACGCCACTGCGCTGTGGGTTAAAACATCAACTGCCGTCTCCCGGGCGATGCCACTCTTCTCTGCGAGCAAAACTCCTTCCGAAAACGCCAGCATCTGCACCGCGAGACTAAGGTTGGTGGCAATCTTCATCGATAGCGCCAGCCCATTGTCGCCGACGTACGTCACCTTTGGTCCGATATCAAGCAATAGAGGCTTCACCCGGTCGAAGGTCTCGCGACGTCCGCCAACCATCACCGACAGCTTTCCCTCTTGTAGCGTGATCACGCTGCCGGACACCGGCGAATCAACCATGTCAGCGCCTCTTTCGCGGACTTTGGCAGCCAAGGCCCGGCTTGCTGCCGGGCTGATCGTACTCATGTCGCTAAAGATCTTCCCCTTGCTGAAGCCCGCCAGCAGCCCATCCGGTCCTTCGGCGATGGCGCTAAGCGCACCTGCATTCGTGACCATGGCAAAGGTCACATCGGCCGTGGCACTGACCTCGCGTGGCGAGTTCGCCCACTTCATGCCCTTGTCGATGAGCCACTGGGCTTTGGATCGGGTTCGGTTATAACCAGTCACGGCGTGTCCCTTGCTCAACAGCCGATTCACCATTTGGCTGCCCATCACGCCGAGACCGACAAATCCGAGATTAGCCATGGATCTCCAAACTGCGAAGCTTCTTCGAATGCGCCGGTACCGCCGCTGTCGAATCCGCTCGAGAATCCTCACAAACCTGCTGCAAATGATCCCGCATCGTCGCGCGCGCTTTCTCGGGGTCACGCAGTTCGATCGCTTGCAGGATGCGCTTATGGTGAAACTGTCCACGCTCCGGTCCGCCATCCACCTTAAAAATTCTCATTCGCTGTTCCCGAAGCAGGCCGACAATCGAGTCAATCAAGGAGAGAATGAGCGGATTTGCTGCTGCTTCCGCTAATGCAAGATGGAAGTCGAGGTCAGCTTCTATAAAGGCATCGGGATCCCGCCTCGCACGGTCCATGACGGCAACGGCCTCGCGCATGGTGGCAAGGTGTTGTTCCTCCACGCGAGTGGCCGCCAGCGCTGCAATTTCCGGCTCGAGAATCGCCCGCAATTCAGCCAGACTTGTGGATCCATCCGGTTGCCCGATCTTGACCATCAGGTCCAGCGACTGCCGGATTGCCTGCGATGTACCATCGGTCACGAATGTCCCGCGCCCCGAATACGCTTCCACCAGGCCTTTTTCCCGGAGCGCTTTAACTGCCTCCCGAACCGCGGTCCGGCTAACCCCGAATTGCTGCGCCAGCTCGCGTTCTGCCGGCAATTGGTCTCCCGGTTTGAGCGTGCCCTTCAGGATCGACTCTTCAATCTGCTGGACGATCTGCTCGTAGAGTCGAGATGTCCGGACTACCTTGTAAACCATATCTCCTCGTCATATTGCGCCAACGGCGAATGCGCACTTTCACGCGACTGCGAACTCTTCAAGCAGCTTGAATCCAAACTGTCTTGGTGTTGGTAAATTCGCGAATGCCATATGGACCGAGTTCGCGGCCGTGTCCGGAGTGCTTCACGCCGCCAAAGGGCAACCTGGGATCGGAAGCCACCATCTTGTTGATGAACACCATTCCAGCTTCAAGTTCATTGATAAAGCGCTCGCGTTCACTCTGGTCGTTCGTCCATGCGCTCGCTCCCAACCCAAATCGGCTGTCGTTCGCAATTCGAATCGCGTCATCCAAATCCTTTGCGCGGAAAATGCAGGCCACCGGACCGAATAGTTCTTCGCGATATGCCGGGGACTCTTCAGGGATGTCGGTCAAAACCGTAGGCGCATAGAAATTCCCGGTCCGCTTCAACGGTTTGCCCCCGGTCAAGATCCGCGCCCCGGCAGCAACCGTTTTCTGAACGTCCGCATCCAGGCTGGTCACACCATCCAACGTCGCCAGCGGGCCCAGTTCCGTGCTTTCGTCGAATGGATCGCCTACCTTCAGCGCCTCCATCTTGCTCACGAACTTGCGCTCAAACTCATTCGCAATCGCGTCGGCCACGATAAAGCGCTTGGCGGCAATGCAGGATTGTCCGTTGTTGATGATTCGAGCTTTGACTGCAGTGGCAACGGCCTCATCGAGATTGGCGCTGGGCATGACAATAAAGGGATCGCTGCCCCCAAGTTCCAGCACTACCTTCTTAATTCGTTTGGCCGCACCCGTTCCCACCTGTACCCCGGCCTCTTCGCTCCCGGTGAGAGTTGCGGCTACCACTCTCGGATCATTCAGGATTCTGTCGACTTGTTGTGAACCGATAAGGAGTGTCTGAAAGACGCCTTCAGGAAATTCTGCCTTACGAAAGATTTCTTCAATCGCCAGCGCACATTGGGGAACATTCGAGGCGTGCTTCAAGAGTCCGACATTGCCTGCCATCAAGGCCGGAGCGGCGAAACGAATCACTTGCCAGAAAGGAAAGTTCCAAGGCATCACTGCCAGTATTGGTCCCAGCGGCTGGTAATGGACATAACTACGCGTGGCTGTCGTCTCCACGGTCTCGTCGGCGAGAAACCGTTCCGCGTTCTCTGCGTAGTAGCGGCACGCCCAGGCGCACTTAACCGCTTCATCAACGGCGGACCGAAACGGCTTACCCATCTCGGTGGTCATCAGGCGCGCGAAGCTGTCTTTCTCGCTCTCGAGGATGTCCGCCGCTTTACGCATCATCCTCGCCCGATCGGCGAAGGGGAGTTTTCTGTAGCGGGCGAAGGCGTTGGCTGCGCGCTCGATTTTGTGGTCAATCTCGGAGTCCGTGAGCGGCTTAAAAGTCTTAAGTAGCTCTCCGGTCGCGGGATTGATAGTCGAGATTGCCATCGTGGACCCCTCCTGTGCCCGGAGCTCTTTGCCCACCTGAGCTGACAGATCGCTTTCCGGTACTGTGGTCCGACAACCCTACCACAAGATGACCGCATAGTGTCAAGCTTATACATGGGTTTCAGCGTTTCCTCTTGACACATATTCTCCCATGGTGGTAGAGCTGTCGGACCACAACTAAGCGGAGGTCTGTATGCGTTCCCTGGCCTTGAGGGTTGACACGTCGGTCTGTGTCCAAACGGGAGTCTTTCCCAAGATTTTGAGATGGGGGCTAGTGGCTCTTTTGGTTTGCCTGCCCCTATTTTCTCAGACCAACACCGGCCGCGTTCTGGGAAGCGTAACCGACCAAACCGGTGCCGCCCTTAGCGGGGCCACCGTGGTCATCACCGACGTGCAAAGAGGGGTTTCGCGGACCATCACCACGGATGACGCCGGCGCTTATGTTGCGCCCGACCTCATTCCCGGGGTTTATACGATCCGTGCTGAGGCTAAGGGCTTCAAGACCGTTGAGCGCCGGGGTCTCGAGTTACAAGTTGCTCAGGACATACGCATCGACCTTTCACTCCAGCCGGGAGAGGTCTCCCAGACAGTTGTAATTACCGGAGAAGTTCCGTTGCTGAACACGACCTCTGCCACTTTGGGCGGCACGCTCAGCAATCAGGAGATCAACGACCTGCCCTTGAATGGCCGTAACTACGAGAACCTGCTCCAACTGCGTCCCGGCGTAATGCGCTATCCCGGTGGCGGATTCTCCACCACTAGCACCAACGGCCTGCGCGCTGAAGACAATGCCTACTTGATTGATGGCCTCTACAACAGCGAACCCTTCTCCGGCCAGGACATTATCAACGGCGCTGGTGTTGTCGGAGACTCGGCGACCATCCTGCCAATCGATGCCATTCAGGAATTCAATGTCCAGGAGAATTCTCCCGCCGAATACGGATGGAAACCCGGCGCCATCGTGAACGTCGGTTTGAAGTCCGGGACCAACACGCTTCACGGCACTGCGTTTGCTTTCGGCCGAGACGGAGCGATGGACGCCCGCAATTTTTTCAACTGCGCCAACAATCCTTGCGCGGCTGGGCAGAGTCCCGCTCCGAAGGTTTCCCGGACCCTGGAACAGTTTGGCGGCAGTCTGGGCGGTGCCATCATCAAGGACAAAGCTTTCTTCTTCGGTGCGTATGAGGGCCAGCGGTACGACATCGGAAACTCGTTCGGGGGCGTTAGCAGCCCGTCCATGGTACCGATACCGCTCGCCCCGGGGGCGGCGACGAACTGCACCGCTCCCGCCCTCGCTGCGCAAGACTGTGCTGGCAGCATTCCGAATGCGATTGCCGATCTGCTGGCAAACGGGTTTACACCCGCCACGATCAGCCATGCCAGCCAGTTGATCTCGGGCTGTACAGTCTCGGCAACGGGCACGGTCACTTGCACAGGCACAGGCTTCCCCGTCAACAACAACCCAACCATCAATATCGTCAACGGATTTCCCAATCAGGTGGGAGTCGACAACGCGGTTGGCAAGGTGGATTACAACCTCAACCAACGCAACGTCGTAGGCGGGATGTACTTTTTCGGAAACAATTCCGGAACAGTCGAAGATTTTCCGGAGTTGCAATCCTTCTGGCGTTCCAAAATTCACACGCGCGCTCAGGTGGTGGGAGGAAACTGGGTCTGGACTCCAAATACGCGCTGGGTGAATGAAGCCAGGGTCGGCTACAGCCGCCTCTACCAACCAACCCTGCCCGGTGATTTGAATACCCCAGCATCAACTTTCGGTCTCAATACCGGCGTAAGCGGCTCCTTCACCGGAGGCTTGCCCCGTATCGGCTTTGCCGGAGCCTTTATCCCTGGACTGGGAGCCTTCAAGTGGCCGAAGTTCCAGGGACCAGACACAAGAATCCAAATCATCGACCATGTTTCATATACCCTGGGAAAGCATGCCTTCAAGTTTGGCGGTGAAACGCATCGTGAACAGGTCGACGGCGGCGCCTTTGGCAATGCCCGGGGAAGCATCACATTTGTGGGTGGCAACGCCATACCGACGGGAGCAGGCTCGACGGCGCTGGAGGATTTTTTCGCCGGCCTTCCTTTAAAGGCATCCGTACAAAGTGGTGATCCTCGCCGGCAAATCCACAACTGGTCGTATGCGGCGTTCGTCCAGGACGACTGGCGCGCCACCAGGAGCCTGACCATCAACTTGGGGTTGCGTTACGAGTTCAATTCGGTCATAAAAGAGGCTCACGACCTTCTGGGCAATTTTGATCCCAATTCACCAACTGGATTGATTCAAGTGGGACAGAACGGCGTGAGCGGTCCTTATAATCCCGATCACAAGAACTTCGCACCGCGCTTGGGCTTTGCCTGGGATGTCCTTGGTAAAGGCAATACTGTGCTAAGAGGCGGCTTTGGCCTGATGTATGAGGCTGTGAACTGGGAATCATTCCTCGCCTTCAACAACAGCTTTGGCCTCACCAACGTTCCTACCGGAGCCGTGATATCTGGTACGGGCACTGCCAATCAGAAGACCGCTGGAGGCACGATCACGGCCGGCAATCTGGCAATCTCGCCCGCCGTCATTCCTCCGTGGGACAGCGCTAGTCCACTCTATGGCAATGTCAGCGGAACCACGATCAACTGCGATCCCGTTACGCGTCCCCTCGGGGGCCTTGGATCTGGTCCATGTCCCATTATGAGCGTGGTCCGCAACCTGACCACTCCCTACGTCTGGGTCTGGAACCTGAACGTCCAGCATGCCTTTACCCCCAATGTGTCACTGGAGCTCGCGTACGTTGGCAATCGCGGTACGAATCTGACTGGCATTCGGGATGCCAATCAGGAAGCGCTGGGCACCAACGATCAGACTACCCGGCCGCAGAACGCGAAATTTCCCTATCTGAGCAACATTTTCCAGATGGGCAACTTCTACAGATCGAACTACAACGGGCTGCAGGCGACGCTAAGCTCGCGCAATTACCATGGCCTGAGCATGGTCGTCGGTTACACCTACTCCCATGCGCTGGATGATGTGGGCGCCAACTGGGATTTCGGCGCGGGCTACGGGCTGCCGCAGGATTCCACCAATGTGGCACGGGAATACGCCAACAGCGATTTCGACATTCGTCATCGCTTCACGCTTTCTCTCACCTACGCCATCCCAGGGAAGAAGGGCTTCGGTCAGATGTTGGAAGGCTGGGAGATCAACAGCATCGCAACCATTCAAAGCCCACAACCTTGGGGGGTGATCGACTTGACCACCGGCATCGCCGGAATCGGCGGCCTGCCCGTCAGCCCGCCTCAGGCTACGCCTCAGCGCTGGGACTTTTTTGGCCACCCCTCCGACTTCAAAGCAGGGCCGAGGCCGATCCCGTTTTTCCCCGGCACCAGCAATCCCGCCTGTGTGGCGCTAGCCACCACTCCGGCGTTGCAGTCCTCACTCGCAACGTTCGGATGCTACGCCAAGGGCAGTTCTATCTTGATTCCCCCAGCCGCTGGGCAGTTTGGAACCATGCCCCGCAATCTTTTCTCCGACTCAGGATTCCGGAACCTGGATTTCTCGCTAGCCAAGAACTTCCACTTCGGGGAACGCCTGCGCGCGCAATTCCGGGCAGAGTTCTTCAACATTCTGAACCACGCAAATTTCGCCAACCCCTACGGCGGACAGAACGGCTACGGGCAGAACGATCCTGGGGCACCGGGCTTCGGCTGCGCCTGCACCACACCCGACGTGGCGGCGGCCAATCCCGCCGTGGGTTCAGGAGGCCCCCGCTCCGTCCAGTTGGGCTTGAAGTTTATCTTCTAGCCGCAGTCGGGCTCGAGGGGAGTAAATAAGGTCGGGCGGAAGTCCCATTCGACCCTTTTCACGCGGACATGCCATCCCGCCAAACGACCAATTGAGAAGTGAATTGCATACATGAATATGCGGACATCACTCGTGCTATTCCTCGTATCCGGGTTAATAATATGTGCGAACACCTTCGCCCAAGAGCGCTCTGAACGTACTCTTGATGAGATCAAGACCGAAGCAATTCATCGGGCGGAAAACGGTATGTATCCCCTGATCGGGCTTGATCCGGCTGATGTCCGCGAAGCTTTCAACTCGATCAAGACGCGTGACAAGGATGAATGGGCGGCGGCCTTCATGGCGGTTGCTGACCGCTACATGGCCGAAGGTCGAACGCTGGAGGCGACTGACCCGGTCAAGGCCAACGCCGATTACGTCCGAGCTTGGCGGCTTTATTCTTTCGGTCGCTGGCCGATACCAGCGTCTCCGAAAAAGCAGCAATCGTACCAAAAGGCAATCGAAGCGTTTCTGGCTCATGCCCGCTTCTGGGACCCGCGGTTGGAAGTTGTTCGCATCCCCTTTGACGGTTCGGAGATCATCGGGTATCTGCGTCTACCAAAGAACGCAACGGGCCCGGTGCCCGTGGTAATCGCGGTCAACGGTCTGGACAGTCGCAAGGAGGATCTCTCTGAAAGCTTCGCAGCGATCCTGTCCTACGGCATCGGCTTTCTGGCGGTTGATGGGCCCGGCACCGGTCAAGCGCCGATCAAGGTGAGTGAGACTTCCGACCGGATGCTATCGCGGGTGCTCGACTATCTCCAGACCAGGCCGGAAGTGGACAGCAGCAGAATCGCAATGCACGGCGTCAGCTGGGGAGCGTATTGGGCGACCAAGATGTCGATTGTGGAGCGTGTGCGCCTAAGAGGAGCCAGTGCCCAATCGCCGCCCGTCGATAAGTTCTTTCAGAAAGACTTCCTGATGAACTCTCTGCTTGGAAATCGAGAATATTTGTTCGATCAGGTACCGGCATTGATGAGCATCTTCGACGGTACTAAGACAATAGATGACTTGGCAGCAGCGCTCTCGAAGATGTCCTTAGTGAATCAAAAACTGCTCGGGAAACCGATGACGCCGATGCTGATCCTGGCTGGCGTCAAGGATACGCAAGTGCCGATATCCGATATTTACCTGTTGCTTGACAGTGGCGACGTTCCCAAAGAAGCGTGGATCAATCCGCAGGGTGGCCACCTGGGCCGGCAGGTAAAAGTATGGCCTGATCCCGTCATTTTGAAACAGGTAATCATTCCATGGTTGGTGCGCACACTGGAAGTACAGCCCGACAAAGCCAGCCACTAGAACTTGAAACAACTCCGGTCAGCCAAGCCGCTGACAGCATTCTGAAAAAGTGAGGAACTGATGATGGGAGTTTCCGCCACGCCCCTCCCAGCCCCGGCCGCCCCGCCCGTGAGTTCACGCAAAAAAACCTTCTACACAACTCTGTGGGTGCAAGTGCTGCTGGCGATCGGATTGGCAATTGCGCTGGGCTACTTCAGCCCGGATCGATCCATCGCCATGAAACCGCTGGGTGACGCTTTCATCAAGCTGATCACGATGATTATCAGCTTGATCATCTTTTGCACCGTCGTCACCGGCATCGCGGGCATGCAAGACATGAAGAAAGTTGGCCGCGTCGGTGGGAAGGCGCTCGTGTACTTTGAGATCGTCTCCACGATGGCATTGTTGATCGGGTTGGTAGTTGGCAACCTGGTACGGCCTGGCAGCGGCTTCAATGTGAATCCCGCCACCCTCGATGCAAAAGCCGTGGCCGATTACGCCGGACAGGCAAAGGCGCAGAGCGCGACCGACTTCCTTATGCACATCATCCCGAACACGGTCGTCGACGCGTTCGCCAAAGGAGACATCCTTGAAGTTCTGCTGGTTGCCATATTGTTCGGCTTCGCATTATCGGCCGTTGGTCCACGCTGCAAGCCTTTGGTTGATCTATTCAACGCGCTAACTCACGCGGTATTCGGGGTAGTAAATATCCTCATGCGATTTGCTCCGATCGGCGCCTTCGGAGCTATGGCTTTCACGGTAGGAAAATATGGTTTGATCTCGCTCGGACCCTTAGCCAAACTGATTGGAACATTCTACGCAACTTCCATTCTGTTCGTACTCCTTGTGCTCGGGGCGATTGCCCGCGCCGCGGGCTTCGGCATCATCAGGTTCCTGGTTTATATCAAGGAAGAGATCCTTCTTGTCCTGGCTATGAGTTCGTCGGAGCCGGCGCTGCCGACACTGATGGAGAAGCTCGAAAAACTCGGTTGTTCGAAGTCGCTGGTCGGACTCGTAGTACCGACGGGCTACAGCTTCAACACTGACGGCACGAGTATCTATATGACACTGGCAGCGCTGTTTGTGGCCCAAGCGACCAACACTCAGCTGACACTGATGCAACAACTGACCATCTTCTCGGTTGCGATCTTGACGTCGAAGGGAGCGAGTGGAGTGCAAGGCGCCGCCTTCATTGCGCTGGTGGGAACGTTGTCCGTTATCCCAACAATTCCAGTAGCAGGCATGGCTCTGATTCTCGGAATCGACCGTTTCATGAGTATGTTTCGCGCCACCGTGAATATGATTGGGAACGGCGTCGCCACCATTGTTGTGGCGCGTTGGGAAAAAGAGGTAGATGGAGCAACCTTGCGGCGGAATCTCGGACCATGATGTCCGACTGGCATTCGACGAGGATTATGAGGCTGGCTTGAAGATCATCCCGCGGCTGGTTTTACCGTTCATGACGACGACGAGCGGCGTGTCAAAGCGCAGGTGACGGACACAACCTTCTTCTTCCACTGCGGGCTGCGAAGTCAGCCACTGCCAGTTCACAAAGCCCTCCCCTGCGTCCGGATTAACAGTGAAGTATCCGATCTGAAAGGCAGTAAGGTTCTGAAAAAAATGGCTTCCCTGCGAAGGGGTCACGCGAAAATCGCGGAATCCCGCCTCTACGATCACTCGGGCTCCCGAAATCTGGTCCCAGGCCACGGGGATTCCGAGCCAAGGATCATTCGATCCCCACCGGCCCACACCAATCAGCAGATACGGAGTGCTACTGTCGTTGAGCTTCGTGTTGAAATAACTGACCCCTTGGGCCACTTCCTGACTGCGGGCACGTTCAAAGCGCTGGACGTCGACCACCACGATATCACGCAAATCCTGAATCCCACCGTTCCCCAAAACCTTCGAGCTCTGGCACACCAGTTGGTTGGGGTTCACGTCTTCCATTCGAAGCTCCTCGCCTTCTCGCGAGAGCACCAGCGGCCGTATCTGCAGAAATCCGAAATCGGCGACTTCATTGGAATGGCACGACAGCCGGACCGCGAACTCGATTTCCACCGGCCGTCCGAGCGCGTCTTCACCGATTTTCATGAGTTGGTTGAGAATTGAGGCAAGAGGAAAGACACCATGCTTCAAGATGGGAGCGAAGCTTACGACGCGAATTCCGGGTCGGCTGAGGCCGTCATAGACGGCTTGATTGTCGTCGGAGTAGGTAGAGCCCAGCCGGTGCAAAGTTCCGTCGGTTTCCGCCACGTCCAACCCGAATCGCACTTCTCTCAGATCGGTCGTGCGATCTTGGTGTCCTACGCCGTCAAGCTCAAGAGCCCAGAACTCGGACTGAGAGTTTGCCAAGATATCTTCGGCGGACGAGAACTGCACAATATTTTGGGGATATCGGGGACAAAAAGTCAGGCACTTTCCTCCCCCGACCACCTCTCTGCCCAGTCCTAACGCAACCGCTGCGACTCCGTCTGTGGAGGTCATCGGCGAAACCGGATAGAAGTTGCGCGATCGGACTACTCCGGAAAAATCCGGGTAAAACCGGAGCTCGTGGGTTGTTCCCACAACTTGCTGGAGGATCACCGCCATCTTTTCTTCCTCCAGCCGGTAGGGTGTCGCTCGCACGTAAGCTTTTGCGTGCTGGCTAAAAGTCGACGCGTAGACGCGTTTAACCGCCTCCATAAGCTGCTCCAGGCGCACGTCGAGGTCGGGATGCTGGTTGCTCAGCATGAAAGTTTCGTAAACCCCCGTGAAGGGCAGGTATTGCGAATCCTCCAACAAGCTGGACGAGCGGACCGCCAGCGGATAGCGAACTTCCGCTAGAAACGCCAGAAGATCTTCCCACAGTGAAGCCGGCAGTGATGCCGCCAGAAACCGGCGTTCAATCTCGGCGTCATCGTTGCTGCTCACGGCGAAGTCGAGCAGTTGGTTTTCATCGAGAAACTGGTCGAACACGTCGGTAGCGAGGACGCAAGTCGGCGGCACCACAATCTGAATGCCAGGGAAGCGGTGCTCCATCCGATGCTGGTGCAACAGGTGACGCACGAAAGCCAGTCCGCGCGCCTTGCCGCCCAGGGAACCGCCACCAATCCGAAGAAAGAAAGAACTGGTGGCCTTGAATGTCGCCGAGTTGTAATCGCCGATGAGAACCTGGCTCTGCTCGCGCCTATACTCGGCGATAGAAGCAATCAGATCGTGGCGAAGGTCCTCGACGGTGGAAAAATCGGAGACCTTGCGTGGCCGGAGTTTCTGGGCCAGGGCAAACTCCGTCCGGGCGCGCAGCCAGCGCGAAAAATGATTTCTCTCGCTGTGGTAGGCGATGCTCGCGGCCGGGACTTCGCGCAGCCGCGACTCCAGTTCGTTCAGGTCTCGGGCGCGGGCCACTTCGGTAAGGTCGGGCAACCGGAATACGAAATCGCCGAAGCCAAACTGTTCAGTCAGGAACATGCGTAAGTCTGCCAGCAGCGTGGGGGAACCCTTTCGCAAAAACGAGACCCCCTCGGAATGTGCACGTAGCATGAATTCCGTACGGCTCGACTGCAGCACGATTGGAACATCTGGGACCAGACTGCGAACCATGCGCGCCAATTCGAAACCGGCGTCCGGCGCCAATTCGCCTCCGCGCGGGAATTCGACGTCGGAGACCACCCCGAGCAAGTAGTCTCCGTACTTCGTCACGTGCTGCGAGGCCTCTTCATAATTGGAGCAGAGCAGAATCTTGGGCCGGGCGCGCATTCGCACCAGTTTGTGAGCCACATTCAATCCTTCACTGAGCAGAAGGCGCGACTGCGTGATCAGTTCGGTGTAAATGGTGGGCAGAAATGATGAGTAGTAGCGAATGTTATCTTCCACCACCAGGATGACCGGCACTCCGATCGCGCTGGTGTCGTGGAGGACGTTGCGCTTGTCTTCAATGTATTTGACGATCGAAATCAAGATGCGAACGTTGCCCTGCCAGAGAAATATCTGCTGAATTTCGGTGGCCGGATTGTGAGCCACGAAATTCTTGACCTCGCGGTAGTCGTAGGCAAGCACTACTACAGGCACGTCAAGTCCGGTCGCCTTGACCTCGCGAGCCAACTGTGCGGCGTCCATGTCCTCGACTTCGAGGTTGGTGACGATCAGGTTAAATCGCGGTTGCGATCGCGCCAGGGCCAACGCCTCCGCGCCGCTTGAAACGTGGGTGATGCCCGGGATTTGTTGCTGCTCGAGCTCCAGAGATTCGCCGATGAGGAGTTCGTTCAGGCGCCCATCCTCGCGGAGGATGAAAGAGTCGTAGAGGCTGGAGACCAGGAGAATGTCTTGCACCCGAAAGGGCATCAGGTTCTCGAAGCCCTCGAACAGACGCTCTACATCAATGGTGTGCTCAGTCGCGTCTTTCACGCTCATGAGTCAATCCTGACTTGCATCAAAAGAGGACGGGGTGGACGGATCCACCCCAGCTCCAAACTCACAACCCTCGGCCACGAACGTTAGACCAATCCTTGGTCCAGCATCGCATTGGCGACCTTGAGGAAGCCGCCGATATTCGCTCCATTCACCAGATTGCCCGGAGTCCCGTAGGTTTCGGCTGTCTCGAAGCAGTTCTTGTGAATCGCGATCATGATTTTGTGCAACCGATCGTCCACCTCTTCGCGGCTCCAGGTCAGCCGTGCGCTGTTTTGTGCCATCTCGAGGCCGGAGGTCGCTACACCTCCCGCGTTCGCAGCCTTGGCCGGTCCGTAGAGGACCTTGGCATCGAGGAACATTTTTGTTGCTTCGAGCGTGCAGGGCATATTTGCGCCTTCGGCCACGAGCTTGCATCCGTTCTTGATGAGATTTGCCGCATCTTTAGCCGTGATCTCATTTTGCGTGGCGCTGGGGAAGGCGCAGTCAGCCTTGATGTTCCACAGCGGATTGTGGTCAAGTTTGATGTCGGTGGGCATGAAAATCGCCTTCTTGAACGAATCCGTATATTGACGGATGCGGCCACGGCGCACGTTCTTGAGTTCCATGACCCAAGCCAGCTTTTCGCGATCAATGCCATCGGGATCGTAGATGACGCCGTCGGAGTCGGAGAGCGTGATCGGCTTGCCGCCCAGATCAAGCAGCTTTTCGACTGTGTATTGAGAAACGTTTCCGCTTCCTGAAACCAGGCAGAGCTTTCCTTCAAGCGAGTCTTTGCGGCTTTTCAACATCTCGGCGGCAAAATACACGCAACCATATCCCGTAGCCTCTGGACGAATCAGTGAACCGCCCCAATTCAGACCCTTGCCCGTCAGCACGCCGGTAAACTCGTTGCGCAGGCGTTTATATTGTCCAAACATGAAACCGATCTCTCGTCCGCCCACTCCGATGTCACCGGCTGGTACATCGGTGTTCGGACCAATATGCCGGGAGAGTTCGGTCATGAAGCTCTGGCAGAACCGCATCACTTCATTGTCGCTCTTCCCCTTTGGATCGAAGTCGGAACCACCCTTGCCGCCGCCCATGGGCAGCGTCGTCAGTGAGTTCTTGAACACCTGCTCGAATGCAAGAAACTTCAGAATCCCGAGATTGACGGAAGCGTGGAAGCGCAGCCCGCCTTTGTAGGGTCCGATTGCACTATTCATCTCAATCCGGAACCCACGATTGATTTGAGCGTTGCCTTGATCGTCCAACCAGGGCACGCGGAACATGACTACCCGTTCCGGCTCCACAATCCGCTCCAGGATTCGGGCCGCCTCGTATTCAGGATGCTTTTGTAGCACCAGGCGCAGAGACTCAAACACTTCCTGGACCGCCTGATGGAATTCAGGTTCTGCGGGGTTTTTCAACTTCACTATCGTCATTACTTCGGAAATGTAGTCGTCCGTAACTTTTCCGGGCGGCCTCATAATGCTGGAACTCATGATCTTGCCTCCAATCTGCAAGCTGCATATCATTGACTCTGCTGTCACTAGCCGAGGATTCCCTATTATGCGCCCATTGCCGAGGCGAGTCGAAGGCCGCGAGGGACCCTCTTTTAGCGATTGGGGGCGTAATACGGCAATCCGGCCAGCGGGATTTCTGCAGAAACCCTTAGCCGTTCAATCCACGTTGGACAAAACCAGCACAACCTTACCGCGATCGAAAACTTTGGTTGGCTCGACCCGTGCGCGTACCTCTGCGCTGTGTACAGTTTGTGTACAGATTAATTCGGCCCTCGCGCGGAGGGCCTGTTTATGCGGCTTTTAGATTGGTGGCCAGGGACGGAGTTGAACCGCCGACGCCAGCCTTTTCAGGTCTACGTTATGCTGTAGTCTCAACAACTTAAGTGACTTCAGGTGGCCGCCTAAGTTCCTGAGAAGTCGTGAGAGACATGCGAATCATGGGTTGAATTCGTGGGTCCAAAAACAGGCGCAGAACGCCCCGCAACCAAGCGGTTTCACCTCGACATTGGCGAACAAGCTCCGCATCTTATCGTTGTCATCTATTACCACATTTGTGGTATATTTCTACCACAATGCTTGACCTTCGCTCTAAAGCGCGCCAGCAACTGCTGGCTTATTACTTCACAAACCCGACGGCCCGTCACCACTTGCGGGACTTGGCCGAGAGGTTGAGCATCGATCCGTCTAACCTGTCGAAAGAGTTGGGACGCCTGGAGCGCGATGGACTATTTCGATCGGAAGTGATTGGCCGCCAAAAATATTTTCAACTGAACCGGGAGTATCCACTTTTTGATGAAGTGCACAAGATCGTTGCAAAGACTATCGGCGCGGCACAGTTGATCGCGCGATCCCTCAAGAGAATTGAGGGAATAGACGAGGCATATTTGTACGGTTCATTTGCAAGCAACCAGCAGGACGCTTCCAGCGATATAGACGTGCTCGTAATTGGCTCCCCGCGCGAGGGAGATCTAGCACAGGCCGTGCGAGCGCTTGAGCGGAAACTAGGTCGCGAAATCAACTACACCGTGCTAACGCCGAAGGAATTCGGGTCACGCCGCGCTCGGAAGGATGCGTTTCTGGAAAACGTCTGGCACAATAAGCGCATTCCGCTCGTAGGTTCAAATGAAGAAAGTAAAGCCGCACGCCGTTGACTGGGCGCAGATCGAACGCTTTCTGACGAGCGCGGACAAGAAGCTCGCCTCGGCTCACAAAATTCTCGCCTTTGACGAAGAGGCTTGCCTTCAGCAAGCCTACGAAGCGATGCTCAAAGCTTCCCTGGGGTTCATGTTCAGCCATGGATTCCGTGCGAGAAGTCAGCCTGGCCACCACATCGCCATCATCGATTTCGTGCGGTCGCGCATCGACAAGAAACATGCTGGGCTGCTGGTCGTCTTTGATCGTCTCCGCCGCAAGCGCAATACAGCCCTTTATGATGACACTGGATTTGTTTCTCACCATGATGCCGAGCAAGCTCTCGAATCCGCCTGCGACTACTTGAACGTGATCCGAGTTGATATTGCAGGCCGAAAGCCTTAAGTCGGAACCCCTGCCCTTCGCTCCCGCAGCCGTCAAGGATCACGACCGCTGACACGGCGCGCATAAAACGCACGTCGTTGACGCAGCTCCGCTGCGGGTCTGACCAACTATGGGAGGCATAACCCTCTCTGCACAAAAGATCTTCAGCACTGCTTCTTCCCACTCGGAATAAGGGACAGCGCACGCCCAAACTTGCGGCGACGTAAGTCGCTGAATTTTCAGGAGAGGAACGCCGGAACTCGAACTATCGAGGTCGAAAGGAGTTGAAAGGGTCGAAAATGTCGAAGCTACGAGGCGGGCTGGAGATCACGCATACTGCTTCGCGTAGATGCCGAATTTCTTCATTCGAGAAAGGAAAGTCGTGCGGTTCATTCCCAGGCTTGCGGCAGCACCATCGGCACCGCCGACGCGCCCCTTGCATGCAGTTAGCGCCCGTATGATCTCATCACGCTGCCTTCTTTCATATTCGTCAGCAACGCTGGTTTGGTCGCTTTGCGAATCTGTTCTTTCTCTAGCGACTTGCTCGACGTTATGCTGCTCGGCATGCGGGAACGCTACCGTATTTGTTTTCCGCAGTTCTCCGAGTGGTTGTGCTCCGCAAATATTCCATCCCCGTCCGCAATCAGCGGATCGTCCCCAGCTGCCACGGTTCACAGGTTTCTCATAGATCGTTGTCCACGAGGAAGCGACCGTAGTCGTTGGTCTCAAGCCAATGGTAGAGATGGACCTGATAAAGGTAGGACGCAACCAGCTCCTCTCCCAGTTCGTGAGTCTCACTGCACAGGAAGGGAACCTGTAGCCCGGCGAGAGCTGCGATGAGCGACTGTGTGATGCGATTCGGACTACCGCCGATACAGGCAGCGGGAGATTTCACATCGCTCAAGGCGGTCGTGATCACCAGAAGTCGATGCGGATAGTGGCTCATCAGCCTTAGCCGATTGACGAACACGGACCGCTCAGTGGTGAAGGAGTGGACAAGATCCGCGAGATCCTTGCGTTCCACGACGCAATGTTCTTCAAGTCCCGCGACGGAGTAATCGCCCAGCTTGAGTGCCCGCTTTTCAATGCCGGCAAACCAGCCTTCAAAGCGCGAGAAGTCAAACGGATTCTGCTCGCGGGTATCGACGAGGATCACCGGCCGTGGCGTCTTGAGCTGCGTGCCACCGCGTTCTGCAAGGACGGGAACCGCAGGGTGCGGTACAGGCGCTGCCTTCGTTTGCCAATTCAATGGCGATGCAATGAGGTTACGGTGTCTTCTCATCGGTGCTATCTCACGCCACCATCTTCTCCAGCGAGTACTCGTGATGCAACCCACCGAGGATCGGTTTCGCTTTGATTCGACAATGCGCTGGCAATCGGTGCCGAGCCCGTGTTCTCGACCGCTGGATGGCCCTCTCCTCATTAGCGTTGTCGGCCGGGATTCCGGGTCCCAGGCTCATATGGGGTCGGCCTTGGTTGTAATGCCGTACCCACTCTTTCAGCATCATTCGCAAATGACTTTCACAGAGCGGAATCAGGAAGTCCAGACATTCACGCCGGATCGTTCCCACCAGCCGTTCGCAGTAGGCGTTGCCCTGCGGCACCCGAACCGGCGTCCGCAACACCCGGAGGCCGAATGACCCCAGTTCGCAATCCAGGCTGCGTGAAAAGATCGAATCGCGATCATGAATGAGGAACTTGCATTGATGATCACTAGGCATTGCCTCGCGAAATTGTTGCAGCGTCCACGTTGCGGTCGGGTGCGCGGTTACGTTGCAGTGCAGGATCTTTCGGGTCCCAACCTCCATGACTACGAGCACATAGAGCACTCGAAATCGCGCGGTCACCGCAACCAGAAAATCACAGGCAACGATCGCTCGCGCGTGATTATGAACGAACGTCTGCCAATGCTGCGAGGACGTTCTTCGGCATTGCCGATCCGGCTCCGAGGGCCAGTATGCACGCACCGTTCGCGGAGAGACGTAGATCCCCAGCTTCAGAGATAGTTCCGAAGCGACACGGCCTTGCCCCCAAGTCGGATTCTCCTTGGCCATTTGAGCAATCAGATCGCGAATATTCCGCGGCAGACGAGGCCTTCCTGGTTTCGACTTCCAACGCCAGAAGAGCTTGAATCCTCGACGGTGCCACCGAATCAGGGTCTCCGGCTGAACGATGGTCAATGCTTGTTTCCAGTTAAGGCAGAGGGAGCAGAACACCATCGCGATCCTCGCCGCGTCGGTCAGGCGGCGGGGCTTCACTTCATGCTCGCGGTAGAACGCCAGCTGCTTACGCAGAAACAAGTTCTCGGCGACGAGAGAGCCCCGGGAACGTGCAGCTGCTCTTAGGAATCTGAGGAACTCAACGGACAGGTCCAACGCGGTGGCGGCAAGTCCCTTGAGTGCGGAGGATCGAGGTCGTTGCATGGCCAACGATTGTACAGGCGGACAGGTCCGGACTGACCAGTGAAAACCAACCGCAGCACGGCCGAATCCACAGCTGTTCTCCTTGCGACCAGATGCGCTCAAGAGGCCGATTTTTCAGCGATTTCGATTCGTTCGGATGGAATTTGTGCGGACCACAAGGGAGTGATGCCTTGGAAGGAGTGTTCGGTCATGGACGAAAGAATGCAGTTTGTCGCTCGCCGGCTAGCGGGAGAGCCGCCCGAGTAGCGTATCGGTCCATGACTTCGCCCGCATGAGCGCA
>Ga0210384_10003375_pt1 | contig 18553 bp, 15 predicted proteins | sample IncBWH2MmetaG_FD_160574 | JGI IMG/M metagenome (GOLD analysis project Ga0210384, IMG submission 160574) | Forest soil microbial communities from Barre Woods Harvard Forest LTER site, Petersham, Massachusetts, United States - Inc-BW-H-2-M | ecosystem: Environmental > Terrestrial > Soil >...
GGCCGATCTGCCTGGCCCGTGCGGTAATGGTGCCGCACGAACAGCAGATCGGCCAGGTCGACCTGCGACGGCGACTTTCCGAAGCGCACCCTGGGCGCCTGCGCATGGAACACGCCGGAGACCAGCGGCGAGCCCTTGGAGACGCCCGGCGGCAGGCTCGCCTGGACGAGCCTGGCCAGCCGGCGCCGCAGCGACGGCGAATCGGTGAGCATGGACACGAACGCCGGCTCGCCCGGCGCCGCCCATTTCTCCGTGGTCCGCTTGCCCAGGCCGTACAGCCCGGCGTTGGCCTTGATCCAGTCGAATTGCGACCAGGTGGTCGTGCACGCGTGTTCGATGAGCTTCTGGAGATCGGTGGCCAAGGTCATTGCGGGAAACGGACGAAGTGACCCGGCGCGGCCAGGCAGCCGCACATTGTCGCTGGCGCCGCGAGGCCATTGCCGCTGACGTAACCTCGGGGGATCCCCCTGAACCGGAACCCGCCCATGACCGAGACCACCGCCTCCTATCCCGATACCCGCCTGCTGATCGCGGGCCAATGGCGCGACGCCACCGGCGGCCGCAAGATCGCCGTCGCCAACCCGGCCACGGGCCAGACCATCGGCCACGTGGCCCACGCGTCCGTCGCCGACCTCGACGCCGCGCTCGACGCCGCGCGCAAGGGCTTCGCGGCCTGGCGCAACATCCCGGCCGCCGAGCGCGCCAACACCATGCGCAAGGCCGCCGGCCTGCTGCGCGAGCGCGCGGACGCGATCGCGCGCCTGATGACGCAGGAGCAGGGCAAGCCGCTGGCCGAGGCGCGCGTCGAGGTGCTGGCCGGCGCCAGCATCATCGAGTGGTTCGCCGACGAGGGCATGCGCGTCTACGGCCGCATCGTGCCGTCGCGCAACCTGGCCGCGCAGCAACTGGTGCTCAAGGAGCCCGTCGGCCCCGTCGCCGCGTTCACGCCCTGGAACTTCCCCATCAACCAGATCGTGCGCAAGCTGGGCGCCGCACTGGCCACCGGCTGCTCGTTCCTGGTGAAGGCGCCGGAGGAGACGCCGGCCTCGCCGGCCGCGCTCCTGCAGACCTTCGTCGACGCCGGCGTGCCGGCCGGCACCGTGGGCCTGGTCTTCGGCGATCCGCACGAGATCTCCAGCTACCTGATCGCGAGCCCCATCATCCGCAAGGTCACGTTCACGGGCTCCACGCCGGTGGGCAAGCAGCTGGCGGCGCTCGCCGGCTCGCACATGAAGCGCGTCACGATGGAGCTCGGCGGCCATGCCCCGGTGATCGTGGCCGAGGACGCCGACGTGGCGCTTGCCGTGAAGGCCGCCGGCGGCGCCAAGTTCCGCAACGCCGGCCAGGTGTGCATCTCACCCACCCGCTTCCTGGTGCACAGCAGCCTGCGCGACGAGTTCGCCGCGGCGCTCGTCAAGCACGCGCAGGGCCTGAAGCTGGGCGACGGCCTGGCCGAGGGCACCAGCCTGGGCCCGCTGGCGAACGCGCGCCGCCTCACGGCCATGGCCAAGGTGATGGAGGACGCGCGCGCCAAGGGCGCCACCATCGCCACCGGCGGCGAGCGCGTCGGCTCCACCGGCAACTTCTTCGCGCCCACCGTGCTCACCGACGTGCCGCTGGACGCCGACGTGTTCAACAACGAGCCCTTCGGCCCGGTGGCGGCCATCCGCGCGTTCAACACGCTGGACGAGGCGATCGCCGAGGCCAACCGCCTGGAGTACGGCCTGGCCGGCTATGCGTTCACCAAGTCGATCAAGACCGCGCACGTGCTGGGCCAGCGGCTGGAGGTGGGCATGCTGTGGATCAACCAGCCCGCCACGCCTTCGCCCGAGATGCCCTTCGGCGGCGTCAAGGACTCTGGCTACGGCACCGAAGGCGGCCCGGAGGCGCTGGAGTCCTACCTCGTCACCAAGGCGGTATCGATCCTGGGCGTCTAACCAGTGTCTTGAGGCGCGGCGCCGCCGCGCCCGGCTGTTCAATCGCCGGGAGTTGCTGCACACTGGATGCTGTTCCCCAGGCGAGGAAGCAGTCCATGGAATGCAGACCGTCCAGCGCAGGCCACGCGAACCCGTGCCCCGGCCCGCAATGAGCACGGGGCCCGGCGCCGATGGCGCTCCGGCGGCGATGCACGGGCTGGGCAACTGGCATCGCGGCAAGCGCCGCGGCTCGGCCATCATCTTCGTGGTGGCCATCCTGTTGCTGGCCGTGCTGTGCTCGGCCATCGTCGGCGTGCTGTCGTCGGCGCGGGCCTACGTGGGCGGCGAGAGCCTGTATTCGAAGGGGCAGAAGAACGCCGTCCGCTGGCTCGACCAGTACCTGCGTTCCGGCGACGAACCCGACTTCCAGCGCTACCGCGAGGCGCTGGCCGTGCCGCTCGGCGACCGGATCGCGCGGATCGAACTCGAGAAGCCGTCGCCCGACGACGCCACGGTGCGACGCGGGTTCCTGCAGGGCGGCAACGATCCCGCCGACCTCGTCCTGCTGATCGGCTTCTACCGGCTGTTCCGCCATGCGCCGCTGGTGTCCGACGCGATCGACGTCTGGGCCAGCGCCGACGACGAACTGCTGCAGCTCGAGCGCCTGGGCGAGCGCATCCATCAGGCCCGCGGCGCCGGCGCCGACGGCGGCTGGCGACCCGGCTACGAGCTCGAGATCGAGCGCCTCGACGCCGTCCTCAGCGTCAAGGAGTTGAAGTTCTCGCGCCTGCTGGGGCAGGCCGCGCGCCTGTCGCAGGGACTGCTGTTGCTGGCCACGGCCGGCCTCGCCCTGGCGCTGATCGCGGGCGGCCTGCTGTTCGCCCGCATGATGTGGATGCGGCTGGCTCTGTCGCAGCGCGAGGTGGAGGAGGGCAACGCGCGCTGGGCGCTGGCCGCCGAGGCCGGGCAGCTGGGGCTGATGGAGTGGCGGGTGCGCGACGACACCGTGCTCATGGATCCGCGCGCCATCGCCATCTACGAACTCGCGCCGGCCCCCGGCGACGTCTACCCGGCCGCGGTGCTGCGCGCGCGGGTCCATCCGGACGACCGGGCCGAGATGAAGCAGAGCGCCCTGCGCGCGCTGGCTGGCGAGGCGGCGGTGGTGCAGCGCTTCCGCGTGCAGCTGCCCACGCGCGGGCAGCGCCACCTGGAGGTGGACGGCCGCGCGTTCAAGGCCGACGGCCGCGCGGTGTCGCACATGGTGGGCCTGGTGCGCGACGTCACCGACGAGGTGAACGCGCAGCATGTGATGCTGGAGGAGGGCGCGGCGCAGCGCACCTACCAGGCGCGGCGCGAGTTCCTCTCGCGCGTCAGCCACGAGCTGCGCACGCCGCTGAACGCGGTCATCGGCTTCTCCGACCTGATGCGCACCGACGCGCGCGAGCCGCTCACGCCCACGCAGATGGCGCGGCTCGAGCGCGTGGTCGACGGCGGGCAGTACCTGCTGCGGCTGGTCAACGACCTGCTGGACGTGGCGCGCCTGGAGGTGGGCGAGATGAGCATCGCGCTGGGCAGCGTGCGCCTCGCGCCGGTGCTGCGGAACGCGGTGGACCTGCTGGAGCCGGCGCGCGTGGCTCGCCACGTGAGCATCGCCGTCGACGAGCCGCCGCCGCAGCTGTTCGTGGTGGCCGACCCGATGCGGCTGAAGCAGGTGTTCGTCAACATCCTGTCCAACGCCATCAAGTACAACCGCGAGGGCGGCACCGTGTTCGTGGGCTTCTCGCTCACGCCCACGCAGGCGGTGCTGACGGTGCGCGACCAGGGCGCCGGCATGTCGTCGCAGCAGCAGCGCGACCTGTTCATCCCGTTCCGCCGGCTCGGCGACGAGCCCAACGCCACCGAGGGCGCCGGCCTGGGGCTCGTCATCAGCCGCCACCTGGCCGAGCGCCAGGGCGGCTCGCTGGACGTGGCCAGTTCGCCGGGCCAGGGCACCACCGTGTCGATCCGCCTGAATCGCGACCTGGTGGAGAACGTGGAGCACGCCGACTTCGAGGCCACCACCTCGTTCGGCTCGGCGCTGGCCGGGACCGCCGGCACCATCGTCTACGTGGAGGACGATCCCGTCAACGTGATGCTGCTGGAACAGTACGTGGCGCTGTGCGCCGACGTGAACCTGGTGGTGGCGCGCGACGGCGCGACGGGCATCGCGCTGGCGCGCCGCTGGATGCCCAACCTCGTGCTGCTGGACATGCAGCTCCCCGACATGAGCGGACTGGACGTGCTCGATCGGCTGCGCGCCGATCCGGCCACCAGCGGCCTGCGCGTGGTGGCGCTGTCGGCCGACGCGATGCCCGCGCAGGTGGCCGAGGCCATCGCGCGCGGGGCCGAGGCCTACTGGACCAAGCCGCTGGCGCTCGGCAAGTTCAAGAAGGAACTGCCCAAGTTCCTGCGCTGAGGACATGACAACCCCCAGCTCGCTTCGCGCTGAGACAATCGGCGCATGATCGATATCGGCGTGAACTTCCACTCATCGCAGCTCAAGGGCCTGGACGCCGAGCTGCTCTCCCGCGCCGCCGCCGCCGGCGTCACCCACTTCCTGGCCACCGGCACCTCGCTGCACGCGAGCGAACTGGCGCTGGGCTTTGCGCGCGGGCACGCGCGCGTGTGGGCCACCGCGGGCGTGCACCCGCATGACGCGAAGCACTGGACGCCGGAGTCCGCCGCGCGGTTCGCGCCGCTGTGGGCCGACGAGCGCGTGGTGGCGGTCGGCGAATGCGGCCTGGACTACAACCGCATGTTCTCCCCGCGCGAGGACCAGCGCCGCGCGTTCGAGGCTCAGATCGCCGCCGGCGCGCGCCTGGACAAGCCGCTGTTCCTGCACAGCCGCGACGCCTTCGACGACTTCCACGCGATGCTGCGCGACGCCGCCGCCGCGGGCGCGCACGGCGTGGTGCACTGCTTCACCGGCGGCGCCGCCGAGGCCGAGGCCTACCTGGCGCTGGGCTTCGACATCGGCATCACCGGCTGGGTCACCGACGCGGCGCGCGGCGCGGCCCTGCGCGACGCGATGCGCGTGATTCCCATCGAACGCCTGCACCTGGAGACCGACGCACCCTACCTGCGCCCGAAGAACGCCGGCAAGACGCGGCCCTACAACGAACCGGCGCTGCTGCCGTTCGTGGCCAGGGCCGTCGCCGAACTCAAGGGCGTGGACGTGGCCGTGCTGGCCGCCCAGGCCACGGCCAACAGCCGCCGCCTGTTCAAGCTGCCCGGATGACGCTTCACGCGCGTTGACGATGGTCCGCACTTCGTAAGTTCCGATTCACGAAGCTGGTTTAACCTCGTCGCCGGACGCCCGCTTCCGAGCCGGGCGGTGCTCGACAACGAGACGGAGACAGCCGATGAGCGCAGCAACCCCCGCGGGAACGCCCCAGTTCCCGATCGCCGGCCTGTCGCACGTGCAGGGGTGGACCGACATCCCCCTGTCCGACGCGACGATCTACGGCCTGCTGGCCGACACGGCCAAGTGCTACCCCGATCGCCCCGCGGTCGTGTTCCGCGAGCAGGGTGTGCGCTGGACCTGGGCGCAGTTCCTGGCCGAGGTCGACGCCTTCGGCGCGGGCCTGGCCGGGCTGGGCCTGGCAAAGGGCGAGCGCGTGGGCATCTGGTCGCCCAACCGCGTGGAATGGCTGGTGACGCAGTTCGCCACCGCGCGCCAGGGCCTGATCCTGGTCAACATCAACCCGGCCTACCGGCTGTCGGAGCTGTCGTACGCGCTGCAGGTGTCGGGCTGCCGCGCCGTCGTCACGGCGGAGCGCCTGAAGACCTCGATGTACCTGGAGATGCTGCAGAAGGTCCGCCCCGAACTGCCCGCGCTCGAGTTCATCGTCCGCATGGGCGACGAGCGCACCGCCGGCATGCTCAACTACGCCGGCGTGCTCGAGCGCGGCCGCGGCGAGCCGGTGCCGTTCGCCGACTGCCTCAGCCACGAGGCGATCAACATCCAGTTCACCAGCGGCACCACCGGCAATCCGAAGGGCGCCACGCTGACGCACCACAACGTGGTCAACAACGGCCGCTTCATCGCGATGGCGATGGATTTCTCCGAGAACGACTCGCTGTGCATCCCGGTGCCGCTGTACCACTGCTTCGGCATGGTGCTGGCGGTGCTCGCATCCGTGTCCACCGGCGCGGCGATGGTGTTCCCGGGCGAGGCCTTCGACCCCGCCGCCGCGCTGGCCGCCGTCGCCGAGGAACGCTGCACCGCGCTGCACGGCGTGCCCACGATGTTCATCGCGGAGCTGGCGCATCCGCGTTTCGCCGAGTTCGACCTGTCGTCGCTGCGCACCGGCATCATGGCCGGATCGCCGTGTCCCATCGAGACGATGAAGCAGGTGGTCTCGCGCATGCACATGGGCGAGGTGACCATCGCCTACGGCATGACCGAGACCTCGCCGGTGTCGTTCCAGAGCGCCACCAGCGACCCGCTGGATCGCCGCACCACCACCGTCGGCCGCGTGCAGCCGCACCTGGAATGCAAGGTGGTGGACGTGGACGGCAACGTGGTGCCGGTGGGCGAGAAGGGCGAGCTGTGCACGCGCGGCTACTCGGTGATGCAGGGCTACTGGGGCGACGAGGAGCGCACGCGCCAGGCCGTCGTCGACGGCTGGATGCACACTGGCGACCTGGCCACCATCGACGCGGACGGCTACTGCAACATCGTCGGCCGCGTGAAGGACATGCTGATCCGCGGCGGCGAGAACGTCTACCCGCGCGAGATCGAGGAGTTCCTGTTCCGCCACCCGAAGGTGCAGTCGGTGCAGGTGTTCGGCGTGCCCGACGCCAAGTATGGCGAGGAGGTGTGCGCCTGGATCGTGCTGAAGCCGGGCGAGGCCTGTGTCGAGGACGAGATCAGGGACTTCTGCCGCGACCAGATCGCGCACTACAAGGTGCCGCGCTACGTGCGCTTCGTCGACGAGCTGCCGATGACGGTCACGGGCAAGGCCCAGAAGTTCGTGATGCGCGACCGGATGATCGAGGAGCTCCGGCTCGCGCGGCAGGCGACGGCGTAGTTGAACACGGGAGCCTCCATGTCATTCGCCCAGACCTATCGAAGCAAGCTCGCGACCGCCCTCGAGGCCGTCGGCTGCGTCCGCGACGGCGATCGCATCATCGTGCCCACCGGCGTCGGCGAGCCGCCGGCGCTGCTGGGCGCGCTCTCCAGCCGGCGCCGCGAATGGCACGACGTGACCGTCGCCCAGATCCTGGCGATGCGCAAGTACGACTACATCGATCCGGCGACGACCGATCACGTCCGGCACGTGGCGCTGTTCTTCGGCGGCGCGACCCGCGCCGGCGGCAAGGAGGGCTGGATCGACTTCACGCCGAACTGCTTCTCGGAGGTGCCGCAGATGATCGCCCGCGGCGAGATCGGCGCCGACGTCGTCTTCAGCATGGCCTCCCCGATGGACGCGCACGGCTGGTTCTCGCTGAGCCTGGGCGCCGACTACACGATGGCCGCCGTCGCCCGGGCGCGCGCCGTGGTGCTGGAGGTCAACCCGAACGTGCCCTTCGCGTACGGCGACTGCCACATCCACGTGTCGCAGGTCGCCGCGCTGGTCGAGAGCGGGGATCCGGTGCTCGAGGTCGGGCTGCCGACGATCGGCCCGGTGCAGGAGGCCATCGGCCACCACGTGGCGGAGATGATCGAGGACGGCTCGACGCTGCAGATCGGCTACGGCGGCATCCCGGACGCCGTGGTGATGCAGCTCGCGCGCAAGAACGATCTCGGCATCCACACGGAGATGCTGGGCGACGGCATCCTGAGCCTGATCGAATGCGGCGCCGTCACCAACCGGCGCAAGACGTGGCTGCCGGGCAAGTCCATCGCCACCTTCGCGCTCGGCTCGGCGAAGCTGCACCGCTTCATGGACCGCAACCCCGCGCTCGAGATGCATCCGGTGGACTTCACCAACGACCCGGCGCTGGCCTCGCGCAACGACAACCTGATCGCCATCAACGCGACGCTCCAGATCGACCTGCTGGGCCAGTGCGGCTCGGAGAGCCTGGCCCATCGTCCGTACTCCGGCACCGGCGGGCAGGCGGACTTCGTCCGCGCGGCCAATCGCTCGCGCGGCGGCAAGGCGATCATCGTGCTGCCGTCCACGGCGGTGGGCGGCACGGTGTCGCGCATCGTGCCGACGCTCGCCGCCGGCACGCACGTGAGCACGAGCAAGAACGACATCAACTACGTCGTCACCGAGCACGGCGTGGCCCAGCTTCGCGGCAAGTCGGCCCGGCAGCGCGCGGCGGCGCTGATCGCCATCGCGCACCCCGACTTCCGCCACGACCTGCTGCAGGACGCGCGCAAGCTGGGCTACGCGTAGGCGCGCAGCCCCTCAGCGATCGACCATCGCCATGCGCTCGGCCGAGTAGCGCTCGCCGGCGATGCGATCCGGCGCCAGCGCGGCGCCGAGCGCCGCCACCACCTCCGGCGGCAGCCGCAACGCCGCCGCGGCGACGTTCTCCTCGAGCCACCTGCGCCGCTTGGTGCCGGGAATCGGCACGATGTCCTCGCCCTGCGCCAGCACCCAGGCCAGCGCCACCTGGCCCGGCGTCGCGCCCAGCGACTCGGCGATCTCGCGCACCGCGCGCGCCGCGGCCACGTTGGCGTCGAAGTTGGCGCCCTGGTAGCGCGGGTCGTCATGGCGGAAATCGTCCTTGGGCAGGTCTTCCGCGCGCTTGACCTCGCCGGTGAGGAAGCCGCGGCCCAGCGGGCTGAACGGCACCAGGCCGATGCCCAGCTCGCGCAGCACGGGCATGACGTCGTCCTCGAGGTTGCGCTCCCACAGCGAGTATTCGCTCTGCAGCGCGGTCACCGGATGCACCGCGTGGGCGCGCCGGATGTTGGCCACGCCGGCTTCCGACAGGCCGAAGAAGCGCACCTTGCCCTCCTTGACGAGCCGCCCCACGGTGCCGGCGATCTCCTCCACCGGCACCTGCGGGTCGATGCGGTGCTGGTACAGCAGGTCGATGTGGTCGGTGCCCAGGCGCTGCAGCGAGCCCTCGACCGCGGCGCGGATGTCGGCCGGGCTGCTGGCGCGCGCGCCGGCCACCTGCCTGCCGTCCTTGAACTTCCACGCGAACTTGGTGGCGAGGGTCACCTCGTGGCGCCGGCCCTTCAGCGCCCGGCCCAGCAGCGCCTCGTTGGCGAGCGGGCCGTACACCTCGGCGGTGTCGAGGAAGTTGCAGCCCAGCTCGATGGCGCGGTGCAGCGTGGCGATGGACTCGGCCTCGTCGGCCGGGCCGTAGGACTGGCTCATGCCCATGCAGCCCAGGCCGATGGCCGAGACCTCCAGGCCCTGGCCGCCCAGCTTGCGTCGTTGCAGTGTCATGGCGTCGCTCCGTGGATTCGTGTCATGGCCCGACTCTATGTCGAAGCCGGCGGATCGACAGCGGCGCCGTCCGATGCCAGCGTCGGCGTGGGGCCTAACGCTCGTAGCGCAGCACGACGTCGGACAGCGGCCGCGCCACGCAGGGCAGCACCAGCCCCTCGGCCTTCTCCTCGCGCGTGAGGCCGGGCCACTCGATCTCGTAGGCGATCTCGCCGCTCTCGAGCCGGCACAGGCAGGTGCGGCAGGTGCCGTTGCGGCACGAGCTGCGCACCGGCGCCAGCGCGCGCAGGGCCGCCTTGAGCAGCGACTCGTCGGCGTGCGCCGGGAAGCGCAGGTCGTACGGCAGCAGCGTCACTTCGAAGCGCGCGGCATCGCTCATTCGAGTGGCGTCAGCGACTGCAGCATCGTCGGAATCAGTTCGCTGACGGTCGGGTGGATGTGCATCGTGCGGGAGATGGCGGTGTAGGGCAGGCCGGCGCTCATCACGTCCAGCAGCCCGTGGATGGCCTCGTCGGCCTCGATGCCCAGCAGTGTCGCACCGAGCAGGCGCCGCGTGTCGGCGTCCACCAGCGCCTCGATGAAGCCGTCGGTCTCGCCGCGTTCGCGCGCGCGGCCCACGCGGGTCATCGGCAGGTGGCCCACCAGCACGCGCTTGCCGGATGCGCGCGCGCCGGCGCGCGACAGGCCGATGCGCGCCAGCGGCGGATCGGTGTACAGCGCGTAGGCCGGCACGCGGTCGCGCACGCTGCGTGCGTCGTCGTCCAGCAGGTTGGCGGCGACGATCTCGTGGTCGTTGTACGAGGTGTGGGTGAACGCGCCGCGGCCGTTCACGTCGCCCAGGGCCCAGATGCCCGGCACGCTGGTGCGCAGTTGGTCGTCCACCTGCACCGCGCCGTGTGCGTCGCGCGTGACGCCCGCGCGGGCGAGATCCAGCGCCTCCACGTTGGGTTGGCGGCCGACGGCCACGAGCAGGTGGCTGCCCGCGAGATCGGTGCCGTCGACGGTCAGCGCGATGCCCGCGCCATCGCGGCGCAGCGCGGTGGCGCTCGCGCCGATGCGGAAGGCGACGCCGTCGCGCTCGAGCACCTGCCTCACGACCACGGCCACCTCGTCGTCCTCGCGCGGCAGCAGGCGATCGCCGTGCTCGATGACGGTCACCGCGCAGCCGAAGCGCGCGAACACCTGCGCGTATTCCAGCGCGATGTAGCCGGCGCCGAGGATCACGAGATGCGTGGGCAGCTCGGCCAGCGCCATCAGCGATTCGCTGGTGAGGAAGGGCGCGCCCGACGCCGCGATCCAGCCGGGCACGACGGGCCGCGCGCCGACGTTGAGGAAGATGCGCGGCGCCCGCAGCGTGCGCTCGCCCACGCGCACCGCGTCGGGGGCGACGAAGCGCGCCTCGCCGCGCACCAGCGCCAGTCCGGGCGTGTCGGCGACCCACTTGCCCAGGCTGTCGCGCGAGGACTGCACCACGTTCATCATCCGTTCGCGCACCGCGGCGAAATCGACGCCGACCGGGCCGGCCACCGTCACGCCGAAGTCGGCCGCATGGCGCACGACCCAGGCCGCGCGGGCGCTGGCCACCAGCGTCTTGGTGGGCGTGCAGCCGTTGTTGACGCAGGTGCCACCGAGCTCGCCGCGCTCGACCAGCGCCGTCTTCCAGCCATGGCCGGCGAGGCGGACGGCCAGTGCGGGACCCGCCTGGCCGCTGCCGATGACGAGGGCGTCGAAGGTGTCGGTGGTCATGGAGCGATGCCTTTCGCTTGAGCGGCGGGTGGGCGTGCGGAGATGAGCCAGGCCGCGCTCAGCGAGCTGGCCAACGCCAGGACGGCGCTGGCCAGCATCGCGACGCGGAAGCCGGCCACGAAGGCGTTGCCGACCAGGACGTGCACCTGCCGCGCGACGTCCGACGCCGCGCCCGCGGGCGGCGCGATGGCGGCCAGCTTGTGGCGCTGCTGCCAGAGGGCGTCGGCCAGGCCGCGCGGCAGGCGCGGGTCGGCCAGCGCCGCGTGCAGGCGGGCGTCGAAGACCCGGGCGAGCAAGGCGCCCAGCGCGGCGATGGCCAGCAGGCCGGCGGCGCGCGACACCGCGTTGTTCACGCCGGAGGCCGTGCCGGCCAGCGCCTGGCCGTGGGCGTTCATCACGGTGGTGGTCAGGGGCGTGATGGTGATCGTCATGCCCAGGCCCAGCACGCAGACGGCCGGAAAGAAGCTCGTCCAGTAGTCGCCGGCCATGCCCGGGCGCGCGAACAAGCCGAAGCCGGCGGCGGCGATCGCGGGCCCGGCCACCAGCGCCCACTTCGTGCCCACGCGGTCGGCCAGCGTGCCGGCCGCCCGCGAGAGGGCGAACATGATGGCCACGAAGGGCAGCAGCGCGGCGCCGGCCGCGGTGGCGCCCCAGCCCTGCACCTGGATCAGGTTCAGCGGCACGAAGTAGAGCCCGCCGCCGAGCGCGGCGTACAGCAGCAGCGTGAGCAGGTTCGCGCCGGCGAAGTCGCGGTTGCGGAACAGCGCGAGCGGCAGCATCGGGTCGCGTGCGCGCGCCTCCCACGCGAGGAACGCCGCGAGCGCCGCGATCCCCAGCAGCCCGGCGGCCACCACCGCGCCCTCGTGGCCGGCGCGCGTGGGCGCCTCGATCAGCGCGAACACGATGCCGGCCAGGCCCAGCGTGGCCAGCGCCGCGCCCGCGAGGTCGAGCCCGCCCGGCCCCGCGGCCCCGCGGCTCTCGGGCACCTTCGCCAGGCAGGCCAGCACCAGGACGACGCCGATCGGCACGTTGAGCAGGAACGCCCAGCGCCATGAGAAGTGGTCGACGAGGAATCCGCCCACCACCGGCCCGATGGCGGCCGTGATGCCGCTGAACGCCGACCATGTGCCGATGGCGCGGCCCCGCCCGGCTTCCGGAAAATTGGCGCCCAGCAGCGCGAGGCTGCCCGGGACCAGCAGCGCGGCGCCGATGCCCTGCAGGGCGCGCGCCGCGATCAGCTGCCCGATGCCCTGCGCCGCGGCGCAGGCCGCCGAGCTGGCCGTGAACACGACCACGCCGACGAGGAACACGCGCCTGCGGCCGAAGCGGTCGCCGAGCACGCCGCCCACCAGCAGCAGCGCGGCGAGGAACAGGGCATACGACTCGATGATCCACTGCGCGTCGGCGCCGCTCGCGTCGAAGCCGCGCTGGATCGCCGGCAACGCCACGTTGACGACCGTGCCATCCATGAAGGCCATGCTCGAACCCAGCACGGCGCTGACGAGCGTCCAGCGGCGTGCGGCGGCGTCCGGGGCGGGGTCGTGGTCGCTCATGGACCGATTCTGCGCTGGCGCTTCGCCGCCTGTCGGTGTCAGGTCTTGAATCTTGCAGCGTCGTTCTTCGTTCGATGCCTGTCGTCAATCGAGCCTGTGCCTGTGCCTGCGGCGCTGGCGCTTCAACGCCTCGCTGTCGCAGGCGTGGGACTTCGGCGGCGCGCTCGGCAAGGTGGAAGGGCGGTTGTCGGTGCTCAACGTGTTCGACCACGTCTACGAGCTGCGCGACGGCACCGGCATCGGCGTGGGCGCGCCGCAGTTCGGCCCGCGGCGCAGCGTCTACGCGAGCGTGACGAAGTCGTTCTGACCGCAAACCGTACCGCCCCCGTCCCCCCGCGCCGTCGCCTGGCGGGCGTCATGCCCTGTCCGGGCACGGGACGGCATCACGCCGGCGCGGCAGTGAAGGCCGGGCCCTGGTCGGCACGCCCCGCGGTTCAGCGGCTTGCCGCGGCGGCGGCGTCGCTGGCCGCCGCGGAGGCGGCGTCCGCGCCGGCCGCGGCGCTGGCGTTGCGGTTCATGGGGGTGGCCGAGCCGGCCATCATGGCGCCCGGGGCACTGGCATCGGGTGCGCTGGCGGCGACATCGGCCGACGGCGCGGCGACGTCTTCCTTCCTGCTGCAGCCGACCTGCGCGGCCAGGGTGGCCGCGAGGGCCAGGGTCAGCGTGATCGAGCGGTTCATGAATGTCTCCTCTGCAAGTGGTGAGGGCGGGTCGCTGGCGCGGCCAACGCGGGACGGAGCAGCCGGCATGCCTGCATCGGGGCGAGGCGCGGCTCGGCACTGCGGCCCGCGCTTGAACCGGGGCGGACGCGGTAATGCTTTGCAAACCGGGTCAACAGTTGTTGCGGCCGTGCCGAGGCGTCGTCCTGCACGAGGGAAGCGGCGCCGTCCGACGGCATGTGCACGGCGGGAACGCTCATCGACCGCCTCCTCGAGCCGCGGGCGCCGGATACAAGTTGTCGATGCTGTTGCGGCTGGCGGCTAAGCCGTGGCGCGGAGGCGCCGAATCGATGCTCAGGAATGGTCGGCAAGTGACATGCCGCACTGCAACATGAACGGTCGCGTGAGAGAATGGTTCGAACAGATTCCCTCCTGCGCGGTACCCCTCGTGGTTACCGCGGAGAGAAACCAGCCCGGGCAACACGGGCCGCGTCGCCGTTGGGGGGAACCTCCGGCAGTTTTTCCGACTCGACAACGAGGGCCCGCCGGCCGAACGGCGGCAGGGCCGATGTCCGGATGAAGTGGAGAGGACAAAGTGACCATCGTGATGAACGCGCCTGAAAAGATAGGCAAGTACCGGATCACCGGAGTCATCGGTGAAGGCGTGAGCGGCATCGTCTACAAGGCGTTCGACGCGTCGCTGCAGCGTGTCGTCGCCGTGAAGTCGCTCCACCTCAACCTGCCCGTCGACTCGCGCGCCGCGCGCGCGTTCGCCGGCCGCCTGGGCGAACAGGCCAGCGCCATTTCCCGCATCAACCACCCCGGCATCGTCAGCATCCACCAGGTCGACGAGGCCGACGGCCGGGCCTTCATCGCGATGGAGCACGTCGCCGGGCTCAACCTGGCCCAATGGCTGTCGGTCACGCCCCTGCCGCCGCAGGCCGCGCTGCTGCAGGTGATGGATCAACTGCTCGAGGCGCTCGAGTGCGCCCACGCCGCGGGCATCCGCCATGGCGACGTCAAGCTCAGCAACGTGCTCATCACCAGCGCCGGGCTCGTGAAGGTGTCCGACTTCGGCCTCGCGCGCAGCGAGGGCCGCAGCGGCGCGGCCGCCGGCGTCGCCCCCGAATACCTGTCGGGCCGCCTGATCGACCACCGCGTCGACATCTACGCCGCCGGTGCCATCCTCTACCGCATGCTCGTCGGCCGCGATCCGTACAGCAACTCGCTGGTGGACACCGCCGCCGATGCCCTCACCGGCACGCTGCGCCTGCCCAGCACCATCGCCGAGGCGCAACGCCCGCCGGTGTTCGACGCCGTCGTCTCGCGCGCGCTGCGGCTCGACCCGAGCCAGCGCTTCTCCAGCGCCGCCGAATTCCGCGACGCGCTGCGCGACGCCACGCAGATCCGCCTGCCCGAGCACGGCACGGGCGTGGTCACGCTCGATTCCGGCGCCCCGACGTCCGCCACGGTCGCGCCCATGCTGGGCGAGCTGCCCACGCGCCACGGGCGCACGGTGCCCAGCGGCCCGGCCGCCACCGCCGTGCCCACGCTCACCATCGCCATTCCCGACAGCCTGCTCGCGATGCCGTCGCACGACCCGTGGGCCCACCGCGTCTCTCCGGTGCCCAGCCCCGGCGATCGCCCCGACAGCGAGCTCGCGCCCGATCTCGTCGCCAACGACGAAGGCTATGCCGCGGCGCTGCGCCACCAGGTGGAGCGCGACCGCCGCGCCTCGGTGGTGTCGGCCGCCGCCGCCGCCACCAAGGCGCTGAACGCCGCCGCCGATTCCGCGGCCTCCGAGCCGCCGCCGGTGCCGTACGCGCGCCGCGCGCCGCCGCCCAGCGTCACGATCCCGACGCTGATGATCCCCAGCGATGCCCCCGTGGCCGAGCGGGGCGGCATCGTCATCAGCGGCCCGGTCGCCCAGCCGATGTCGGTGCGCGAGCGCATGCTGCCCGACGGCGCGGCCGAGCACGACCACGCCGACCTCGAGCTGCCGCTGTCCGGCGACGGCGTCGGCATCCCGGCCGAGGCCCTGCGCCGTGTCATGCGCGTGCTGTCGGCGCATTTCGGCGAGATGGCGTCCGAGATCCTCATGCGCGCGGCCCCGCGCGCGGGCACGATCCCCGAGCTGCACACGCTGCTCGTGGCGCAGGCCGGCGGCGGCATCGACAAGAAGAGGCTGGCCAAGCAGCTGCGCGCGATCGCGAAGCTGCCGCTCTGAGCTACAGCGCGCCTATGCAATTGGGCGCGCCGCAGCGGCAGCGCAGCTTGCCCTCGTGGTGCGTCTCGCCGTAGTTCACCGTGATCTCCTCGCCCGGCTCGATGGCGCGCAGCGCATAGAGCTCGATGCGGCCGGCGATGATCGCCAGCCGGGCGTTGGCCTGGCACGAGTGGTTGGTGAAGCGCATCGGGTCGGTGGACTTCGATGCGTCGATGGCGGTGCGCGGCGAGATCTCCACGATCATGATCCGCTGCAGCGTGGCCGCGCGGCGCCGGCCCTCGGCGCAGGTGATCGCCTCGCCGCGGATCTCGCCGATCTTGAGCCGCGCCGGGATCATCTCCGCCGCGAACACGCCGTGGCCGTCGATCTCGCTCTTGCGGACGAACACGTCGTACTTCTGGTACGCCTGGCGCACCACCACGGGATCGGCGGGGAACTTGGCCATCAGAGCAGGCCGGTTGCCTGGCCCAGCGTGGCCACGGACGGCAGGTCCACGCGCGGCGCCGGCACCCAGCCCTTCTTGCGGTGCTCCACCACGACGTTGGTGTAGATGCCGCCGCGCACGTACCACTTGGCCGTGATGCGCGCGAAGCGCGGCTTCGTGGCGGCCACGATGTCATCGAGGATGGTGTTGGTGACCTTCTCGTGGAACGAGCCCTCGTTGCGGTAGCTCCACATGTACATCTTCAGGCTCTTGAGCTCGATGCACAGCTCGTCGCAGATCATGTCGATGGTGAAGTGCGCGAAGTCGGGCTGGCCGGTCAGCGGGCAGTTGCAGGTGAACTCGGGGATCTGGAACTGGATCACGTAGTCGCGGCCCGACGACGGGTTCGCGAAGACGTGCAGTTCCTTGCTGGGCGCGGTGGGCGGGTTGGGCGGCATGTCGCGCGCGCCGACCTTCACGGCGGACTTCGGGGCGGCCTTGGCCGGCTTGGACGAGGGGGCGGCGGGAGTTTTCTTGGCCATGGGGTGCCTTCGCCACGCGGGGGTGGCAATGCGTGTTTCTTGGGGGGGGCGCGACCGGTGTCCGGTCTGCGTCAGGGCAGGGGCGCGATGGTATCATCCCGGGCCGTTTCCCGCGTCCGCAGGGGTGCTCTTCGGCACTCGGCCGTCGCGAAGAAAAACCTTATAAATCAACACGTTAGCGCAACTCAAATCGACCGCCGGAAGTCCGGCGCGCGACTGAAACCGCTCCTCGACGTGCCCACCAGGCGCACCACCGTTCATGCGGCTTAATTCGATCAAGCTTTCCGGGTTCAAGTCCTTCGCGGACCCGACCACCTTCCAGTTGCCCGGCCAGCGCGTCGGTGTCGTCGGGCCCAACGGCTGCGGCAAGTCCAACATCATGGATGCGGTGCGCTGGGTGCTGGGCGAAAGCAAGGCGAGCGAGCTGCGCGGCGAGTCGATGCTCGACGTCATCTTCAACGGCTCCGGCTCGCGCAAGCCCGCGTCCCGCGCCAGCGTCGAGCTGGTGTTCAACAACGAGTCGGCGCGTGCCGGCGGCCCGTGGAACCAGTTCTCGGAGATCGCGGTCAAGCGCGTGCTCACGCGCGAGGGCGGCTCCAGCTACTTCATCAACAACCAGCCGGTGCGCCGCCGCGACGTGCAGGACGTGTTCCTCGGCACCGGCCTGGGGCCGCGCGCCTACGCCATCATCGGCCAGGGCACCATCGCCCGCATCATCGAATCGCGCCCCGAGGAACTGCGCCTGTTCCTGGAGGAGGCCGCGGGCGTGTCCAAGTACAAGGAACGCCGCCGCGAGACCGAGAACCGGCTGAAGGACACGCGCGACAACCTGCTGCGCGTCGACGACATCCTGCGCGAGCTCAACAACAACCTCGAGAAGCTCGAGCGCCAGGCCGAGGTGGCCACGAAGTACAAGACGCTGCAGGAGCAGGGCACCACCAAGCTGCACCAGCTGTGGTTCCTCAAGCACCGCGACGCGTCCACCGAGGCCGACCGCGTGAAGCTGGCGGTGCTCGAATCGACCAACTCGCTCGAGTCACGCATGGCCGAACTGCGCCATGTGGAGGCCCAGCTCGAGGAGGTGCGCGTCGCGCACTACGCGTCGTCCGACCGCCTGCACGTGTCGCAGGGCGAGCTGGCCCAGGCGCAGCTGGAGGTGAGCCGGCTCGAGGAACGCATCCGCTACGTCGTCGAGGGCCGCCAGCGCGCCGAGCAGCGCCTGGCCGAACTGCAGGCGCAGAACGCGCAGTGGGTCGACCGCCAGGAGCAGGCGAAGCTGGAGCTGGAAGGCAACGCCGAACAGATCGCCGGCGCCGCCGAGCAGGCCGAGCTGCTCGCGGCCCAGGCCGAGGAGGAAGGCCTGCGCCTGCCCGACTTCGAGGAGGCCGTGCGCATGGCGCAGGCGCGCACCAGCGGCCAGCGCGGCGAGGTCACGCAGGTGCAGCAGCAGATCCAGGTGCTGGCGGCCGAGAGCCGCAGCATCGAGGAGCAGGCGCGCGCGTTGCGCAGCCGGCGCGAGCGCCTGGCCGCCGAGCGCCAGCAACTGGCCACGCCGGACCTGCAGAAGCTCGGCGAGCTGAAGGCGCGCACCGCCGCGGCCGACGAGGCCAAGGACGAGATCGAGGCGCGCCTGGCCGAGGTCAGCGAGGCGGTGCCCGAGCTCGACGAGCAGCGCCGCACGCAGCAGGAGGTGCTGAACCGCGACCAGTCGCGCCAGGCCGATCTCACGGCCCGCCTGGAGGCGCTGCGCGCGCTGCAGGAGAAGGTGCAGACCGAGGGCAAGTTGATACCGTGGTTGGCCAGGCACGGCCTCGACGGGCTGGCCGGCCTGTGGACCAAGGTGCACATCGAGAGCGGCTGGGAGACGGCGCTGGAGTCGGCGCTGCGCGAACGCCTCAACGCGCTGTCGGTGGGCCGCCTCGACATCGTGCGCGCCTTCGTCGGCGACGCGCCGCCCGCCAAGCTGGCGTTCTACTCGCCGCCGCAGGGCGCGATCGCCAACACGCACCGCACGCTGCCGCGGCTGTCCGACCTGCTCCGGCTGAACGACGCCGGCCTGCAGGCGCTGCTCAACGACTGGCTCGAGGGCGTC
>Ga0210384_10003376_pt1 | contig 18552 bp, 13 predicted proteins | sample IncBWH2MmetaG_FD_160574 | JGI IMG/M metagenome (GOLD analysis project Ga0210384, IMG submission 160574) | Forest soil microbial communities from Barre Woods Harvard Forest LTER site, Petersham, Massachusetts, United States - Inc-BW-H-2-M | ecosystem: Environmental > Terrestrial > Soil >...
GGTCGGCGTGCGCTGGATCACGATCGGAGCCAGGAGCAGCAGCAGCAGCGCCAGCACCACGAAGGTGTAGGGCCGGCGCAGCGCCAGGCGGACGATCCACATGCCGTTCCCCCTCCTCGTCGACGATCGACGCCGGTCGCTTGCCGGCCGGCGCGTGCTCCGCCCCTGCCGCTGTCGCAGCGTCTCCCAGTGAAACGCCCCGGCGGGCCGCTCCGTTCCCGGCCGGCGCTCGCGCGCGGCCTGGCGAACCCGCCGGCTGTCGGCGGACGATCATAGCCCACAGGCCGCGCCGACCGCCGCCCCGGCGGGAGCGCCGGCAGCGTCCTCGACGAGGAGCGCCGCCGTCACCTCGAACAGACTGGCGCTCGGCGCGGGGCGAGCGCCGCCGTAGGCCGGAAGCGTTGCTATTGCAAGGTTTTACGGTGGCCGCGGCGGCGTGCGGCGCGAGCGGTCCGGAAGTTGCACTCACCGCACCTCGGACCCTGGGACAGCAGAGCCCATCGGGTCGAGGAGAAGACATGAGAACACCACGCAAGTCGCTCTTGATTCCGGCGCTGGTCCTGGCCGCCGCCGCGGGCAGCGCGATCGCGGCCGGCACGGCTCCGGCCGCGGCCGCAGCTTCGGCGCATCCTGATCAATTCACCGGCAGCCTGGTCAATACCGTGGCCGGCGCTCGCTTCAGCCAGCCGTTCATCCTGTCCGTCGATCACTACGCGGGCGGCGCGGAGGTCCAGTACCTCACCGGCTTGCTCGCCGAGAAGGGCCCCTACTCCCTGCGCGACGAGCTGTGGAAGCACTCGGCCGGCTATCTCCGCATCGGCGGCCGCCTCGGTTACCCGGTGGCGGCGGTGCTGTCGCAGGACACCGCGACCGGGCGGAAGCTGACCGTGGTCCTGAACCGGCCGCTGTCCGCTTTCGAGGTCCAGTACTACGCCCGCTCCTCGATGTACCCCTTCAGCGTGTTGGAGCTCGACCTCGACCAGAACGGCGCGGGCCACGGCACGCTGATCGGCGCCGCCAGGATGCGCATGCTCGGCGAGACACTTGAAATCCAAAGCCTCGGCGTTCAGCCGCTACGCCTGCTCGCGGTGCGCGCCAGCTGACACGAAGCTCCACTGAGAGGGGGGGACGTCTCTCACGCGGCGTCCCCTTCCCCGGCTGAGAGGCGGATGACAGCCGGAGCCGTGAGACCGGAGCGGGCGTCCCGCGTGGTGTCCCCTACCAGATGGTTTCGAGGTGAGGGTAGTCTTGAAGGCGACGGTCCCTGGTGATCAGCGGCATGCCGAGGACGAGAGCCGTGGCAACGATGACGCGATCGGCAGGATCGTCGTGCAGCGGGCCGGCGAGATCAAGGGAGCGCAAGAAGATCTGGTTGTCGACCGGAACGAAATGCAGGAATGGGAGCGCGACGGATCGCGCGATCCACTCGTCCGTGCTGACGGCGAGCCGCAAGCGTCTTTTCTTGACCAGCATGCCGACCTCCCAGCAGCTGATCGACGACAAGTAGACACCTCCGCCACGAAGCGAGCTGTGAATCGTGCGCTCCGCGTCCGGCGAGAGCTGGTCCGGGCTGGCCACCCACCAGATCCAGGCGTGCGTATCCAGGACGATCAGCGCAGTGCCTCCCAGTCTCCGAGGCCCACCGGATCGGTGGGGTCCTCAAACTGTATGACGGAGCCGCGAAGGCTCCGCAGGAGTTGCTCCGGATCGTCGACGAAGGTCGTGACCCTCAGCACGGGCTTGCCCTTGTCAGTGATGACGATGTCCTGGCCGGTCCTCTCGACCTCCCGGAAGTATTCCAGCGCTTTTGCCTTGAAGCGCGATTTCGAGACGGTCTTGCCCATGGCGGGTCTCCCGGGGCACCCGTGGCAAATTACGAGCGCGCGTAGAATTGACCCTAGTCATAGTACCATAGTCATTATCGGGGTTCGACCGCCCGCGTTTGCCGCGGGGACCCGATCTCCCTCGGGAGTCATCAGGTGCGAGCGGGATGGGGATGGAAGATCTCCGCCAGGCGCTCGATGCCGTCCACGAGGCGCGGGCCCGGGCGGCTGAAGCAGCCGTTGGCGTCGACCGGATGGACGCGGCCGGCACGGACGGCGCGCAGGCGGCGCCACTCCGGGCGGCCGGCGACGGCCGCCACCTGCGCCGTGGCGCCCGCCTCGTCATAGCCGCAGGGCATGGCGACCAGCAGGTCGGGATCGAGACCGGCGATCTCGTCCCACGTGAGGCGCGAGGAATGGGCGCCGGGGGCGGCGGCGACGTCGACTCCGCCGGCGGCGGCGATCATGTCCGGCACCCAGTGGCCGCCGGCGAAGGGCGGGTCGAGCCATTCGAGGGCGAGGACGCGCGGGCGCGGGCGCCCCGCCACCCGCCGCCGGACTGCCGCGAGGCGCAGCTCGAGAGCGGCCAGCAGCTCGCCGGCGGCGGCGGCTCGCCCCGTCCGTTCGCCGACCCGCCGGACGTCGGCGAGCACGTCGGCGAGTGTCGCGGGGTCGAGCGACAGCACTTCGGGGCAGCGGGGGAGGGGCGCCACCGCGCCGTCCACCTGCGCCGTCGACACGGCGCACACCGGGCACAGCTGCTGCGTGACGATGAGATCCGGCGCCAGCTCGGCGATCTTCTCCTCGGCGAGCGTGTAGAGGCTCTCGCCGCTACCGACCTGCGCGCTGACGGCGCGGTCCACCTCGGCGGCGCCGAGGCCGGGCGGCAGCGCGCTGCCGGTCAGCACCGGCCGCCGCCGAGCCGCCTCCGGGTAGTCGCACTCGTGGCTGACGCCGACCACCTCGTCGCCGGCGCCGAGGGCGAACAAGATCTCGGTGCCGTTCGGCACCAGCGAGACGATGCGCATGGCGGGAAGTGTACGCCGCGGAGGCGCCCGGGCCTGCTTGACGCGCCCGCGGCGTCACGCCGACAATGCACGCGCAGCGATTCGAAGCTCGGGAGGGAAGCCGTCATGACCCAGGATCGGCGGGTTCTGCGTGCGGTTGCGGCCGCGCTGGCGTTGGCCCTGTCGCGAGGCACGGTGCCCGCGGCGGGCGTGCATCTCGCCGCGGCGCCGGCGCCGGCACCGCGGGTGGTGGCGGTGGCGCTGGGAACGGCCCAGGACGGCGGCGTGCCGCAGGCCGGCTGCGACTGCTCGCGCTGCGTCGCGGCGCGCCGCGACCCTGCCCGCCGGCGGCGGGTGGCGAGCCTGGCGCTGCAGCTGCCGGCGACCGGAGAGAGCTGGCTGATCGACGCGACCCCCGATCTCGGCGAGCAGCTCGAGGTGGTGCACCGGCTCCGCCCCCACCCGGCGGGCGGCCCCGACCGCCATCCGGTGGACAGCGTGCTGCTCACCCACGCGCACGCCGGGCACTACCTCGGACTCGCCTTCTTCGGCTTCGAGGCCATCAACACCCGCGACCTGCCGGTCTTCGCCTCGCCGCGCATGGCCGCGTTCTTGCGCGGCAACGGCCCTTGGAGCCTGCTGGCGGCGCGGCGCAACATCCTCCTGCGCGAGATCTCACCGGGCGTGACGCTGGCGCTCGCACCGGGGCTGGCGGTGACCCCGCTGGTGGTGCCGCACCGCGACGAGCTGAGCGACACCCTGGGGTTCGTGGTGCGCGGCCCGCGGCGCACCCTCCTCTACGTGCCGGACACCGATTCCTGGACGGCTTGGGCGCGGCCACTCCCCGAGGTGCTGCGCCGCGAGCGAGTGGACCTGGCGCTCCTCGACGGCACCTTCTACAGCGCCGGCGAGCTACCCGATCGCGACGTGCGGACGATCGGGCATCCCTTGATGAGCGCCACCATGGAGCTGCTGCGCGAGCCCATGCGCGGCGGCTTGCAGGTCTTCTTCACCCACCTCAACCACTCCAACCCGGCGCTGGACCCCGCGGGACCCGAGCGCCGCGCGCTCGCCGCCGCCGGTTTCCGGGTGCTGGAGGAGGCCCAGGTGCTGGAGCTCTGAATGGCCGAGCCCTGGGTACCGGGACCTGGGTGGTGGGTTAGTTCGCTCCTGCCGCCGTTTGGGCGAGGCGCGGGACTCCGCGGCCAGTTCGCTCGACACGCCTCGCCCAAACGGAGGCAGGAGCGAACTGACCCACGACCTGTACCTGGGTACCTGAACCTGACCGTGGCTTCCTGGCGGTCTCAGGGCAGCGCCGCGAGCGCCTTCGCCGCCCGTTCGTAGGCCGGATCGATCGCCAGCGCCCGCCGCAGGGCGGCCCGGCCCTTGGCGACGTCGCCGGCCGCGACGTAGGCGCGGCCCAGGGCGAAAGCGCTGCTCGCGGCGCGCGGGTAGTCCGCCACGTTCGCCCGCAGCAGCGCGATGGCGCCCTGGTGATCGCCCATCTTCACCATCTGGTAGCCGATGACCTCGACACCCTCGCGCGTGTCGAGCTCCGGGTGCGCTCGCCGGAAATCCCGATACGTCCAGAGCACCGCCTTGGCGTCGCTGCGTTCGGCATACAGCTGCTCGAGGAACTGCTGCAACGGGGTGCGGGTGAAGGCCGGCGGCGAGAAGGCCTTGAGATCGAGGTCGCGGTTCAGGGTGATGGACGTCCACTGCATCTCGTTGAGCACCTTCCCGGTCGCGATCTCCACCTCGCGGTCCTCGAAGGCGAAGAGGATGCCGTCGACGGCGCGGTAGTCGCCGAAGCGCTCCTCGGACGCGACGCTGCCGCCGAAAGCGTGGATCGGCGCCGTCTTACGCTGTGCGACCAGCAGCCAGCTGGCGGCGTCGATCAGCTCCCGCTGCTCGAACCCGTCCTGCATGCGCACCAGGAGCCGGTAGGCTTTGCGCCCATCGATCTGCTCGGTACCGTCGAGGGTGACTGTTGAACCGGCATCGGCGGCGTCGATCAAGGGACCGCCGATGCGCGTCGCATGACGGCCGGCTGCCGACGCCGCGCCGACCGTGCGCAGGACGATCCCCGGGTCGCCGTAGAGCTCCCAGGCGCTGCCGTCGTAGCCCTCGGCGAAGTCAGGATCGGGGTGCTCGGGATCGCCCACCAGCTTGTAATACGGGCGCATGAGCGCCATGGCGGCGTGCGCCATCGCCACGCGGCCGCCCTCGCGATAGGTGCCGCGATAGATGATGCTGCGCACGGCCTTCAGCCTCTCATAGCCGCCGCGCGCCGCCGCGTGGTGCGCCAGGATCTCGTCGACCGTCGGCGTGCTGCCCGCCGGAGCGCCCGCCGCGGCGCCGGTGAGGATCAGCAGCGTGGCGAACGAGGCGAGCAAACGGAGCAAGCCGAGAGAGCCCGGCCTGCCGGAGGCTTCGATGGTCCTGCCCGCGATGGTCCTCGCCACTTCCACTACCAGGATAGTACTACCACGGTAGTTGATTGGCAAGGCCGGCAGCCGGCCGTCGCCGAGGTGCCAGAGCACCCCGAGGCCGAGCGCGGCTCAACGCGGCCGCGGCTTGCCGGACGCCGCGGCCTTGGGGGCGGCTCCCGGAGCGCCTCCCATCTCTGCCTGGACCGGCGGCATCGGCGCCGGCGAGGTGAAGACCGCGTCCGGCAGGCTGGCCGCCACCAGGATGTCGGACTGCTCGAGCTTCTTCTGGCCGTCGGGTGACACGCGGTGCGGCGCCAGCATGATCTGGCCGTAGCGCTGCCAGCCCTGCCAGAGCCAGACCGTCGGCGCCGCGTCGCGCGGCTGGTCTTGCAGCAGGTAGGCCCAGCGGTCCATCAGGTGGGTGCCGCGGTTGAACCAGGCGAAGTAGTGGTCGCCGGGGGTGAGGCCCACCGGGCCGAAGGTGAGGCCGATCTCGTCGTAGTCCTTGCCGTCGAGCTGTTGCGCGCCCACGTAGGAGAGATTGACGCCGGGGTCCTTCAGCTTGTACGGCATCAGCAGCCAGTAGGTGTCGTTGATCCACGCGGCATAGGAATTCTCGACCATCTTGGCGCCCTTGTCGCCCTCGACCGGCTTGCCGCCCATGTAGGCCGTGCCCTGGTGCGTGTTGACGTTGTCCAGCACCACGTACGCCTCGTTCTCCTTCGTCTTGCCTTCCAGCCGATGGCGGCCCGTCCACTTGTCCCAGTAGTGCGTGCGGCGGCCGGCGAACGTGAAGCGAATGTAGTGGGTGCCATCCCAGGCCGCCTGGCCGCCCATCGCCGCCAGGGTGGCGTCGGCGACCGCCACGGCTTTCGAGTCGGAGCTCACGCCCGTCGTCGGCGGGTTCACCGCGGCAGGAGCGGCACCGGCAGGCGGCTGGGCAGCGAGGGGCGCCGCGAGCGGCGCGGCGAGCAGCAGAGCGGCGGTGACCAGGGTGCGGCGCATAAGCGAGTAGCGCATCGGGATCTCCTCGGGCGGCGCAGCGGTTGAACGCCGGCAGGCTGCGGCGCGGCCACGCAACATCCTAGTACAGCCTGGGACGCCCTGCCCTCGGCGGCGAGCGCCGGGCCGGTGGTGGCAGGGTCTTCGCCTGGAAGCTCTGCTGTGACGTTGCTACAGTGTCAGGAGATTCGGACGGTCCTGGTCACCGGTGGCAGGCAGCGCCGGTCGTCGCAGAGCTGATAGGTGAGCAGCAGGCGGGCCGGGCCGCGGGCACCGGCGCCGCCGGCTCCCGCCTGCGGAGTGCCCGCGGGCCGGCCGATCTCGCCGGCGAGCTCGACCCGCCCCTGGTAGGCGGCGACGGGCTGGCTCGAGAAGGCGACCCGCAGCGGTTCGCCGGCGGGGTGGGAGAGGTTCCGCAGCTGGGCGCCCTCGGCGGCGAGGGTCGTGGGCACGAGGTAGCTCTCGCTCGGCGGGTTGGCCTGCAGGTGCCAGCCGGGCGCGACGTCGAGCACCAGGCGGAAGGGCTGCCAAGCCGCCGCGCCCGCCGCCGCGCCGCCCGCCGCATCGCCGACCGCCGCACTCGCGGCCCCAAGCTCGAGCTGGAGCTTGACCAGCTGCGCGGCCTCCTGCTCGAGCATCTCCAGGGGGCCGGCGCCGGTCTCGCGCTGGCGGGCGGCCTCGCGCGGGGCGGGGGCGGGGCCGTGATAGCGGCGCGCGGCGACGGCCAACATGCGCACCGCCTCCGGGTGCTGCTCGACCAGCGGCGCGAAGGCCCGCAGGGCGGCGCTGGCCTGGTCGCGCCAGTGCGCCTGGCGCTCCGGGGTGTCGAGAGCGGCGAGATCGATCAGGTTGAGCAGCGCCACGGCATTGGCCGCGGGGGTGGCGCCGTCGAAGGGGTCCTTGCTGCGGAACAGCAGGTCCGGGCTCGCGCCGGCGACGAAGAAACCGCCGTCCGGATCGCCCAGGCGTGCGGTCTGCTCGTCGGTGAGCTCGGCCGCCACGGCCAGCCAGCGCGCCTCGCCGGTGGCCGCGTGCAGCGCCAGGGTCCCGCGCACCAGGTACGCGTAGTCCGCGAGATAGGCGGGGATGCGGGCGCGGCCGGCGCGCCAGACGTGGAGCAGGGGACCGCCCGGCGGGCGCATCTCGCGCAGGACGTGGTCGGCAGCCCGCGCGGCCTGGGCGACGAAGCGCGGCTCGCCCAGCAACCGGCCGGCGACCGCCAGCCCGGCGATGGCGATGCCGTTCCAGTCGGCGAGCACCTTGTCGTCGGTCGCCGGCCGCGGACGCGTGGCACGCCCCGCGAGCAGGCGGGCACGCGGCCCCGCCAGCTCGCGCAGCAGCTCCTCCGGATCGAGGCGCCGGCGGCGCGCCACCTCCTCCCAGCGCTCCGGAGCGTGCAGCACGTAGCGGTCCCCCTCGAAGAAGGGAAGCCCGGCGAAGCCCAGCAGCGGCGCCGCGAAGGCCGCGTCCTCCTCGCCCAGCACGGCGTCGATCTCGACGCGGGTCCACACGTAGTAGGCGCCCTCGTGGCCGCCGGTCTCGGCGTCGATGGCGCTCCACAGCGCGCCCTCGGGAGAGGTCATCTCGCGCTCGAGGAAGGCCGCCGTCTCGCGCGCCACGCGCGCCGCCTGCGCATCGCCGGTGCGGGCATGCTCGCGGGCGCAGAGCTCGAGCAGGAAGCCGTTGTCGTAGAGCATCTTCTCGAAGTGCGGCACCTTCCACTCGCGGTCGGTGGCATAGCGATGGAAGCCCCCCGCCAGCTGGTCGTAGATGCCGCCGCGCGCCATGGCGTCGAGAGTCGCCGCGAGCATCTCGCCGGCGTCGGGCCGCTCGGGGGCCATCTCGAGCAGCAGGAAGAGGTTCGAAGGCGTCGGAAACTTCGGCGCGCCGCCGAAGCCGCCCCACTGGCGGTCGAAACGCCGGGCCAGCGCATCGACCCCGCGCCAGCAGGCTCCCGCTCCGGGAGGCTCGGGCGCCGGGCGGGCGCGCTCCTCGAGGAAGCGGCGCATCGCCCGGGCCATCTCCGCCGCCTGCTCCTCGACCTCGGCGCGGCGCTGCTTCCAGGCCTCGGCGAGGTCTTCGAGGAGGTGGCGGAACCCCGGGCGGCCATGGGCGTCGTCGGGCGGGAAGTAGGTGCCGGCGAAGAAGGGCTCGAGCTTGGGGGTGAGGAAGAGCGAGTTCGGCCAGCCGCCCTGACCGGTCAGGATCTGGGTGGCGGTCATGTAGATCTCGTCGAGATCGGGCCGCTCCTCGCGGTCGAGCTTGACGTTGACGAACTCGCGATTCATCACCGCCGCCACGCCCGGGTCCGAGAACGACTCGCGCTCCATGACGTGGCACCAATAGCAGGTCGAGTAGCCCACCGACAGGAAGATCGGCTTGTCCTCGCGCCGCGCCCGCGCCAGTGCCTCCTCGCCCCAGGGGTACCAGTCGACCGGGTTGTGCTGGTGCAGCAGCAGGTAGGGGCTGCTCTCGCCGGCCAAGCGGTTGGTGACTGCGGGCTCCGCGGGGTGGTCGCTCATGATGGCTGGCTGGCCCTGCCTCCGGCGCCGGGGCGCGGGCTCCTGGCGCCGCCGGCCGAGGGCCGCGCGCGCCGGCAGTCTATCAGCCGGCCTGCCGGTCGCGCGGTCGCGAAGCTCTACCTGATCTGCGGATTCAAGGTGGGTGGGCTCCTGCCCGGCACTCGTCGAGCACGGCAGGGATCGCGGCGGCGCCGCCGGCGGCTGGCCCGCTCGGCCCGGTCGGCCCGAGCGGGGGCGGCGGCCATCTCGGCCATCTTGGCCATCTCCCATGGAATGCCAGCTCGGGACGAGCGCCGTAGAAGGCGCAGATGCGGCGGCGGCGCTCGGCGAAGCCCTGGTCGCGCCGCAGCAGCACGATCGCCGTGGGATCGATCCAGGCCAGCGCCCAGCGCTCGGGGTCGAGCGGCGCCGCGGCGACGAAGGCCGCGGTGGACTGCACCAGCACCGAGACGTTCCAGCGGGCGAACAGGCGGTCGATCTCCTCCCGCGGGCCCTCGCGACCGTACATGGCGCGATAGTCCCGCAGCATCTCCGGGCCGCCGAGCAGCCATCTGCCGTCCGCGAAGACCTGCTGGCGCGGGAAGCGATAGAGCTCGAGGTAACCGCCCCAGGAGAGGTCGTGGAAGAGCCTGCCGTCGAGGTCGGCGGCGGCGAGGAAGCCGGCCGCCTGCTGCGGGTAGAGGCCGGCGCGCAACGGACCGCGCGCCAGCGCGTCCGGCAGCTCGACGAGCGCCAGCACCGCGGCGGCGGCAACGGCGGTCGTGGCGAGCAGCCGGCGCGAGCGCCGGCTCGCCGCCGACCAGGCCGCGACGAGGCGAGGCGCCAGCCACAGCGCGGGAACGAAGTAGAACAGGATCATGCGGCGGTGCCCCGCGGCGAGGTAGAGGCACGCCAAGCTCGCCCAGAAGCCCGGGAAGCTCGCGGAGACCGGCCGCCGCGGCTCCGCGACGCCAGGCGCCGGCGTCACCGCGGACGGCTGCGGCTCCTCGACCTCAGCCGCCGGCGTCGCCGCGGACCGCCGCCGCTCCGCGATGCCGGCCGCCAGCGTCGCCGCCAGCAACAGCCACCAACCCAGCACTGCGCTCGGGAACGCGCGCCAGCTGTCCAGCGTGAGCAGCGGCTGCCACTCCTCCGACACGACGTTGATCTGCAGCGTCTGTTCGACGTAAGGGAGCAGCCCCAGACCCGCGGGTGGGAGGGCGCAGGCGGCGAGGGCCACCGCCGCGGCGATCCAGCTTCCCCAGGCGAGCGGCCCGCTCCGGGAGGGGGTCAGTCTCCCACTGCCTCCCTTTGGGCGAGGGGCCGGGGCTGCTGGGACGGAAGACTCTGGCCCCTCGCCCAAAGGTCGGCAGTGTGAGACTGACCCCCTCCCTCCGCTCCTACGTAGAAGCCAATCGACTAGAAACCAATCGACCAGGAGCCAATCGACCACCGCGCCGACGGCCGCGACGGCGAGCAGGGCCGGCACGATCAGGGCGCTCGAGTGCAGATTGACCCAGACGACCGAGCCAAGCCCGAGCGCGCTCAGCCAGAGCAGACGCGGCCGCCAGCTCGAGCCGCGGTCCCACGCCGCGACCGCGCGCGGCGCGACCCCGGCGAGCACCGCCACCGCCAACGGCCAGGCCACGGCATGCGGGCGCAGGCTGGCGTTCGGCAGCACTCCGATCCAGGCGACGGCCACCAGGGCGAACCGCGCCGGCGCCGCGCGCTCGGGTGCCAGCAGCCAGAGCAGCGCCAACCCGGACACGAAGAGCACGCAGCACAGCAGGCGCAGCCCGCCGAGGCCGAGCGCGCGCTCGGCGGCGGCGAGCAGCACTTCGGACAGCCACTCGTCGTGGACCGGGGGGTGGATGGCGGTGTAGGTGAAGGGGTCGTGCTCCGCCAGGGCGTGAGTCGCCAGGATCAGCCGCCCGTTGGCGAGCTGCCAGAAGAGGTCGTCGCCCCACAGCGGCCGCAGACAGTGCAACCCCGCGGCGAGGAGCAACAGCCCGAAGGCCCACGCCTGCCATCGGCCGGCCGGCGGCTGCTTGCCTTCGCCCTCGCTGTCCGGCCCGCTCCGGGTCCACGGCGGCACGGTGCGATCAGACCACGCCGCGCGGCGCGCGCACAACTCGCCGGCGGCAGCCGGGCCGGCACCGGCCGGAGGCCCCGGCCCGGCTTGACCCCGGGCGGGGGCCCCCGAGCCTGGCTGTCAACTCACCGGCGGCAGACCTACGGAGGCGGTCGGCCCGCCGTGCGCGCCGCAGTCGTTGGTCTGGTTGTTGTAAGCGTTGTTGAACAATGGATCCGGCATGCCCTTGGCGATACACGCCGATCCCTGCGGGAGGCAGTAACAGCCGACGAAGCTCTCGATCACGTCGAAGCTGAAGCTGTTCGACGTCGGTAGGGTGTTGAGGGAGTTGGTGCAGAAGTTGTCGCCGAACATGTTATAGCTATTGATGAGGTTCGTGTTGTCGCCGGGAGGCTCGCTCTGCAGCACGAACACTGTCGTGGTCGGGGTGACGGCGCAATTGTTCTCCAGGATCGAGGACATGACGCTGACGGTGCTGCCCAGACCGGCCGCCACCGCCCCGCCAGCCGCCGGCGCCATGCCGTTCGTCCCGTTGTTGTGGTAGAAGCCCGAGTTGAGGAAGGTGGCAAAGCCCCCCGGCACCCACGCGGCGGCGCCGTTGCCGCCCGCCGTGTTACCGTCGAACACCGAACGCCGCACGAAGGTGTGGCCCCACTGGGTGAGCACATGCATGGCGCCGCCATCGAACGATGCCGTGTTGTCGAGGAACAGGCTGTTTTCGATGTTGGCCCCGCCGTTGAAGGAGGCAGCGAAGCCGCCGCCATAAGGAGCGCTGTTGCCTTGGAAGGTAACGTAGTCGAGGTTGGGGTGGGCGAGGTAGGCAGTGTCGAAGCCCCCGCCCACATAGCCGGAGGTATTGTTGGAGAACGTGGTGCAGAGGATCGACGGTGCCGCCTCGCTTCCCAGCACCAAGAGCCCGCCGCCGCGCGGGAACTGGTTGCTGGAGATGACGGGCGCCGCATTGCCGGTGACCAGGCAGTTCTTGATCGTGGGCGAGGCGTTGACGATGTAGATCCCGCCGCCGCTGCCGGTGGTGGCGGACCCGCCGGTGACGGTGAACCCGTCCAGCACGCTGGCGGAGCTCTCGTTGGAGACGAACTCCACCACCGTGATCTTGCCGTTGCCCTGCAGGGTGGCTCCGCTGGCCGCGACGAGATCGATCGGCTTGCCTTCAAAGTTCAGCGTGCTGGTCACGAGGTAGGTAGCCGGCTTGGCGCAGATCGTGCTTGGCACGCTCGCCGACGCCGCGTTGATCGCGCTCTGGATCAGGCTGGCGCTCACCCTCCGGTTGCGTCTCGGCCCAACCACGATGGAACCCGCGGGGCACTTCGATGGCACGCACTGCGAGGAAGCGGCCCCAGGGCAGGGATCTCCCGGCGTCTGGCTGTTGGCGGGACAGGTCTGCCCGACGGCGGGCGTGCTCGCTGCCGCGATTGCCGCAAACATGAGAGATGGGATCAGGTACTTCATGACGCTCTCCTTTGAGGTCGACGGGATCCATCGGAGGATCCAAGGCCCCGTCGACTCTAAGCGCATCGCCGCGCTTAGTACGGCGATGCACGGCACGATTCGTCACATGCGATGTTGGCTATGAAAAAACCTTCCGTTCTCTCGGCGGAGACACTTCCTTTTCCATGTTGTGGCGACACATGCCCGGTAGCTTATCGAAGCCATCTTCCTAATGCAACAGCGTTATACCTATTAATGTATAGATCGAAGATGCCATGCCGCCACGCGGGTGTGGCGCCCTGCGTGTAACCGTTCGGCGTGCGGCTTCGTCTCGTATATCGATTCGATCTCGCCGTGGCGGCGGCAGCCTGGGAGCATCGAGGGTAGGAAAACCAGAGCAGGCTGGCGGAGGCAGGTTGCCGAGAGGCGTCGATTCCACGCAGGCGGGCGGGGCGCTCCGGCGCCGCCGCTTCTCCTGGTTCCTGGCGGCCGGCGTGGCGGTCCTCGCCGGCGCGGGCCTGCTCTGGTGGCGGGCGAGCAGCCAGCGGCCGCGCTACGTCACGGCGGCGGTGACGCGGGGCAACGTCCGGCGCAGCGTCAACACGACCGGTGCGCTGAATCCGGTCGTGACGGTCCAGGTCGGCTCGTACGTCTCCGGGCCGGTCAAGACGCTGAAATGCGATTTCAACACCGAGGTCGTGGTCGGGCAGCTCTGCGCGCAGATCGATCCCGTTCCCTTCCAGCTCATCGTCGACCAGGACCGCGCGGAGGTGGGAACGGCCGAGGCGCAGCTGAAAAAGGATCAAGCGGCGCTGGCCTACGCCAAGATCGCCTTCGATCGCGACTCGAAGCTGCTGGCGGAGGGCACCGTGTCGCAGGACGCGGTGGACAACGACAGGAGCGTCCGAGACCAGGTCGCGGCCCAGCTCGGCCTCGACGGGGCGACGATCGCCAACAAGGTAGCCGTGCTGAAGGCGGCCGAGGTGAATCTCGCCTACACGCACATCGTGTCGCCGGTCGTGGGGACCGTGATCACCCGCAACATCGACGTCGGCCAGACGGTGGCCGCGAGCCTGCAGAGTCCGACGCTGTTCCTCATCGGCAGGGACTTGACGAAGATGCAGGTCGACACCAACGTCAGCGAGGCGGACGTTGGCGCCGTGCGGCTCGGCCAGGATGTCGTGTTCACGGTCCAGGCGTTTCCGGGCAGGACCTTCCACGGCAAGGTGACGCAGCTCCGGCGCGGGCCGATCACCGTCCAGAACGTCGTCACCTACGACGCCGTCGCGGCGGTCGACAACCCCGATCGCCTGCTGTTCCCCGGGATGACCGCCGATGCTCATATCGTGATCGACGAGCACGACGGCGTCCTGCGAGTGCCCCTCCCCGCCGTACGGTTCACGCCGGAGGGGATCGGCCGCTCGCGCCTGGAGCCTCCGGCCGCGGACGAGGGCCCGGCAGCGGGCGGCGCCGCGGCCAGAGCCGAGGATCGAGGCGAGGCCGGCAGCGGCGCGGCGGGCGAGAGCCGGCCCGCGGGGAGGCGCGAGGGCGGCGGCAGTAGCGAGGAGGCGAGGTCCGGCGCAGGCGGCGAGGGCCGGCGCAGGCGCTGGGGCGACGGCCGCCGCGAGGGCCGGGCCGAAAGCCGCCCCGAGACCAGTGGCGAAGGCCGCCCCGCCGAGGGCAGTGGCGAAGGCCGCCGCGAGGCCAGCGGCGGCAGCCGCGCCGAGGGCAGGTTCACGGGCAGGCCCGGAGGCAGAGACCGCGGCGCGGGCGAGCGCCGCGGGCGCGTGTGGGTGCTGAGCAATGGCACGCTGCGGCCGGTCGCGGTGGCCATCGGCCTCGACGACGGCACCCTCGTCGAGGTGTCCGGCAAGGGCCTCGCGCCGGGCGACCAGGTGGTGGTCAACGAGATCAAGTCCGGCGAGCAGCGGCAGCGGGCGGCGCCCCCCAACCAGAACCAGGTGCTCCGTCAGGGAGGACCGCGCCTGTGACGGCGCCGCGAGAGGAGTCGCCCGCGGCGCGCCCGACGCCGGTGACCCCGCTGATCCCCATGATCCCGGTGCTCCCGGCGATCCCGGTGATCGACGTCCGCGACGTGACCAAGGTCTACAGGCTGGGCGACCAGGAGGTCCATGCGCTCCGGGGCGTCAGCCTGGTCGTCCCACCCGGCGAGTTCGTCGCGATCATGGGCGCGTCGGGGTCGGGGAAGTCGACCTTGATGAACGTGATTGGCTGCCTCGACCAGCCGACGAGCGGCTCCTACCTGCTGAACGGGATCGACGTCGCCAACCTGGACGAGCCCGCGCTGGCGCGGATCCGCAGCCGCCGCATCGGGTTCGTGTTCCAGAGCTTCAACCTGCTGGCGCGCACCAGCGCCGCCGAGAACGTCGCGCTGCCGCTGTTCTACTCGGGCCAGCTGACGGGGGGCACCGCGCGGGTGCGTGAAACGCTGGCCCTGCTCGGACTGGCCGATCGGGCGCGCAACCATCCCAACCAGCTTTCCGGCGGCCAGCAGCAGCGGGTGGCGATCGCCCGCGCCCTGATCAACAGCCCGACGATCCTGCTGGCCGACGAGCCGACGGGCAACCTCGATTCGCAGACCGCCCGGGAGATCCTCGGGACGATCCAGGCGCTCAATCGAGAACGCGGCCTGACGGTCGTGCTGGTGACCCATGAGCGGGCGCTGGCCGAGACCGCCGATCGCATCGTCACGATGAGCGACGGCGTCGTCGTCTCGGACGAGCGGACAGCCGGCGGCGCCGTCGCGGCCGGCCGGCCGGCGGCTCCGGCGCCGGCGGATCCCGAGCGTCCGTCGCCGCTCGCCGAGGTCCGGTCGTTCCTCTGGATGGCGCTGCTCGCGGCGGGTCGCGGCATCGGCCGCAACAAGCTGCGCTCCGCGCTCACCATGCTCGGCATCTTCATCGGCGTCGCCGCCCTGATCGCCATGCTCGCCGTCGGCGAGGGGGCGCGGGCGGCGCTCGAGGCCAAGCTCGAGAGCCTCGGCACCAACCTGCTCGTCGTGCTGCCGGGAACGACGCGGGTCAACGGCGTGCGCGCGGGCATCGGCAGCGCCTCGACGCTGCGGGTGACCGACGGCGCCGCGATCCTGGAAGAGGACTCGGCGGTGTCCGACATCAGCTTCGTGAACCGGCAGTCCGCCCAGACGGTCTACGGCAATCAGAACTGGTCCACCAGCATCCAGGGCGTGACGCCGAGCTACCTGTCGATCCGTGACTGGCCGGTGGTGGCGGGCCGCAGGCTCACCGAGCGGGACGAGACCGACGGCAACACGGTATGTCTCCTGGGCCAGACCGTGCTCTTGAATCTCTTCGGCGACTTCCAGGACCCGCTCGGCGCCACCGTCCGGGTCAAGAACGTCGCCATGGAGGTGGTCGGCGTGCTGGCGGCCAAGGGGCACTCGGCGTCGGGGCAGGACCAGGACGACGTCGTCTTGATCCCCTTCCGCACCTCGCAGGAGCGGGTCCTCGGGGTGGCCGCCCCCAGCTCGGCGCAGAGCCAGGCTACCGTCTTCGTCCCGCCGCCGAACCCCTTCGGCATCCAGCCCCGGCTGGCGGGATTCGTCCACACCATGTTCGTGCAGGCGCGCAGCGGCGAGCTGGTCAAGGCGGCGCTGCAGCAGGTCACGCAGACGCTCGAGCGCCAGCACCGCATCCGGCCCGGCCAGCCCGACGACTTCACCGTGCGCGACCTGACCGAGATCGCCGAGGTGGCCGAGGAGAGCAGCCGCGTGATGGAGCTGCTGCTGGCGGCGATCGCCTCGATCTCGCTGCTCGTCGGCGGCATCGGGATCATGAACATCCTGCTGGTCTCGGTCACCGAGCGCACACGCGAGATCGGCGTCCGGATGGCGATCGGCGCCCGCCGGCTCCACGTGCTGCTGCAGTTCCTCGTCGAGGCTTCGCTGCTGAGCCTGATGGGCGGCGGCGCCGGCGTCCTCACCGGCGTCGTCGCCTCGCGGGTGATCTCGCTGGTCGCTGGCTGGCCGACGCTGCTGTATCCGGTCGTCGTGCTCGCCGCCTTCCTGTTCTCGGCCGCGATCGGCGTCTTCTTCGGCTACTATCCCGCGCGCCAGGCCGCGCGCCTCAATCCGATCGATGCGCTGCGCTATGAATGACGGCGCGCGGGCGGCGGTCTCGGCCATCGTGGCCCTCGCGGCTCTCCTGACCGGGAGCTGCGTCGTGGGGCCGGACTTCAAGCGGCCGGCGCCACCCGGCGTGGATGGGTACCTGCCGCCGGCGGAGGCGCCGACGAGGCCTCCGCCGCCGCAGGCCGCGGCGAACGGGGTGAACGGGGTGAACGGGGCGAACCCGGCGAGCGCCGGCGTGACCAAGCAACGCGTCGCGCTCGGCGAGGAGATCCCGGCCGCGTGGTGGGAGCTGTTCCACTGCGCGCGGCTCGACGAGACGCTCCGCCAGGCGATCGCCGCGAGCAACAGCCTTGCCGCCGCCAGGGCCACCCTGGCGCAGGCGCGGGAGGCGATCGTCGAGGCCCGCGCCGGCCTCTATCCGCAGCTCGATCTCGGGGCCGGCGCCCGCCACGCCTCGGGCGCCGCCGGCGGCGCGGGCGCTTCGGGCGGCGGCGCGGGCGGGGGCGGGAATCTCTTTTCCATCGGGCCCAATGCCAGCTTTTCGATCGACGCTTTCGGCGGCACGCGCCGGCGCGTCGAGCAGGAGACGGCGCTGGCGGAGAACCAGCGCCACCAGCTGGCGGCGGCGTACCTCACGTTGACCGGCAACTCCGTCACCGCGGCGATCGCCATCGCCTCGACCCGGCTGCAGATCGCCACCGTGGAGGACCTGATCAAGAACGATCAGAAGAACCTCGCTCTCGTCCAGCGTGAATTCGACGCCGGCAAGGTGGCCAGGAGCGAGGTCTTGACCGCCGCGGCCCAGCTGGAGAGCGACCGCACCCAGCTGCCCGGCCTGCATCAGCAGCTGAGCGTCGCGCGTCACGCGCTGGCGGTGCTGGCGGGCAGGGCGCCGGCCGACTGGTCGCCGCCGGAGTTCGACATCGCGGAATTCACGCTGCCCGAGGACCTGCCGCTGAGCCTGCCGTCGGAGCTCGTCCATCGGCGCCCGGACATCCTGGCCGCCGAGGCGCAACTGCAGGCGGACAGCGCGGCGATCGGCGTGGCGACCGCGCAGCTCTACCCTTCGATCACGCTGTCCGCGTCCCTCGTCCAGGAGTCGTCCGCGCTCGCCCGGCTGCTGGAGGCCGCGAGCAGGGCCTGGACCGTGGGTGGCAGCCTCGACGCGCCGCTCTACCGCGGCGGCGCCCTCGGGGCGGCGCGGCGCGCCGCCGTCGACGCCTACGACGCCCAGCTCGCGACCTATCGGCAGACCATCCTGCAGGCCTTCGGCCAGGTCGCGGACGCGCTGTGCGCGCTCGAGCACGATGCCGAGCTGATGGCGGCGTCGCGCCGGGCGCTCGACATCGCCGGCGCCTCGCTGGCGTTGCAGCGCTCGAGCTACGCGGCGGGCAAGACCAGCGCGCTGCAGCTGATCGTCGCCGAGAACACCTATTCCGACGCCCGTCTCGGCAACGCGCGCGCCACCGCCCAGCGCCTGGCGGACACCGCCCAGCTGTTCATCGCCGCCGGCGGCGGCTGGTGGGACGACGGCGAACCGGCGCCGGGGCCGCCAAAGCATTAGACCAAGCAGCTTTACGCTGATATGATAGGTGGCGCCGATCATGCGCCTCCCTCCGCAGCGCCCTCTTCCTGGACCAGGATCGCACCCTGCCGGCAGGCCCCCATTGCCGGTTCTCCTCGCGCTCCTGGCCCTGCTCGCCCCGACGACCGGCGCCGCGCCGGCGACCACCGCGCCGGCGACCGCCGCGACACCGGCGGCCGCCCACGCCGCGGCACCGCCGGTGGTGGTGCATGCGCGGCTGGAGTCGATCATCCAGCCGGTCGCGGCGCAGTTCCTGCGCGGGGTGCTGGCGCGGGCGGACGCGGCCGGCGCGGCGGCCGTGGTGGTGGAGCTGGACACGCCGGGCGGGCTGGGGACGTCGATGCACGAGATGACCAAGGACATCCTGGCGGCGCGGACGCCGGTGGTGGTCTACGTGGCGCCGAGCGGGGCGCAGGCGGCCTCGGCGGGCTTCTTCCTGCTGCTGGCGGCGGACGTGGCGGCGATGGCCCCGGGCACCCGGACCGGCGCCGCCCACCCGGTGGGGCCGAACGGCGAGTCGCTCACCGGGACCATCGGCCAGAAGGTGGAGCAG
>Ga0210384_10003377_pt1 | contig 18550 bp, 16 predicted proteins | sample IncBWH2MmetaG_FD_160574 | JGI IMG/M metagenome (GOLD analysis project Ga0210384, IMG submission 160574) | Forest soil microbial communities from Barre Woods Harvard Forest LTER site, Petersham, Massachusetts, United States - Inc-BW-H-2-M | ecosystem: Environmental > Terrestrial > Soil >...
CGAACCTTCGTAGCCCGCAAGGAGCGGCAGATTTACAGTCTGCTGGTTTTAGCCACTCACCCACCCGTCCCGCGAAAACAAAAGGACGCTAACTGCTTGTCCCCCAAACTTTTTCAGGCAAATCCTCGCGCTCGAAACTTCCGCAAAAGCGAAAACACAAAAAGGACTCGTGTCAAAAGACACCAGCCCGTTTATTTTTCCTGCAAGGATTTGCTCCGCCTCACTCCCCTGCTAATTCTTGGTGGAGCTGGCGGAGGGAATTGAACCCCCGACCCTCTGATTACAAATCAGATGCTCTACCAGCTGAGCTACGCCAGCGTCGCTCAAACCGAGTAAGAATAGCAGAAGGGGCAAGTAAATTGCAAGGGGGTGATGCGATTTTGGAGCACGTCGGGGACCAAGTCTGTGGAAAACCTGTTTCCCTGTGTCGCACTCCTAGCGGCTCTATCTTTCGATTCCTCTATAGTTTAGCATGAACATCGCGTTTCTGCATCAAGCAGGCAAGCAATGGCCCGTAAGCCTCATTTTATCCTCGAAAGGTGGCCTCTCCCAGGCACGGTCTGTTTGGTCAACAACGCGCTAAACAGCTATTATCGAAAGATCGGAGCGCTGGTGCCTTCCGGATGAGCAGGCGAACAATTGCTGCGAGGATCGTTGCTGTGCTCGTGGGTGCGGCCGTTGTGTTCTACGGCTACCAACGATGGAGCGGCTCTGGATCCAGTTCGCGCAACGAACTTCTTGCGGAGATGCCTGTCGACGCCAGCGTGGTTTTCTTCATCGACCTGGATGCGCTGAGGCAATCTCCGTTTCTCGCCGAACTGTACAAATGGGCGCCGCAAAACAAGGCAGACGCCGACTATGCGCAGTTCCTGCAATCCACGGGATTCAATTACGAGAGCGATCTAAACCGTGTGAGCATTGCACTCGTAAAACATGGCCAAGAGAACATACTACTTGCCGTAGCTGACGGACGATTCGACCGAACGAAAATCTCTGCTTACGCATCGCAAACAGGTACACGCGAAACTCGCGGGGGAAGAGAAATTTTCTCTGTGCCGGTAAGCGGCGGCACTCGGCGAATCACTTTCACGTTTTTGCGCAACAATCGCATCGCGTTGACCAACGACGCGAGTCTGGAATCCGCACTCTCTCAGTCCCGTGCGGACTCGGACACGCAAGCGTGGCGCGAACGATTCCGCCGACTCGCGGGTTCGCCCGTATTCGTCGTGGTGCGGCAAGACGCCGGCGCCGGAGCCGCCTTAAGCGCACAAGCCCCAGGTGGACTGAAATCTCCTCAGCTTTCGGCTTTGATCGACCAACTCCAGTGGATCACCGTCGCGGGAAAGCCGGAGGCTGATCATCTGCGCGTCGTGCTCGAAGGCGAAGGCGGGGCGGATGCTCCTACCAAACAGTTGTCCGAAGTGATCAACGGGTTGCTCGTGCTGGCGCAGGCAGGCCTCCACGATCAGAAACTGCGGCAGCAGCTTCCACCAGATGTGCGCGAGGCCTACCTGGAACTGTTAAAGAGCGCGGACGTCTCGCAGATTGATCGTGGTGAGACAAAGTCGGTTAGGCTGATGTTCGATTTAACGCCCGGTTTCCTAGAGGCCGCGCGCACCACAATGCCAGTCGCGCCTCCAGTCCCACAAAACAAGGTCCCACCAAACAAAAACACTATCCGCAATTAGCCAGCCAAGCGCCATAAAAAATGCCCCGAAGAAACCGGGGCGCGAGAAACTCACGGAAGCTAGCGGCTCGGATTAGTCGCCTACGGTGGTTCCCTTCATGTAGCGCCACGGATTCACCGGCGCATTGTTCACGCGGACTTCATAGTGCACGTGCGGGCCGGTAGAACGGCCGCTGATGCCCGTGTAGCCGATAACCTCGCCGCGCTTAACGCGCGTGCCAGGCACCGCTGAGAAGGACGAAAGATGAGCGTACCAAGTGCTGATGCCGAAACCATGGTCAAGCACAACCAGACGGCCATAGCCGGAGTGGTTTTCCGCGATGGTCACAATGCCATCCGCAGTTGCATGAACCGGCGCGCCGTAATCAGAGGCCACATCCACGCCCGTATGGAACGCGCCCTCACCGTTGAACGGATCCAGCCGCTCCCCGAAGCTGTCCGTGATGTGTCCCATCACCGGCCAGATCGATGGCGTGTACGTGGAGTCGGCAAAACTCATAACGGGCATGAGTTGCATTCCGCTGGAGGAGACGGCGATGACCGCCGCATTCCTCTTCAAGAAAGTGTACTGCTCGATGGAGCGGTCAAAGGCGTCTTCCGGTGTGACCTGGCTATCGGTCGTATCGAAGGCGGCGGGATGGTAGCGGAGCACGCCGTAAGTCATGGCTACTTCGGTGGCCAGAGACTGCAGAGAATCGAGGCGCTGGTTGGTATCGTTGACCGTGCTCTGAAGCTGCTGATACTGCTTTTTAAGAGTTTCCTGATCGTGCCGGAGAGCGTTGTAGTTGCCGACCTTCCAAAGCATCCGGGAGTAAGAACCGATTGCCGCAACCACAGTAACCGCGCCGATGAGGGCCAGGACGGCGAGGCTGTGCAGGACGTACGCCGGGATGACAAGCTTTTGCAGCTTGCCCGGCGTCGTCGCAATATAAAACGTATAGTTCTTGCTCGTAATCACAAACTCGGCCCCTCAGGCCTCTAGCTTGTCAAATGCGGGCTTTGTGCCCTGGCGCCCGCGGAAGAGAACCACTTTGAACCCGAATGAACCAAATCTGAACCGTAAGACTCGGTTCGCGACTTCGCTCATACTAAATTCTGTAGCGCTGGCCGTCAACCCTGTATTTTGCGGTATTTGGAACAGGGTGTGAAAAACCGTCCACCTGTCCGCTAGTACAGGATTCCGACTCCAGCTACAAATCGTCGGCTACGTTGCGAATTCCTTCATCTCCACCGCGCGCGAAAAGAGCGAGCTATACTCAACGCCAGTTATGAAGAAAACAAAGCACCTGTCCGCCAAGCATCAGAACCCTGGGGAGGCTGGCGTTTTGAGACGAATCGACGAGGTTGCGGCTCGGATGCAGACTCGCGGCTCAGGAGTGCGACTGGGAATCGGCGACGACGCGGCGCTCTTTAAAAGCACGAACGGATTCGACCAGATTCTTACCTGCGACTGGTTCCTGGAAGGTACGCACTTTCTTCGAGATAAGCATCCGGCTGATGCGGTCGGGTGGAAATGCCTCGCTCGAGCCGTCAGCGACGTGGCTGCGATGGGAGGCTTGCCTCGATGCTTCCTGCTGAGCCTAGCCCTGCCCGCCTCGCACGCCGGCCTTTGGCTCGATGAGTTCCTTCAGGGGCTGCACCGGGCAGCCAAGCGATTTGGGTGTGTGCTGGCGGGCGGCGATACGACCCGAAGGCGGGACATCCTTATCAATGTGACCGTGGTGGGTGAGGTGCGGACGGGCGAGGCAGTTCTTCGGTCTGGAGCGCGACCGGGCGATGTTCTTTTCGTAAGCGGGCGGCTCGGTGAAGCTGAGTTGGGCCTCCGGCTGATTCGCAAGAGCAAACGGCTAGCAAGCAGCCGCGATCCAATCTTCAAGAAACATCTTTACCCGGAACCCCGGTTGGCGTTGGGCCGGTGGCTAGCCGAAAAACGTCTGGCCTCGGCGATGATGGACCTCTCCGACGGTCTTTCCACCGACCTGCCGCGCCTCTGCGCTGCGAGCAGTGTTGGGGCACGGTTAAAGGCTTCGAAGATTCCCGCGGTGGGGGTGCCCAAAGGTCGGCGGAGCGGGGACACGGCTGCGCTGGATTTGGCTCTGCACGGCGGCGATGACTACGAATTACTCTTCACGGTGCCTCGTAAGAAGCTGAAGCGGATTCCTCGTTCCCAAAATGGGACCCCCATCACAGCGATTGGTGAAATCACGAAGGAGAGGACGTTGCTTCTCGTCGACAAGGCCGGCCGCGAATCACCCCTTCCAGACCTGGGGTGGGACCCGTTCCGCAAGCCCGATAAGAGACAAGAACTGACCCTTCGTGTTTAACCACCTGGTTGAATACGCGTCTTCGACAAAACCCGGAGCGAGCGAAGCAGGATGAGGGCGCCGTGGCTATTGCCCGGGAGGAACCCCTGAAGTGGTGGCAGGTGCCGTTGTCGTTTTGATTGGCGGCGTTACGACCGGAGGCTTCTCTTTGGGGGCGCCAGGTTCGTCTGTTTCCGGTGCGGTGTCGGGTGTGTCGACGTTAACTTTGTGGTCCAGTGCCTGCTGCTCGAGCGTCACGACGTTGGCGAAATCCAGTGGCGGCTGACCCTCGAGCGCGGTCTTCATGAACTCCAGCCAGATCGGAAGCGCAGCGCGCGCACCGGTTTCCTTTTTCCCAAGCGAAATTTGCTTGTCGTCGAAGCCTACCCATACGCCACAGGTGAGCTGCGGCGTAAAGCCCATGAACCAGGCGTCGGTGTAATCCTGCGTCGTGCCAGTCTTGCCCGCAGCTGGACGGCCGAGCGCTTTGGCCTGAATGCCCGTGCCGAACTGAATGACTTCTTCCAGCATGGCCGTCATCGTGCGAGCGACTTCAGGCGAGATCACGTCGTGTACTTCAGGATGCGCCTCTTCGAGCAGCGCGCCGTCATAACTTGTCACGCGGCGAATCATGTGCGGGTCGATGCGAATTCCATCATTCGGGAAAACGGTGAACGCGGAGACATGCTCGAGCAGCTTCATGTCAGCCGCCCCCAGCACCAGCGGAAGATAGGGCGGGAGCGAAGTGGTGATGCCAAATCGCCGCGTCATATCCACGACGGAATTGATGCCGACCTTTTCCGCCAGCTTGACCGCGGGAACATTGCGGGAGCCGGCCAGAGCGCGGCGCAGCGTAATGGTGCCTTCGTACTTCTCGTCATAGTTGTGCGGCGAATAGGGCTGTCCGCCGCTGATCACCGTAAACGGCGTGTCGACGATGGTGTCGAACGGCGAGGAGCCTTTTTCGATGGCGTCGGCGTAGAGATAGATCTTGAACGAACTGCCCACTTGCCGCACGGCCTGCGTGGCGCGATTGAATTTCGAATCTTCAAAGCTGTAGCCGCCGACCATGGCTTTGATTTCGCCGGTCGAATTGTCGATCGCCATAATGGCGGCCTGCGGCGCGGGCTGCTGCTCGAGCTGCACGCGAGCCGTGGCCTCATGAAGCTCCTGAATGGAGAACTGCGCGAGGTCGCCAACTTTCAGAAGATCCGAAGGCTTTTTGCGGCCGGTCCAGGCGAAATCCGGCGGCGAAAGAATCGCGCGGTAAGAACCGATCTTGATGGTGGCGTACTTATCGTCTACAGATAAGACGAGGCCGGTGACGTACGAGCCTTTTTCGATGGGATGACGCCAATCATCGTCGTCGTAGCTATCAAGCTTGCCAAGATTGTCGCGCAGAATGTTGGCCGGCTCGCCGCGCCAGCCGTGGCGCCGGTCGTAGCTGTGCAGGCCATCGCGGAGCGACTGGTTGGCGGCTTGCTGCATCTTGATGTTCAGCGTGGTGTAAACGCGCAGGCCGCGCTCGTGCACGGCTTCCGTGCCATACGTTGATTCCAAATACTTGCGAATTTCCTCGAAGAAATAAGGAGCCAGATCGTTGCGTGGATATTGTAGGTGCAGGCCCAGCGGCGTTTTCTTTGCGGCCTCTTCTTCGACAGGAGTAATCTTACCTTCCTCTTCCATGCGATGAATGACGAGGTTACGGCGTGCCAGGGCGCGCGCGGGGTCAGCCAAAGGCGAATAAATCGGCCCGCGAATCATCCCGGCGAGCAGCGCGGCTTCTTGCAGCTTCAGGTCAGAGACGGACTTTCCAAAATAGAATTGCGCGGCCGCGGCAAAACCGTAGTTGCCATGCGCCAGATAGACCTGGTTGGCGTACATGGCGAAAATTTGCGGCTTCGTATACCGCCGCTCGATTTGCAGAGCCAGCAAAATCTCCTGCATTTTGCGGCGGAAACTGATCTCGCTGCGGTCGAGGAAGAGGTTTCCGGCGAGCTGCATGCTAATGGTGCTGGCGCCTTGCGCCTTGCCGCCATGCAAAATCTTTCGCCACGCGGCACCGGCGATGCGCGGAAAGTCGATGCCCCAATGTTCCTCAAAGTGCTGGTCTTCGATAGCCGTAACTGCGTTGTACAAAACTTTGGGGCACTGCTCGTAAGTCATCAGGATGCGCCGTTGCAGAGCAAAGCTGCCAACAAGCTGCCCGTCGTCGGCATAGACCTCGGTGACAACGGTAGGACGATACGTTTCGAGCGCCCGAATCTCCGGCAGGTCGCTGGCATACACAAACAGCAACCCGCAGGCCGCTCCAAGCGCAATTGAACAAAGAAGCAAGAAGGCAAGCGCGACGCGGTCAATCAGTTTCCAACCGCGCAGTCGCAACGTAATAGGAGGGAGACTCAGCATCGAAGGACAATTCTATCGCAGAATGAGCGGTCCCGCAGACGGAGACCTTGCAACGTTGCTTTGCAAGAAATCGCATGCTCGTCGTTCTAACTCTGGTGCTAGATTTGTCGAAAGGGGAGTTGCCGCATGAGCATCGGAAACGCCCTCACCAGGGTGGCCTTGCTAATTGCAATCACTGTTTCGAACGCAGCCGCGCCAATCCCCGCAGCGGCGGATTGTTCGTTCTCATCGGATGGGCGGAACATCACCATCACCGTCCAGTCTTGTGAAGTGATCGATGGTCGAACGAACGAATATGTCTTGAAATATACCGGAGGGCCGCAAAGGAACGAGGCCATTCAAAAACTCTACACCGGAGCACTGGTGACGGATGATCGGGGGGTTAAGTGGATGTATCCTTCTCCGGAACCAAATCCATGTAAAAAATTCCCGAAGTCGGCGCAAGTTAAAATGGTGGCCTACCTGACTTGTTGTGACAGCGGCCCGTGGGGCAAATGCGTGTTCGGCGGGCGGTGGCTTGGTGATTTGGATGGTAAGCCGGTCAACGCGTGGCAATAAACAGATTGCGCCTCGACGCCGAGCAAATGCCGCCCCAAACTTCTGCAGTGCGGTCTTGGCTATAGCGCTTGGTAGTAGCGTTCGCCGGAGCAGGCACGACAGAGGGTTCTGCCTTCCACTACGACTTCGCGCTTAAAGTTGATGCCTTCGCCGCATTCGGCGCAGACCACGCGAGGACCTTTAAACCCAGGCAGGTCTTCGGGTTGCACTTCGACTTTTACCCATTGTTTGTCAAAGAGAACTTCATCCGAGAGGGCGGCATAAGCCCTTTGCTGCCCCGCATCTTTGGCCATTTCCGGAAACATTTCGCGCGCAGCTTGCTTCGAGGATTCCTTTGCGGCGATACGCACGGCGCGGCCCGTCTGAAGATCAACAAACGTGGCAGCCACTTTGCCCCAGTCGCGGAATTTGAGCGCGCGCTTTCCCAGCCGGCAATTGGCGACCAGCGCGACGGCGTCGGTCACGCAGCGGTCAATCTCTACATACGTGACGATTCGTTTGCGCTCGGCGATAGGGTCTTCAATGCCTAGTTCTTGCAAACCAAGCATCGCCAGCCGCACGCCCAGCACTTGCCCCGCGCACAAATGCCCATGAGCGACCGCCGCGAGTTCCAGATACTCGTTCAGAGTCTTCATCGTTTTCGTCTGCAAGCGGACTTCTCGAGCGTTACCTCGACTAAACCTGGACGCGCGTCGTCTCTTGGGCCGCCCACGGATGTGGCCGACGAGCTTCCGTAAAGGTGAAGATAGTCATGAGCAGCGCAAGTCCCGAGAGCGCCGCGTCTTCCAGCACCTTCTGAAGATTGATCGGTTGGGGAGTCGAGAAACAGCCGCAATTGATGTCCATGTGCAAGAGATACGCCCGCAAAACCACAGCGAAGAACCCCAACATGATGGCTGTGAGCACCGGAGCCCAGATGCGCAAGCGCCAGCCAATCAGAACCAGCAGCCCAAGAATGATTTCCGTGAAGGGCAGCGTGTTAGCGACGAATTGCACTCCCCAGGCCGGCAGCAACTTGAACGCTTCTACTTGAGTAGCGAAGTTCGAGAGGTTCATGGATACGGAGAATTTCAGGAAGAAGTAGGGCCAAAGAGTGTGGTTTGGGAGAAAAAGCTTTGCGTAGCCTGCGTAAATGAAAATGCCGCCGAGAACCAGGCGGCCGATCCAAATGATGACACGGCGAAGGTTTAATGGGCTGGATTGCATCATGCCTTGATTTCTCGCGGATTCCTCGGGCCCATCGTTCTACGTCTGGCTATTTCTGACTCAGCAACTGGTCCAGGAACTGGTGCAGGGTTTCGTAAGGCATCACACCTGAGTACGGATACGTCTGCCCCTTGGAATGGAAGACCGACGTCGGCGTCTGAGACACGCGGTACATCTGTCCGAGCGCGAAATCCTTGTCGATCAGAGGTTCGAGCGTCCCCCCCTTGACCAGCGCGCGGACCTTCGCCATATCCGCGGAGGAAAGCACGGCGGCAAGCGTTCCATCGACGTCGCCGGTCTGCTCCCATTTCTCCTGATTATCAAACAAGGCTTTCTCAACCACCTCAACCTTTCCAATCTCTGCCGCCGCCCGCGCATAACGCGCCGCTACACGAGAATAGGCATGCATGGGCAGCGGAAAATCGCGATGAATCAGATAGACCTTCCCGGTGGTGACATAGTTGTCCATGAGCTGCCTGTTGGTGGTCACGAAAAGCGTCTTGCACGCGGGGCACTGAAAATCGCTAAAAACTTCCAGCACAATGGGAGCGCTCTTCGAGCCAAAGGCCTTGTGAGGATCGACGTCGTTCACGCCATCGACTGATTCGGGCACGGCCGGCTGCCGCGTAGCGCTCACTTCTCTCGCCGGAGCGGCAGGCACCACTTCTGGCGAAGCAACATGCGGCTGGGCGCTGAAGCGCGCCGCGGCAACAGGGTGGATACCCCGGTTCACCAGGAGCCTTCCACAGATCAGCGCCAATACCACAGCTACAGCAACCACTGCGCGACGACTCACGCGATCCTCCTGCAAATACCCTTAGAATGGTGAGATGCAATCTCTCGGTCAGATTATCACAGGTTTCTACTCCTGCATGGCTCGAAGGCTTCCTTGCCTTTTTGAGTAACCTGCGACCCAGCTCGCAGCATCAGATAAGCGGGCCTAAGCGGTAAGGAGTTAGTCCCTTAAGATACTGAAATAAATATACTTACACAGCATAAAAGAAAACTTGACAAAGACGCACTCAAGTTATATACTGCCCCTCGAACTGGACCAAGGAGCACGCCTTTGACCTCGGCCCCTCCGGAACCCTTACCTTCCGGACGGCCAGTGATGTAGACGGGTTCCGGAAGGAATAACAGAGATGAGCAAGATTATAGGAATTGACCTGGGCACCACCAACTCGGTCGTAGCCGTCATGCAAGGCGGCGAACCGGTAGTGATCCCGAACCAGGAAGGCGCACGCACCACCCCTTCGGTTGTCGCCATAACCAAAACCGGAGAGCGCCTCGTGGGACAAGTAGCGAAACGCCAAGCCGTGACGAATCCCGAGAATACGGTGTATTCGATCAAGCGCTTTATGGGCCGCCGCTATGACGAAGTTTCTGATGAGATGAAGCGCATCCCTTACAAGGTAGTCAAGGGAGAGCACGATGATGCGCGCATCGAGATTTTCGGCAAGGTGTACAGTCCGCCGCAGATTTCCGCGATGATCCTCGGCAAGCTGAAGTCCGCCGCGGAAGATTTTCTTGGCGAAAAAGTCGGCAAAGCCGTGATTACGGTGCCCGCGTATTTCAATGACGCGCAGCGCCAGGCGACCAAGCAGGCGGGCGAAATCGCCGGCCTGGAAGTCGTCCGCATCATCAACGAGCCCACAGCGGCTGCGTTGGCGTATGGCCTCGAGAAAAAGAGCGACGAAACCATCGCCGTGTATGACCTCGGCGGCGGTACGTTCGACATTTCCGTGCTGGAAGTTGGCGCGGGCGTCGTCGAAGTGAAGTCCACCAACGGCGACACCCACCTTGGCGGCGACGACATCGACCAGCGCATCGTGGAGTGGCTGATCGATGAGTTCAAGAAAGAGCACAGCATCGACCTCGGCAAGGACCGCATGGCGCTGCAACGCCTGAAGGAAGCCGCGGAAAAAGCCAAGATCGAGCTTTCGCAAATGATGGAAACCGAAATCAACCTGCCCTTCATCACGGCGGGCAAGGACGGCCCCATCCACATGCAGCAGAAGTTGACGCGGACGCGCCTCGAGCAATTGATGAACGACCTTCTCGAACGCTCGATGAAGCCCGTCAAGCAGGCTCTCGAAGACGCGAAACTGTCGCCGAGCGACATCCAGGAAATTGTGATGGTTGGCGGCTCGACGCGTATCCCGAAGGTGCAATCGCTCGTCCGTACGTTCTTCGGCGAGAAAGAGCTGCACAAGGGCGTGAACCCTGACGAAGTAGTCGCGGTAGGCGCGGCGATTCAGGGCGCGGTGCTCGGAGGCGAAGTAAAGGACATCTTGCTGCTGGACGTGACGCCGCTTTCTCTGGGCGTCGAGACGCTCGGCGGCGTGATGACCGTGCAGATCCCGCGCAACACCACGATTCCGACGCGCAAAGTCGAAACGTACTCGACGGCTGCCGACAATCAGCCCGGCGTGGAAATCCAGGTGCTGCAAGGCGAGCGCAAGTTCGCGTCGGACAACCGTTCGCTTGGCAAGTTTAAGCTGGACGGCATTCCGCCGGCGCCTCGCGGCACTCCGCAAATCGAAGTGACCTTTGACATCGACGCCAACGGCATCTTGAATGTCAGCGCGAAGGACAAGGCCACCAACAAGGAGCAGAAGATCACGATCACTGCTTCGAGCGGTCTGACGAAGGAAGAAGCCGAGAAGATGCGCACCGAGGCCGAATCCCACTCCGAAGACGATCGCCGCCGCATGGAGGAAGTCGAAGCGCGCAACAGGCTCGACGGCATCATGTACCAGGCGGAAAAGATGGTCCGCGAGAACCGCGAAAAGATTGCGGAATCGGACGTGAAGACGGCCGAAGACGCCATCGAAGAAGCCAAGAAAGCCATCGCCGAAGGCGGCACGGCTCGCTTGCGCTCCGCGACGGAGAACCTCGAGAAGTCTTTGCACAAGATCGCTGAGGTGCTCTACAAGGCCAATGAGGCCGCGGGAGCGCAGCAGGCTGCCAGCGCTGGTGCTGGGGCAAGCGGCGGTGCGGGCTCAACTTCGAGCGGCGCCCCGAATGACAAAAAGCCCGGCGACGTGATCGACGCCGAATACGTCGACGTCGACGAAACCAAGCGGCCAAACTAACACTGCTTAGTTTGTAGGGGCGCAGCATTCTGCGCCCCTGCTTGCTTTATGGCTCGTCGTAACTGTTTTTTTGAACTTTCAACTTTAGACTGCTTGCCCTGAGCCTATGCGAAGGGTCGACTGTTAACTGGTTCACATGGCCACAACTGCCAAACAAGATTATTACGAACTATTAGGGGTCTCGAAGAAGGCGAACGCGAAAGATATTCGCACTGCTTTCCGCAAACTCGCGCGCAAATACCATCCCGACCTGAATCCCGGTGACAAATCCTCCGAGGAAAAATTCAAGCAACTGCAAGAAGCCTACGACGTTCTTTCCGACACGAAAAAGCGGCAGATGTACGACCAGTACGGCTTTTACAGCGACAACATTCCTCCCGGCGGGCCGGGAGGCGCGCCGCAACAAGACGGAGAAGGCGTCAATTTTGATTTTGGCGGATTTGATTTTGGCGGTGGCTCGGGTGCGCAGGGTGGCAACGCAAGTTTCCGCGACCTCTTCAGCCAATTTTTCCGCGGTGGGCGCGGCGGCGGCGAAGAATCCGAACACGAGCCCGGCGGCGACCTCGAATATCAAATCGAAATCGACTTCTGGGACGCCGTCCGCGGCGCCGTCAAGAAACTGACGATCACGCGCCTCGATACCTGCGAAACGTGTCATGGCACAGGCGCAATCGGCTCGGCGCAGACCTGCCCCACCTGCCACGGCTCCGGGACCATCCAACAAGCCGCCGGCAAAATGAAATTTAATGTCCCTTGCACGCGCTGCGGCGGCACTGGCAAAATCCGAAAAGTCTGCCCAACATGCAGCGGCGAGGGACGCCTGCGCCGCACCGAAACCATCGACGTGCGCATTCCGGCAGGCGTGGCCAGTGGCTCGCGAGTCCGCGTCCCCGGCAAAGGCAACGCCGGAACGATGGGCGCACCTCCCGGCGATTTGTATTTGCGTGTCGACGTGAAACCACACGCCTTCTTCGAACGCCGCGGCGACGATCTGTACACAAAGGTTCCGGTCACCGTGAGTGAAGCCACGCTCGGTGCAAAGGTCGAAGTACCCACAATTGACGGCCGCTCCCTGGTGCGTATTCCCCCAGCAACGAACAGCGGCAAAACCCTTCGCCTGAAAGAAAAAGGCGTGCCCAGCGCGCGCAACGGTTCGCGCGGCGATCAATACGTCGAGATTCAAGTGATCGTGCCGCAGCCAACGGACGAACGCGTCCGCAACTTGATGAAAGAACTAGAAACGATTGCGCCGGAAGATCCGCGCAAGGATTTATTCACCAAAGCAGGAGTGTGACGGCGCACCATTCACTTCTGCCATTGTAGGGGCACGGCATGCCGTGCCAGTCTTCGAGAATGCAAGGGCGCGAAGATCGCGCCCGCAGTTGAGAGAGCAACAAATGCCACAGCGAGCCAGAAAACGAGCCAAGGCCGGCTACATGATTAGCGCAGTAGCGGAGATCTACAAGCTCCACCCGCAAACGCTGCGGCTCTACGAACGCGTCGGCTTGCTGAAGCCCTCACGCTCGCAAGGAAACACGCGCCTCTACACCGATTCCGACCTCGAGCGCCTCGACGTCATCCTCACGCTGGCGCGCGACATGGGCGTAAACCTCGCCGGCATCGAAATCATCCTGAACATGCGCGAAAAAATGGTCGAGATGGAACGCCAAATGACGGAATTCGCCACGGTGGTGCAGCAGGAACTGTCGCGCGTAGCCTCGTTGCATTCGCAAAACAAAGAACCACGCCACGCCATCGTACGCGCCACTCCGCGCATCTTCCGCACTTCCTAGCTCCGCCTCCCCAGTTTTGCTCGCACTTCTCTGCGAAACCTCTGTTAACTCTGCGCCTCTGCGTTATCTTTCTCGACTCCCTCTGTGTCCTTCGCGAACTCTGTGTTAAGAAAACCCGCTCCGCTATCGCCGCTCGAGCCGCTAATTCCCACATTCCGCAGCTTGCCGTTCCGCCTCCGCGAACGTATGCTGTCCGCATGGCGCTTGAGAATTGCTCGCTTTGTAAAGGCACTGGCTGGAAGCTCGTGCCGCGGCCCGATGGAGCCGGAGGCAAGGTTGCCGTCGCCTGCGATTGCGGCATGCAAGACCGCGCGGAGCGCGTCATCGAGCGCGCGCACATCCCCAAACGCTATGAGCATTGCGATTTTGAAAGCTACAGCACGGACGTCGGCGCCACACCGCAGCAAACCGACTCTCTGAAAAAAGCCAAGCTGCTGTCCCAGGGATTTGTTCGCGATTACCCCGGCGCCGCCGAGAAAGGCTTGCTGCTGATGGGGCCGTCGGGCGTCGGCAAAACACATCTCGCCGTCGCCGCGCTGAAGGATTTAATTCGCCGCGGACACGCTGGACTCTTTTGTGACTACCGTGAACTCCTGAAAGAAATCCAAGCTAGCTACAACCCGGCCAGCGAATCCACCGAAATGGGTATCCTCGAGCCCATCCGCACCGTGGAAATTCTCGTACTCGATGATCTCGGCGCGAGCAAGCCGTCCGATTGGGTCCGCGACATCGTCGGCATCGTTCTAAATGCCCGCTACAATGAACGCCGTACCACCATCATCACCACCAACTACTACGACAATCCGGCTCAAGAAGGCGAAGCCCAACGCCTCCCCAGCGGAAAACTCGTCATGCCCACCCGCGAAGATTCCCTCGACCAAAGAATCGGCAGCCGCATGCGCTCCCGCCTCTTCGAAATGTGCCGCACCGTCGAAGTCATCGCACCAGATTTCCGCCGCGAAAGCACCCAAGCCGGTCGCGCCCGCGCTTAAATTTTCAAGCCACTTTTTCACAAGATGCCTCGGCAAAAGATAGCGGCGATGCTCGAAGGCACGGACCGGCGCTCCATCGGGCACGCAGCTGACGCAGCCAGGCTCGTTCTCAAAGAGCCACGCCGCTTTCGCCAACTCATCGAGTGCCTCTGGGACGAAAATCCCGTTGTAAGAATGCGCGCGGCGGACGCCGCCGAAAAAGTCTCCGCGAAAAAACCACGGCTTCTCGATCGCCATAAAACAGAACTCCTCGGCTTGCTCGCCGAAGTCGAGCAGATCGAGCTCCGCTGGCATCTCGCGCTCATGGTCCCGCGGCTCCGTCTCACAGCTTCGGAACGCCAGCGCGCGGCCGCAGCGTTGCAGCGCTACCTCGAGGATCGCAGCTCGATTGTGAAAACTTTTGCTCTTCAAGGGCTGGTTGACCTCTTGCGGAACGACGCCAGTCTGCGCAGCAGGGTCAAGCAGCTTCTCGAGGAAGCCGTGCAATCGGGAACGCCGGCGATGAAAGCGCGTGCTCGCAAGCTGCTTAAAGAATATCCGGCGTAGCCAAATGTCTCCCGCGTGTTTGCATCAGAGGAACATAGAGGCCGCAAGCCAGGAGCGGGGCGGGTTCGTATAAACCGGTTTCATTGACACAAAGCGGACGCGGCGAGTATCCTTTTAGAGTTGCAGCGCGCCTCGAAACGCCCGCAGCATTGTCCCGAAAGACCGCTCGGCGGTTAACCTCCTTGTAGGAACCCTGTCAGGGAATTCGCAAGGAATCTTATCGACGTTTTGCGTTATCCCGGCTTAGCCGGGCTGGACAGAATAGAAGTTATCTTCCGGAGGCCAACAACCATGTTACCCGACCACGACAACCAGTCCTCAGCAGCCGCAGCGGCACCCGCACCTGATTCAGAACCAGCTCAGAACAGTACTCCAGAAGAAGTCAACACAGCGCAAGCAAGCGCGCCAGAGCCCGTCGTACACGCCGCTGAACCCGCACAGGAGCACGCAACTCCCGCGGAAGCTCCAGCTGCTCCGGAAGCGCACGCAGCGGCCGCTCCACCTCCGGCCGACGCCGAAGCCACGGCTGCCGCCGAAGAAGCGGCCGGCTCAGAAGAGATGAGCAAGCTGATGGAGCAGTACGACGAGCAGCACGAAGCTGCCTCGCAAAACGAAATTATCGAAGTAAAGGTCGTCGCCTATACGGAACACGGCGTAGTCGTCGACCTCGGCGGAAAGACCGAGGGCCTGATTCCCGCAGCGGAATTCTCCGAGACGGACATTCCGCGTCCCGAGCCCAACGCCACCATTGAAGTGCAGCGCACAGGCGAACACAAAGACGGCTTCACGATTCTCTCCTACCAAAAAGTTCTTCGCCGCCGCACCTGGGAAAAAATCGAAGCCGCTTACAAGGCAAAGGAAACCATCACCGGCAAAGTGGTCGATCGCATCAAGGGCGGCCTCGTCGTGGACATCGGTGTGCGCGCGTTTCTCCCCGGCTCGCAATTTGATCTTCGCCCCGCGCAGAACCTCGACGATCTGACAGGCACCGAAGTACAAGTCCGCGTCACCAAGCTCAACCGCCGCCGCGGCAACGTCGTCGTGAGCCGCCGCGCCATCCTCGAAGAAGAACTGCACGCCAAGCGCGCCCAGTTGATGGAAACGCTCACCGAAGGCCAAGTCGTCCACGGCCACGTCAAAAACGTCACCGAATACGGCGCCTTCGTCGACCTCGGCGGCATTGATGGCCTGCTCCATCTCACGGACCTAAGCTGGGGCCGCGTCAAGCATCCTTCCGACGTCGTGAAGCCGGAGCAAGAGCTCGACGTCATCATCCTGAAGTTCGACAAGGAAAAACAGCGCGTCTCGCTCGGCCTGAAGCAGTTGATGCCTGATCCCTGGGTCAACGCCGCGGAAAAATACCCTGCCGGCGGCAAAGTAAAAGGCAAAGTTGTCGGCGTCGTCGACTACGGCGTTTTCGTCGAACTGGAACAAGGTATCGAAGGCCTGGTCCACGTCACCGAAATGAGCTGGTCGAAAAAAGCTCAGCACCCTTCGAAAGTTGCCAAAGTCGGCGAAGAAGTCGACGTCGTCGTCCTGGACATCAAGCCCAGCGACCGTCGCGTCTCCTTGGGCATCAAGCAGGCGCTTCCTGATCCCTGGCTCCTCGTCGCGGATAAATATCCTGTGGGCACGATCGTCACCGGAAAAGTCCGCAACATCGCGGAGTTCGGCGCTTTCGTCGAAATCGAAGAAGGCTTTGACGGCCTCGTGCACGTCGGCGACGTAAGCTGGACGGAGCGCATCAAGAATCCGCATGAAGTCTTCAAGAAGGGCGAACCGGTCACCGCTAAGGTGCTGAAGATCGATCCGGAAAATCGCCGCGTCTCCCTCGGCATCAAGCAGGTGAACGACATCTGGGGCGAGTGGTTCAAGCAGCACAAGGTAGGCCAGATCGTGAAGGGCAAAGTCTCGCGCATCGCCACCTTCGGCGCGTTCGTCGAGCTCGGCGACAACATCGAAGCTCTCTGCCACAATACCGAGATCGAGGAGCGCAAACGGCGGGACGAGGGCCACTCGCCCATGCACCGCACAAGCACCGGTCCGCTGAAGAGCGCCGGTCCGCTCGAGCCGGGCAAGGAGTACGATTTCAAGATCATCAAGATCAGCCCGGAGACGCGCCGCATCGGTTTGAGCTATCGCGCCGCTGCCAAGCAGATCGAGCGCAAGGAAATCGAGCAGTACCGCTCCACGTCTACGTCGAAATCTTCCTCGACGGCGACGATTGGCGACGCTCTCAAGTCCAAGTTGTCGGCCCGGTAAGCTCGGTAGACGGCAGGCGTCACACGCCGCTTGGCAGGCTTTCTTGCAACAAACCGGGTTGCGCTTCCCAGGGCGCTCCGGCGGCAAGGCAATAGGGGCAGCACAATTTCATTTACCTGCGGGTCAATTTAATGATAGGAAGAGGGGCAACCGGGCGCGTTCGGCCCCTCTAAACCGTTTCGCACCAAGAACCTGCGGTCGCTGATACACTGGCTCTGCAAAGAGGCATAGGCACGATGACCAAGCAACTGACGCTGACGAAGGCCGACCTCATCGAAGAGGTGCTGCGCATCACCGAACTCCCCCGGAAGGAGTCCGAGACCATCGTCGAGACCATCTTCGACAGCATCATCGAGTCCTTGCAGAACGGCGACAAAATCGAGATTCGCGGCTTCGGCAGCTTCCGCACGCGCCAGCGCCGCGGCCGCGTGGGGCGCAACCCCAAAACCGGCGAAAAAGTCGAAGTCCCGCCGAAGAAAATTCCTTTCTTCAAGCCCAGCAAAGAGCTCAAGGATTTTGTGAACACCTCGGAAGCAGCAGCCTCGGCAGGAGCAACCTCCGCCGCGCCGGCTTCCGGCGACGCGAAGCATCCTTAAGCCTCTCTTTCCTCGCATATTTGAATTTCTCATCGAACGCTACTCTTGTGCGCGCACGGAAGCGTGTGCGACTCGCGCAGCGCTTTTGCGTTATGCTGTCCGCGCTGCATTTCTTCTTGAGGACTCTTGTCGATGGACTATCTCTGGACCCCGTGGCGCTACAAGTACATGGAGCAAGTGACGGCTGGCAAGCAGCCCGATTGCATTTTTTGCGACGCCATTGCACGCAACAAAGATGACGAAACGCTGATCGTCTATCGCGGCAAAAAAAACTTTGTCATCCTCAATCGTTTCCCGTACACCTCAGGCCACGTCATGATCGTCCCCTACGCCCACGTCGCCGAACTGAACTTATGCGATGCCGATGCGCTAGCCGAAATGATGACTCTCGCGCAACGCATCGAGAAAGCTTTCCGCGCAGACTACAAACCCGACGGCATGAACCTCGGCATGAACCTGGGCCGCGCCGCAGGTGCCGGCGTAGCCGGCCACTTGCATCTTCACGCTCTGCCGCGCTGGTTCGGCGATTCCAACTTTATGACTGTGACCGGCGAAACCCGCGTCCATCCCGAAGAACTCAGCGTTACATATCAGCGCCTCCACAAAGCCCTAGCCGCCTAGCCTCAGAATCGCCTGGTCTCAGTACAACATTGTCATTCCGAGCGAAGCGAGGAATCTGCTTTTCTCTTCTCCGTGCCCTCCGTGTCCTCCGCGCTCTCTGTCTAAATCTTTTTCTCCTTCTGCGCTAAACTACTCGAACCCATGAATCTCGATCTCACCGAAGAACAATCTCTACTCCAAAAAACCGTCCGCGAATTCGCCGAATCCGAAGTCCGTCCTCTTGCCAAAGAACTCGACGAAACGGGCCACTTCCCCCACGCCACATTCAAAAAAGCCGCCGAACTCGGCCTCACCGGCATCGCCATCCCCGAATCCGAAGGCGGCGCCGGCTTCGACCACATCGCCTACACCATCGTCATCGAAGAAATCTCCCGCTGCTGCGCTTCCACCGGCGTAATTCTCTCCGTGCAAAATTCTCTCTACTGCGATCCCATCCACCGCTACGGCACCGAAGAACAAAAAAAGAAATTTCTCGAACCGTA